>JGI10211J34971_10002270_pt1 | contig 15744 bp, 7 predicted proteins | sample Etolagsediment_FD_34971 | JGI IMG/M metagenome (IMG submission 34971) | reverse complement strand
AACCACTACACTCCTAATACTCACAACATTCTACACGAAACTCGACGACGATGGGCCCACTTACCCGACAAAACTAAATCTCTTTGGCATCTTTAAAGGGGAGACCCCTTTGACCCCCATAATAGGGAAGTCGGATTCCTAATTTTATTAATTAATCATCCTCTAATTATAAAAATTGATTTTTTTTTACCATTTATAGTAATTTGCGTTATAACTTTGCATATCAACTTATCAAATGCCTTTTGATGCTAAGAAAATAGCTGCGTCTATTTTAGATGCTGAGCGGCGTAAGGCGTTGAAAGAGCCATGTAAATGTAAATTACTTGTGAAAGCCTGCCAATCTGGCAAAACTGGGGAGGCGATCAGAGACTGGATTATGGAGCAAGCTAAAAGCGATGCTAGTGCTCACGCCAAAGTTAGAAAACTTGCTATATTTGTATGTGATAATTCACTGTTATTAACGCAACAGACTGGCTCTCGGATTGCTGCTGATGTTGAGATTAAAGGTAACACAGTGACACTTTCCAGTAAAGCTGACTATAAACACATTGATAAACTATCAAAAACTATCATAGCAAACAAAAATATAAGTACAATAATTTGTTGTGGAAATTCACGCCGGTTTCGTGATATTACTGAACTGTCTAATACACTTATTAGATCAACTGATATATACAGACTATCAGTTTATCTAGATGAAGCTGATAAAATACTAGGTAGTAAAAATACCAAAGCGGAAATTGATAAATGGCGTAGCCAAATGAGCTGTATTAAAAATATTATATTTATAACTGCTACTCCATATGAAAGCAAGTCAGATAATTTAGTAAAGTCTTTTGGTAGTTTAGAGCTACTCAATATTGGAAGTGTTACTAGTCCTGACTACCATAGATTATCTGACTGTGAACTTATAGATACAAGTGAAATCACTATAAGTAGTAATGTTGACTACTGTGCAGATGTTTTTGAGAAATTTATTCCTGAAGGCCCCAAAATTGGAGATGTATACTTTATCCCTGCACAGCATGAAAGAGAGACTCACGACGAAATGGAAAAACTACTTTTAGATATTGGCTTTGATTGCGTTGTTAAAATTAATGGGTATAAAAAAGAATTTACGATTAAGACTGGGGAAGATGAATTTAAGAAAATTCCTTTTGCTAGCTATGATGAGGTTAGTAAATATTTAGGAAATTTCTATAGTACGAATAATGGCAAAGATAACTGGGCAATGGCAATAACCGGTAACATTTGCATCAGTAGAGGCATTTCTATTCAGTCGCCTGAATGCTTTATTAATCATGCTATATATGGTCCACTCTGTGCTAGCAATTATAAAAATTTATATCAAATATTTGCTAGGGTGTGTGGTAATATTCGTAAATTTCCGGGCTATCTTGAAAATGGCAGTCCAAAAATATACACTACTAAAAAAAAGTTCGATTGCGTATGTAAAATGGAGAAATTTGCAATAGATCTTTCTGTGCTTTCTAGTCTAAAAAGTATAACTCCAATAGTATTAGATAAAACAATGATAAATGATATGTTTAATTAATAATATTAGTTTAGTAAAATTTTTTTTATTTTTTTATATTTTACTATTAATGAATACCAATAGAAGATTTGGTAATATGGCAAATAATTTTCTTGATGGTCATAGTGGAGAAGTCAAACAGACAAAATATGCAGCACTCGCTCAAACAACACTAAATAATATGGCTACTAAATTTTATGGTAAAAAAGCTACTTCCAGTTTAGGTAATATGAATCGGCATTTTGATATTCAATTAACTTTAGATGATTTACCAGAAGAAAAAATAGTTAGAAAACCAATATTAAAAGATTTAATAGTACCTAATAATAATTTAATTAATATTAAAAGTTATGAAAATATAAATTTAAGTAATAATGTGACTGATTTTACCAAATTAAATTTAAATAAAATTTACATAATAGTAAATAATCATGTATTAAATGAAGGATATATTTATAAAAATTTTTTTGAGAGTAATAATATTACATCTGAAGTAGTTAATTTAAATGGCGAAATGATAAGTGACACTATATATAGAGATGTTTTAGATAATAATGATAAAATACTATTAATATTTGGTGTTACTACTATAAGTAATCCTAGAATACTTTATAATTTAAAACATAAATGTCTAATTTATCAAATAGAACAAAAAAATATACTTAGTGCTAGTGATTTATATGTTCTAAAAGAATTTTTAAAAGATATGCCTAATATAATAGAATTTTCGCATAATAACGACTTTTATAGTAAAAATTTAGATTTAAAATTACCGTTAATCCAATCACTAACTAATAATACTCAAAAAGATATTGATATACTTTTCTATGGTTCATTAAGTACTAGACGTAAAAATATATTAAAACAATTATACCAATTCAAAAAATATAAGATAAAATATGTCTATAATACTTATGGGAATGAATTATTAAATTTAATAAATCGATCAAAAATTGTACTAAATTTACATAGTCAAAATGATTCTTTTCTTGAAATATTTAGAATAAACTTAGCACTTTCATATAATACATATATTATTAGTGAAAGTCCTATACATAAAAATGAAAAATATCTATATGATTTATATAAAAAACTAGTTTTTTTTATACCACAACTAGATCCATATGATAATAATAATTATAATAATCTTACTAAACTAATTGATAAATTATTAAAAGCAAATAGTATAAACTTAGGAGATAAAACAGATAAAATAAATATAATAAATAATATATCACAAAAAGTATTATTTGAAAACCTAAATATTATGGACTCTACTATAAATAATTTACGAAAATCTAATTTAGATGAAACACTATTTCATAAATATTATCTAAAATTAGAAACAACTGATAATCAAATAAAATATAATATTATAAAAACAAATATTTCCGATTATTTTATAGAGAGAAAATACTATGCGCATTTACACTGTTACGATATTTCTAAATTTAATGAAATATATGGAGAATATATTGACACAATATGTAGATATTTTTCAGTTATAGTTACATATAGTATTGGAAATAATACTATAGATAAAAATAGTGAGTTAGTTATATTAAAGATACCAAATAAGGGTATGGATATTGGTGGAAAGTTTTGTGCAGTGAAATATTTAAATGATAATAATATTTCATATGAATATATACTATTTTTGCATTCTAAATCTAATCCGGAAACTCGTAAAAAATATTTTGAACCATTAATAAATAATTTAGATGATGAATTTATTAAAAATATTAATGAAAATGATGGATATTTTCCAGATATACAATGGGAAATAGTGGGAGATAAATTAAAAATGATAAGTGGAGATCCTGAATTTGCAGATAGTAATTTACCTGAACGAAATCTTTTATATAGAAATAGATTATTAAAATATTTGGGTATAAACAATAATATAAATAAATTTATAAAAGGAAATTGTTATATTCTCTCTAAAAAAATTATAAATAAGTTATATACTGATCCTTTATTATATAATATTTTAAATACAGAAACTAGTTTTGATTATAATTGGGTTTGTAAAGCTTATAATATTCCTGGTGATATTTATGAAGTTTATAAACAATTTAAAGAGAGAAAATTAGCACCAAAAAATCAAAATTCATTTGATGGATATTTGGAACGTGTTTTTGAGAGAGTGGTATTAAATTTTTGCGATAATTATAAATGTTTAAAATTATATAATAAAATTAATATTTTAATTAGAAATACATATAGACCTACTTATTTTAAAAAATGTATAGATAGTGTTTTAAATCAAGATTATAAAAATTATAAAGTAATTATGTGCTATGATGATGACTATTGTCTTGAATACTTAGAACAATATAAAAATAATCCAAAAATAGAATTATTTAAAGTTAGAGAAGTAGACAAAAGTCTTGTAGCATTTTATAATTTATATTGCAATCAATTATTAGATAAAGTACCAGATGGATGGATTATGTTTTTAGACGATGATGATATGTTTTCTAACTATAATGTATTAAATAATATAAATCATTATTTAGCTAATACTAATAATTTAGTATTTTGGAAATTTAAAAGACCTAATCAATTAATATATCCAGATATTAAATTATTAAAAAGAGATACTATAGCTTCTTGTGGATATTGCTTTCATTCAAAATATAAAGATTTATCACAATGGACAGCATGGCAAGGTGGAGATTATGATTATATTAATGGTTTAATACAAAAAAATAATTTTAATAAAAATTTTATAGACAAAGTTTTAACACAAACTACATTTAATGAAATGAAAGTTGGTAATTTTGGACAGAAAGAGCCTTATCCAAAAAAAAAATATTCAATAATAATGGCATATTTTAATAGAAAAGAACAAACTATATTAACATTTAATCAATTTGAAAGATTATATGCAAATAAATATGATTTTGAAGTAGTAATTGTAGATGATTGTAGTGATGAAAACGAGAAACTATCCGATATAGTAAATAATTATTCATTTAAAATTAAATATATTGAATTAAAAAATAAAACATGGATTAATCCTGTTATTCCTTTGAATATTGCTATTTCAAATATATCACAAGATGTAGATACGGTAATCTTTCAAAATCCAGAAACATTTCATTGTACGAATATTTTGAGTCATGCTATATATATAAAAGAAGATGAATATTTTGTTTATCCAGTTTTTAATTCACCTTCATATGAAGAAAATGAAAATTTAAAACAATTATTTGAAAAAAATACTACTAATTATTATTATGATTTTATAAAGAAAATAGATTATAAAAAATATAGAGGAGAATGGGATAATAGAGTAATTGATGTATGGAAAGGTTGGTTACAACATAAAGACTTTAACGATAGACAATTACATTTTTTAACTGCAATTCATAAAAGTAAATTAGATAAAATAGGAGGATTTTGTAACGAAATGAAAGATGGGTTATGGTATGATGATAATGAATTTTTGACAAGAATTAAAAAAGTAGCAAAATGTATAAGTATAGAGAGTAATGAATTAATAGGAATTCATCAGAAACATAGTGGAGGTTCAAATGAAAATAAGAAAACTGAAAATGATAATGAACTTATAAAAAAAAATCTAGATATTTTGAATAAAAATAAAGAAAATAATGTAATTTATTGTGAGCCACATTTATCAGTAAATTACAATTATTATATAAATACTAAAATTTCAATAGTAATGGCTTATTATAATCGTAAACCACAAACATTAGAAACTTTAAAAGGTTTTGAAAGAATGTATACTGGAAAATATAATTTTGAAGTAGTTATTGTTGATGACAATAGTAACGATGAAAATAAATTAGAAGAAGATATTAAACAATTCACATTTCCTATAAACTTGATTGTAATAAGTGCTGAAGAAAAAGGTGATATAATAAATCCTTGTATAGCATATAATCGAGGATTTTCGGAGGCAACTGGTGATATTATCGTTATTCAAAACCCCGAATGTTATCATGTTGGTAATATTTTAGAGCATACAATTAATAATCTGAAGGAAGAAGATTATTTAACTTATAGTTGCTTTTCAGCGAATAGCGAAGAAATAACATATCAACTTATTGATAGTGTATCTCCTTTATCTTTAATAAATAATAAGGATTTTTTAAATAAAAATTTTCATATAATGGATAACCACAAATTTAATTGGTATAATCATCCTTCTGAAGGGGCAGATGGGATTGGGTCGAGATGTACTAATTATCACTTTTGTAGTGCAATTTATAAATGCAATTTAAATATAATAGGAGGATTTGATGAACAATTTAAATACGGGTTTTGTTTTGACGATGATGAGTTTTTACATAGAATTAAACATAACTTGAAGTTAAAAATTAAATGTATTGGTTCAAATAATTGCTTAGTGTTACACCAGTGGCATCCAAAAACAATTGTAAAATTTGATAAAAACAATTTACTAAGATTTAAATGGAATTACAACAGTACTTTAATGGATGTTTACTGTAACGGTAAGAACTTTAATTATCCAAAAATATTTCATACTTATTGGGATGGATCATGTATGTCATATTTAACTTATTTAACTTATGTTTCATTTTTAAAATATCACCCTGATTGGAGTGTTGTAGTTCATATTCCAGAACAAAGATATGAAAAAATAAGTTGGGTTACTCCTGAACAAAAAGATAAATACACAGGAACTAATTATTTTAATAAATTGTTAGATAATCATCGTATAATTAAAAATTATGTTGATTTTGAAAAAATTGGTTTTGATAATAATATATCAGAAGTAATTAAAAGTGATTATTTAAGATATTACATATTATATAAATATGGAGGTGTTTGGTCAGATAATGATATAATATATACTGGTAGTTTGGAAGATAAATTAAAATATCAACAAGATGAAAATATTTTATTTAAATGTTCATATACTAAAGGTGAATTTTACTACCCAATAGGATTTTTTTGTTGTAAAAGAAATAGCTCTTTTTTTAAGACTCTTATAAATTATTCAAAAAAATATTATAACAAAGATTATTACCAATGCATTGGAGCATCAATGATAATTGATCTTCTTCACAAAAATAAAATAGATATTAGTAAGTCCATATTTTTAGATAATACATATTATTTGCCATTTCATTTTAATGAGTTGGATAAAATATTTAAATTAAAAAATAGTAATTTACATAACAATACATTTGGTGTTCATTGGTTTAATGGAGCTAAAGAATCTAAAATATATCAAAATGAACTATCTGATAGGATTCATAATTTCGAAAACACTTGTTTTATAGATCAATTAATAAATGAATATATTAAAAATATAAAATATTGTATAAATTATTATACTAATTACTTTACCATTCCAAGCGAAATGAAGACAAATAAAAATACGAATAAATGGTTACTTGAAAAAATTCCAAAAAGATTATTTGTATATTGGGGTGGAGAAAAATTACCGTGGTTAAGGTATATGACTGTAGAATCTTTTATTAAATTTAACCCTGATTGGGAAATAATATTTATTATCCCAAAAATTTTATCTAATCTTCTTCCTTGGCATGAAAAACAACCAGAACGTAATGGTTTGGAATATACGGATTATATGCCAAAAATATATGAATTAGAAAAAGAAAATATGCTAAAAGTCGAAATTTTTGATTTTGCAACAATAGGATTAGATAATAATTACAACGAAGTTCATAAATCAGACTTTTTAAGATATTATTTACTATATTTCAGAGGTGGTGTATGGTCTGATATGGATATACTTTATTATAAATCAATTAACTACATTTCTGTTAATAATTCAGAATATAAAGAAAAAGAAGTTTTTGTTAAATATAAAGAGTATGATAGTAAAGAAATTGGAATTGAAGGACACGCAATTGGTTTTTTGATGGGTTCTCCTAATAATTCATTTTTTAAAAATGTATTTAAATTAGCAAAGAAGAAGTATAGCCCACAAGGTTATCAAATAATTGGACCTGACTTATTAAATGAATACTATCCAGTTAATAATGAATTAAAAAACATGTATAATTTAGAATGTATAACAAAATCAGATATCTATTCTCTTGATCATAATACTCCATCCTTATTCCAAAATTTAGAAGATAATCCATTTGATAATTATTATATAAAAAAATCTTTTGGAATACATTGGTATGGCGGTCATAAAAATTTTAAAAATGTTTTAATGGAAATAGATGAGGATAACTTTGAAAATTATCCAAACAATGGATTTGTTGTTAAAAAGTTAAGAGAATTAAAAAAAATATAAATATAAAAAATATATAAATATAAAAAATATATAAATATATAATAAAATAAGTTATATGGATAATATATCAAAAAAAATCTCTATAGTTATGGCATATTATAATAGAAAAGAACAATTACAATTAACATTAAGATCAATAAAACAATCTGAGATAATCCCATTTGAAATAATTATATGTGATGATGGTTCTGATGATGATCAAATTTTAAGATATGAAGATATTGAAAGTTTTAATTTAAATATTATAATAATAACTGTATTGAAGAAAGATAAAAATTGGATAAATCCTTCAGTAGCATATAATAGATGTATTAGTAGATCATCAGGCGATATAATTGTAATTCAAAATCCCGAAGTATATCATTTATATGATTGTTTGCATTATATTACTCTTAATTTAAATCATAATGATTGGATAAGTTTTAATATATATGGACTATCTAATTTTGAAGAAAATTCATTAATAAGAAACAGCAATAATCAGGATTATATTTTTGACATAATCAATAATTCAACGAATCGAATAGGTGGAACTGAATTACGACCAGAAGGTTCTTGTCCTGCTGTTGTCGGGGGATGGTTAAATAATAAAGACCATTTTGTAGCATATCATTATCTTGCAGCAATACACAGAAAAGATTTAATTAATAAATTAGATGGGGGATTTTGTGAATTATATAAAAATGGTCCTTGCTACGATGATGATGATTTAATAAAACATCTAGTTTATAAGAAATTTAATTTTAAAATTCCTTCATTTAATAAAGGTGAACCTATGGGAATTCATCTATACCATACAAAATCACATACAATTCCTAATTTTAAGGAATTACATGAGGCTAATGGTTTAATTTTCAATGAAAGAATGAAAAATATTAATTTTAAGCAAGTTGTTTCTATATATGCAAGTCCCGAAAATGAACGTCCTAAACCTATAATAACAAACTATAAAAGTGAATTATATTTTTTATATAATAATGTACCAACAAACTATATTAGCTTAGTTATAATATCAACCAATTTAAAAAGACGATTTTACACTTTAATTGATACAATTAGCTCTTTTAAAAAATTTTATAAAATTAGTTTTGATGAGATTATACTTTCTATTGATAAATTAGAAAATTATGGGGAAACTTATTCTGAAGAAGAAATAGTTAAATTTATGAGTGAAAATGAAATATTATCAGCAGAACAAATATATTTCAAAAAGGGAGAAGGTATGATATCAAATCAATGTAATGGCGTTGGATTATCAAAAGGTAATATTATTATATATTCGGAAGATGATATAATTATGAATAATTTACCATCTAAAAAAAATATTATAGAGTTAACAAAAACTGGTATTATAACTTATAATAAAGATTTGTCTTATTCTGGTAAAAATAGAGATGAAGATATGGAATTATATAGAATAGATAACCAATATGATAAAAAAGATTTTATTCTTTGTAATAATGAGTATTTTTATAAAAAAGATAAAAATAGATTCAGTAAAGAACTTAATAGATATTCCTCAGGAAGAAATTTATCTGTATTATTTCCATGTGCTATAATGAAAAGGCAAATATTTACAAAAGTATATAATGAAGTATCAAAATTAAATTATGAGTTTCGTATTGAGGCTGCATTTTCACATGTAGTTAATTCTAGTTTGTTAGAAACATATATTTTTTGTAATAATAATAATATTCCATTAGAAGTTCCTTGGTTGTATAGAGATAATAGTAATAAAATTAAGGTATCAGGGGAAACAATTGATAGAGATTCTTCTAAATTATCATTATTATCAAATGATTGTATAAATAAATATAATGAAATGAATAATATTAAATCAATAAATAGTTTATTAGATAACGATTTGTCTCTAGACAATATGTTGAATATTCAAGATAAATTTTCAAACACATATCTAAATTACGGTAATAGTTTTTTAACATCAAATCTACAACTTAAATTAGCAAATGCTCTAATGAAAAATGATCCAATTTTTATATCAAGAGTAGGTGGTTCAGATATGAATTTTGTATTTTCTTATTTACGTGGGAATTTTAATACAGAAGAACAAATCTTAAAAGAATTTAACGGATATTTTGATAATTCTGAAGATGAAACTGTTAAAAAACATAATATAATTAAATTCGTGGATAATTATTATAACAATCTTAGAAATAATAAATTTAACTCTTTTGTTGAATTTTTAGGAATGTTTATTGATAAACATTTATATAATACTTATACCCCCATAAGGAAACAATTACTAGATAATATATTTAATAATTCAAGTTTAATATTTGACTATAATTCAACATTTTGTAATCCAAAATTTATTATTGAAGGTATGGAAATTTGGGCAAAGGGTAAAAAAATATTATTTATTAGTCCTTTTTCTGAAAGTATAAAATATCAATATAAACAAAAAAAAAATTTACATATAAATTTAAGAATACCAGATTTTCAGTTACTAACATATACCACACCTATAACTTATAATACTGAAAATAAAGTTTCATTTAGAGATACTAATAATTGGTTTGAAGCATGTGACGTAATTTTTAATGATATCAAACAAATTGATTTTGATATAGCATTTCTATCTTGTGGATGTTATGCTAATGATTTAGGTTATAGGATAAAAAATAATTTAAATAAAAAGGCGATTTATTTAGGTGGAGGTCTAAATCTTTTATTTAATATTTATGGAAAAAGATATACAAATCATATATGGAAGCCTATTGCTGATAAATATTTAAACTATGAATATCAAATTAAAGCAATTGAGACAGAACAATATAATAATATGAAATGCGCAAGAAGATTTAAAAATGAAGGATTAAATGCATATTTTTAAATATATATATATTAATATATATATATTAATATATGGAAGCATTTAAGAATAATTGTATAGAATCAGAAAAAGTTATTAAAGCTAATTGGAGGTATGGTAGTATTTTAAGTCTAATTAATGACAATTATATTAATAATTTACCTGATGGAGATATATATGAATTCGGTGTATTTGCGGGATTATCTTTATACATATTTGATTATATTTTTTCTTGTAATAATAAAATAAAAAAAATTCATGGTTTTGATTCATTCAAAGGATTACCTGCGGAAAAAAATGATAAACTAAATAAGCCTGAATGGTCTGAAGGTTTTTTATCTGTAATAAGTGGCCCCAATCAGCTTTCTGAGAATGTGAATACAGTAGAAGAAGCGAAAGAATTTATATTAAAAAAATGGAATTTTACATTTAAAATAAATTTAATAGATGGATTTTATTGCGATTCTCTAAATGAAAATACATATAAAAAATATAATATGGATAAAGCCAGTATTATAGATTTCGATGCAGATCAATATACCTCTACAATTGAATGTTGGGATTTTATTATAAAAAATAATATATTACAAATAGGAACATTACTATTTTATGACGATTGGGGAATAGAAAACGAGTATTTATATGGAGAATCAAAAGCACATTTAGAATTTACACAAAAATATAATATAGAATGCATTGAATTATATGACAGCCAGCATGGACAAAAAATATTTAAGGTAGTAAATATTCCATTTAAAAACTTATAAAATAATTCAAATAAATTAATTTATAATAATATTTTTATATATATTATTAGAAATGAAAATCTTTATTTTTGGATCAAATGGAATGTTGGGTAACTATATTAAATCATACTTATCAAAATCATATGAAATAATTCCTCTCACTAGAAAAGATTATGATCTTAGTCAATTATCTATTAACTCATTAAATGATTTACTTAAATCACAAAATCTTCAAAAAGATGATATAATTATTAATTGTGCCGGAGTTATTCCTCAAGCATCAAAGCAAAGAGGATTAAACACACGACTTTATTTTACAATTAATTCATTGTTTCCAGTTATGTTAAGTCAAATATGCGATAAACTTGGAGCAAAAATGATACATATAACTACAGATTGTGTATTTAGTGGTAAAGACGGTAACTATAATGAAAACTCATTACATGATGAAATAAATGATTATGGAATGTCAAAATCATTAGGAGAACTATCTAAGGCTACTATTATTAGAACATCAATAATTGGAGAAGAAGTTAATAATAAACGTTCTCTTGTAGAATGGGTTATTAGCAATAAAAATAACACTATAAATGGTTACAAAAATCATTACTGGAATGGTGTTACATGTTTACAACTAGCAAAAATAATACAAATAATAATTCATAATAATAATTTTTGGAATGGTGTTCGCCATATATATAGCCCTCATACTGTTAGTAAATATGAACTAGTATCTATGATAAATAACACATATGAATTAAATATTATAATTAATCCTTTTGAAACTGAATTTAGATCGGATAAAAGTATTTCAACAATATACAATATAAATAATGAATTCAATATTCCTGATTTAAAAGAACAAATTGATGAAATTAAAAAATATAAATTATATTGAATTAATATTATATTAAAAATAATTGTATTTTTAATATATTAAATGAAAACAATAATGACTATTAGTGGTATTAGACCAGACTTCATTAGAATGTCAGAGATTTTTAAAAAATTAGATCAAAATTTTAATCACATATTAGTTCATACAGGACAACATTATGACGAATTATTATCAGGAGTTTTTTTTAAAGAACTAGATATTCGTAAACCAGACTACATATTAAATACCGGAAAAGAAGGTGGAACGCATTATCATCAATTAAGTTATTTATCAGTAGCAATTATGGATTTAATTAAAGACAATAATTTAAAACCAGATATTATAATATTTTTAGGAGATTCTAATACAGTATGTGCTGCTTTACCATTGAGAAAAGAAGGATATATAATTGGTCATGTTGAAGCTGGTATGCGTTCGCATGATAAAAGAATGTTAGAAGAAATAAATAGAACTGTATGTGATCACTGCAGTCATATTCTTTTTGTTTATCATGATGATTATAAAGAACATGTTTCAAAAGAAAATATTAAAGAAAATGTTCATGTAGTTGGAAATACTATTGTTGAAGTATGTAAACCCTATATTCCCACAATTAAAAAGAAAAATGATATGATATTGGTTGATATACATAGACCCGAAAACTATAAATATAAACATCGTATGGAAAATATAGTAAAATACGCAAATGATTGTTCTAAAAAATATGGTTTACCTGTTAAGATGTTGAAATTTTTTGGAACTTGCAAACATTTAAAAGAATTCAATATTGATATGAAAAATATAGAATTAATTGATTTATTGTCTTATAAAAAATATTTAGATACTATTTATCATTGTAAATTTATTATTTCTGACAGTGGAACTGGTCAAGAAGAACCAGCACTATGTAATACACCTGTAGTTGTTCCAAGAGATTATACAGAAAGACCTCAATCAATAGAATTTAACTGTAGTATTATGTTAAAATTAGATGATTTATCCAATGAAAAAGATACACATAATTGGTTATCTAAACACTTTAATAATGAGTTAATAATAGATTCAAAATGGCTTGGTGATGGTTCTACATCAGAATTAGTTGTTAAACATTTACATAAATTTTTAGATCTGTAAATAAAATAATATTTATTAAATATTATTTTACATTTTTTAGATTATTTTTTTATTACAGTTATAAAGGTCTTTATATTTAATAGGATCAGCCCTTAATAATCGTAGTTTATCTTTTTCTGCATTTTCTGGTTCATCTGGATGCTTCACAAAAAAAGCCTTCTCTCTTTTATTTAAGTCATTATATTTTTCACTTAGATAAGATATTGTTAAAAATATACGTTTCTCTCCATTTTTACAATTAACGGGATGAGGGTTCCCATGCCACGCATAATCATTGCATTCAAAACTCAATAAAGTATTAAATGCAGGTAAAACTTTTGCTTTACATTCAATAAGTTTTGCATCATTACTAATACAATTCTCTCCCTCCCAAATCTCTAAATGACCACCATTATTTTCTTTCCAATCTTTACTTAAATATATACCCAATGTCACTTGCTTTTTCTGTTTGGTAATTGGATGTAAACCAGCATCTACATGGATATCTAATTTGTCTCCATCATTATATTTATGAATACCCCACCAGTTTTTAGTAGGATCATTATATAATTTTATATTATAAATATTTGATATTTCTTCTAAAAAATTAGAAGATGTTAAAAATTTAAATATTTCACTAACTGTTTTAGGTAAATTATTTTTATTTCTGAGGGTATACTTATTTTCAAATGGGTTGTCGTATCTATCCCAATCTTCATCCGGAATACTTAGTATTTCATCTCTTGCATTTATAGCAGTAGCTTCTGGTAAAATATTTTTTTTTACAAAATACATAAAAGGATCTTTTTTGATATTAATTTTTTTTAGAGAGAAATTTATAGTATTTTCATCTTTATCCTCTATTAATTTTAAAGATTCTAAATACTTTTTCAACTCTTCTTTTGATAAAGGATTAATTGTACTATTATAATCGCGAATATTTTCTCTTGTCATAAAATTTGTAAAAGGAGGCTTTATATACATATAATCATCTTTACCAAATTCTAATCTCATTGACTGTGTTTCATTAATAAGTGATTCCAACATTTTTTCACCAGGTCTTAATATACCATCTACTATAGGTTTATTGTATAATTCAGAAAAAATTTCAATAAGATCAATAACAACACACGATATAAGTTTTGGAATAACTATATCTCCACTTTCAGCATAGATTAAAGCGTGTTCTACTAAATCTACACTTTGATCTAATGTCATGACAAATCGGGTCATATTTCTATCTGTGATTGAAAAATGTTTAATATTTTCATCTTGTCCTAATTTATGTAACATAGGAATAATACTTCCTCTTGAATTTAATACATTACCATAACGGACACAAACAAATTTAATAGAAGGAACATATTTTGCTTTTTCTATCATCAAACATTCTGATGCAGCCTTTGTCATGCCATAAATATTAACAGGACTACATGCTTTATCTGTACTAATAAAACATACTTTTTTTAAATTTGTCAATAATTTTAAATTATTTTCTATTTCATCTAATACATTTTTTGTTCCAAATAAATTTGTATTTAAACATTGATCTGTTTCATATTCACATCTGTCAATATGTTTTAATGCAGCAGCCATTATAATAATATCAAAATTATGTCTTATAATAGTTTGTTTGATTTTTTCTTTATCAGCAATATTACCTATAATAAAGTGCAACTTTTTATGATTGTTATAATCTATTTGCATAGACCAATGTTTAGACTCATCTCTTGAATATAGGTATAATTCATTACTTTCTAGATATCGTTTAACTAAAGCATTTCCTAGAGAACCTGTTCCGCCAATAATTAAAATTTTTTGATTCTGAATTAATTGCATATATATATATATAAAATTAATTATGTTAAAAACTATCCGTATTTTCTAATTCTTTTAATTGTTCTTGAGTATTAACTCCCATAACTTCATATTTATTTTCTAAATAGACTAAATCTATCGATTTTTTATCAATAAAATTAAATATATCTGTTAAATAATATTCATTTTGCTTATTATTATTAGTAATCTTACAAATATTATTAAGTATAGTTTCACTTTTAAAAGAATATATTCCACTATTAACTATGTCTACTTTTCTCTCTATCTCATTACAATCTTTTTCTTCTACAATTTTAACAAATTGTTCTTTATCTATTATAATACGGCCATATCCAGTCGGATTATCTAATTTATTTATTAATAAAGCAGCATCACTTTTATTAAGCGACATATTTAATTTTTCTAATGTATCACTTTTAATTAAAGGAACATCTCCTGATAGAATTGTTACTGATGAATTTTTATAATTAGAGAGAAAATCTTTACACACATTATAGCATGCCCTGTACCTAATGCTTCTGGTTGAATTATATACTC
>JGI10211J34971_10002268_pt1 | contig 15760 bp, 21 predicted proteins | sample Etolagsediment_FD_34971 | JGI IMG/M metagenome (IMG submission 34971) | reverse complement strand
GACATTTACGAAGCATCCGTATTTGAACTTTTGCTCCATATCCCGATCGGCGGGAGGCGGCGGCAACGGCATCCAATGGGATATATCGTCGATAAAATCACCAGACGAACCAAGCGGTCTGAACTCGCAGATATCGGCGATGTAATACCCAAGATAAACTCCAGGTTTATATCGTGCCCTATCATCCCATCCGGCCTTGGAATACCAAATCAAAACCATATCTGTGTTGTCCGGCAACCTATCATCTACTGATATCCAATCCATGTTTTATTTCCTTTTCCAGTATGGTTATAAATCTCCGATTTCAACAAGCGATTCCTTTTCGATAACATTGTGGCATGAAGGACATCTAAACAAACACCAACCTTCATCCGATCTTTTCAAATCAACAAATCGCAGGCCGTCACTTCTGCATGTTCGTGGCCCCTCATCGTACAAAACCTTAATTGGGTGCCCACATTTACAATATAGAAATTCTTCCATTTCCATCCCCCAATGTGTGTTGTATCATGCGCCCCAGGAGTTTCACCTGGCACCGATTTTACCCCGCAAGTGACGTTTTATCGGCTTCACCTTCGCGACCATTCGCATGGCGGCGGGGCTTATTTCCCCTTTTCGGGTGCTGGCGCATAACACCGGCGATAAGCCGCCAGTCGTTAAGTTGTTTTAGCCGCATCGTGTTTCTGGTCGGCTTGATTGGCCTGGTTATGGACAGCGTATGCTTTTTCATATCCATATACAAAATTCTCTGTGGCACATATTGTGTCGAACATGACGACCCCGGTCGCCCCAGGAATATCTGCAAATGAAAAACTCCCCGCTTCCGCTTTTAGGGTAATTCCTACAGCAGAAGCCCTATCTCTCAAATACAGAAAACTTTCAATTAATTCTGACTGATTCATTTTAAGCTCCATAACGTGAAGATCACCAGCTTGTCTGGTGAATCTTCTGGTTGGCGATTAAATCAATTCCACAGTGAAGCGCCGCTTCTTCGCATTCGACATGATAACTCGGTATCGAAGGCCGTTGATTTCTATTTCCTGCCCCCTTCCGGGAATTTCGCCGATCTTCACATATTTGACTTCCGGATCGTTCATTTCCTGCCGTATTTGGTCAAAGGGGTCAGAGGCTTCTGAATTTTTTACAAGATCCTTCAGAAGCTGCGTTCGGATTACGTTATTGTTTTCATCGTAACTTTGCATATCTTTTTCCTCCGTTCAGCGGTTTATCCGCTGGAATAGCTGGTTGGCGGCTACCGGGTCTGGCGCATCTGTTCCCAGGCCGCGCCAACAAGTAATTAACCAGTTAGTTTTAAGGTGGTGCCACCCTCTCCTATCGACAACCGGATAAAATCCGGGTGGTGGGGAATGGGTGGGATGCCACCGCAAACATAGGCCAGTCGTGGCAGGACGCGGGTTCGACTCCCGCCGCCTCCACCATACCTGATTCAATAATTTCAGACACTTACCCATCGTTTTCAGCCTTTTTGACCGCCTTGAAAGTGGTGGGAAAGTGGTGGGAAAAACATGAGCTGTTTCTGGTCATGCTACGACACTCCACGGGCTTAATTGCTTGCGTTCTGATTCGATCCGTTTTGCCGCTATCTCACAATACTTTTCTGATATCTCTATGCCTATCCATTTGCGATTTATGCGCTCACATGCCACGGCAGTTGTGCCAGAGCCTATAAATGGATCTAAAACAGTTCCGTTTGTTTTTGAAAGATAAAGGCACCAAGAAATTAATGATATAGGCTTTTGAAAAGGATGTAATTTTTTTCCGTTTCGGCTTAAATTTTCTTCTCCGGCCCGAATCCATCCCCTCCAATAGTGATGATAAAGCCTTGCGGCCCCCCCAATGTTTGACCATGCTATTTCACAGTCTGAATTATTATCACTATTCCGACCGCAGCGCTTATCCCATACAAGCCAAGCCCTTGAGTCTGGCAACCTGCTAGCGTAATGATTGCCGCCCCATAAAATAACCTCTTTAAATCCCAAAAAAGGTTTAGGATCAAATGGTTTATCGTCGCCTTTGACGGCAGGCCAGTCTTTCCCAGAACCATCAAACCCCTTCACTGGCCTATGTGTTCTTTTTGTGCTTTCTGTTTTGACATTAGCATTCATCCCATATGTTGGGTCAGCTAAAACCAAATCCACAGGCTCAAGCTCCGGCATAACCTCAAGACAATCCCCGTGGTACAGCCTCCCCAACTCCGTCTCGTAGTATGGCTTCATTTCCACCCTTTCCAAGCAATAATAATCAAAAAGCACCCTCCCCGCCTACCGCCCGCCGTTGTCCCCTTTCCACCAAAAGGGTCATCTCCTGCGCCCTTTCCCCCCTCACCTGGCAGTACCGTTCAAACGCCTTGTTTGTCCGATTTTCATTCGCTTCCCGGGCCGCTTCCCGGCCATACCTTTTGCCGAGTTCCGTGGTCGTCGTATGCCGGGTCCCGCCATAAAGATCGAGCCCTTTTATTCCAAGTTCGTCACATGCCCGGATCCACCATTTGTAAAAATATTTCTCCCCGAACGGCTGCCCGTGCTTGACGCTCTGGACGCCGCCGTGGTGCCGGAAAAATTTGACCATGCCGACGGCGGGAAACCGGCGCTTCATTTCTCTGACCATTTCGACCTGATCCTCAAGCAGTTTGATTGATTTTTTTTCGTTCCGTCGTTTCGTCGGCATCCAGATCGATACGAACCCGGTGTTCATGTCGAAATCGGATTCAACCAGCTTTAAAAGATCGCCGGGCCGGATATTTGCATGGGTCCGCAAAAGGTCAATGCCAATCCAGATCTTCGGATTGATGCCCCATGTCATTTCGTAAATTTTGTCCAGAATAGCGTTCTGTGTCTCCCAATTCGTGAGTGTGCGCCATCCGAGTTCGAAATCGGTTTTCGGGAAGTCCGGGACCTGGTGGTGGGATATGATTTCTTCGTCCACCAGCCAGGTGTAAAAATCGCGGATCGTTGTCAAATAATTCGATTTCGTTTTGTCGGAAACATTCAGGGACTTCAAAAACTTTTTCAGCGCCGGTTTCCGGATCGTTTTGACATTGGCGTCATTGAAAAAAGCGGTAGCGACCTTGATGTAATTTCGGATGTTGCCGATTGTCTTTAGCTTTTGCCCCTCTTTTTCTTTCTGGTATTCGAAAATCAGTTTGTTGAGCGCCAGCGGCTTGTCCGCCTGGTAGTCCCGTGGATCAAAATCGTCTTCATCGACGTGATACCGGAGCGCCGTCAGCTTTCGGGCGAGTTTGTCATAGCTGACGGATTCCTGGCGGATTTCCTTTCCAAATTTCAGTACAAACCCGCCGGTCGCGGCCACCTGGGGATGATCCTCGCAAAAGCATCCTCCCCTCCGCTCGTCGTGGACAAGCCGGCCCCCGCAAACGAAATACTTCTGACGCGAAAATATGTTTCCCCGCATCGTCATTCCCCCTTTCTGTTTCCCGGGGGTGTATCGTATTTCAGGTGTTTCGGTCAAGCCATGTCCTTTCGGCGCGTTGTGTCGTCTTACCGGACCGCATTTTTTTGCGGGTCAAACGACTGGTTATGCTTTGCTCTCGCATATTCTATTGCGTTAGCATGGCTGCTATACTCTCTTGCCATCGCCTCGTAATGGTTCTGCAAACCTCGCAACGCACGGGCCAGCGTGCCGCCTTTATATTCTGATAGCCACGGCGCCTTTAGGCCGAAACCTGCGCTTCTAATTTCATACGTGACTCGACCGTTGTCTTTTTCTCGTCGGACCACCTCCAACGTTGATAGTCGATTGAAACCAGAAGTTTGTGTGCCGGTGGCCGACAGATCATATTTCGGATTACCGGACCGATGAACCGTCCACTTGTATCCGGGCATAATTTTCTGGAGTTCTTTCCTGAATTTTTCTGAATTCATTGAAGCCTCTCCCTTTTTATGATTATGCACCACGGATTCGAACCGTGTCTCTCGGCATGCCACCACGGGCTTATGGTTTTTCAAATGTCCTGCCGTGTGCCGGACCTCCCGAGTTTCCTTCTCAACCCGTCCGGACTGTGTATGGTTCTGGTCGCGTGTCCCCCCACGCCGGTGCATACTCGTGTTGATCACCCTTGCCGGTCTTTTGGCATAGGGTGAATTAACTGGTTATCGGTTTTTGGCTTTGCCAATTAGCCATTCAAGATACGATTGTAACTGAGCATTATCAGCATACCTTAGATCAGCGCCAATATACTCAAGGATAGCTTCCAGGGTATTTCTAATTTCTTTTTCCATTAAGAACGTCCTTTCTTATGCGCCAACGCCGCCGGTCAGCATCTCGTCGGCTGGACTGGCTGGTTATACCTATTTCCCATATTCGGCTATCAATTTTCCTTGTTTGTCAAAATATTGCATCATCCAAGTTGGGTGGCAATTATGGCTATAATTATCTCCATCGAATGTAATATTTAGATTGGCGGATGCGTTGGCCCCTGAAATTCGGCCCATTTTCCCATTATGTGTATGCTTAACTCGCATACCTTGTTTTACCCATGGCATTTTTCGTATTTCCCTAAAACTTTTCATTGTCGCCATTTTTTGCCTTTCTGCCTTACGGCATAACGCGGAAATCAGCCGTTTTTATCGGCTGAATTTACTTGTTGGCTTACGTTTTTGCCGAAGCAATCCCTATGAATCCGCCGTGAATATCCACCATCATAGTATTCTTGCCCGCATTGAATCTTACCTTTACATATTGCGCATTCGTGCATTGTTCTGCATACCCGCAATGGGTATTTATTGTATTGTTTGTGAGGTTTCCAGTTTCGTGCCATTTTTCTATCCTTTCGCGTATTTTTTATTGGGAAAAACATAAGCTGTTTCTGGTCATGCTACGACGCTCCACGGGCTTAATTGTTTGCGTTCTGATTCGATCCGTTTTACCGATATGGCCGTGTATCCAAGATCTATCCCGATCCATTTCCGACCGAATTTTTCAGCCTGTACCGCCGTTGTTCCGGACCCCAAAAAAGGATCAAGAATGGTGTCTCCTGGACGCGTTCCTGCAAGAATGCAAGGCTCTATAAGTTTTGGCGGGAATGTCGCGAAATGGGCTTCTTTGAAAGGATATGTGGCGACGGTCCAGACGGAACGCTTGTTGCGACCATTAGGGAGCCACGTTGAAAATTCCTTTGCCTTCGCCGCCCTATTGTTTTTTGCAGATATATCTTTTTCGTGCTTTCTGTTTTCAACTGATATCATCGGATTTTTGCCAAAACGCTCTATCGCTCCAGAGCTGTTTTTTTCTTTAACCGCCTCTGCATCATAAAAATACTTCTGGTTTTTACTCAGCAGGAATAAATATTCATGGGCCTTAGTGCAACGATCCGTAACGCTTTCCGGCATTGGGTTCGGCTTGTGCCAGATAATATCCTGCCTGAGATACCAGCCATCAGCCCGGAGCGCGAAAGCGAGCATCCAGGGGATACCCACAAGGTCTTTCTGCTTTAAACCTTCAGGCGGTCTTGAGTTTGCAAGGTTGCGCTGCTCCTGTAGCCCCGGATGTTTATTGTCAGTCACTTGATAAGACCTTGACGCAGCGTAGGAATCGCCAATATTCAGCCACAATGTACCGTCATCCCGAAGAGCCCGCCGGCATTCACGAAAAACCCGGGCCACCTTTTCAATGTATTCTTCCGGTGTTCTCTCAAGTCCGATTTGCCCATCATGGCCGTAATCACGAAGCCCCCAATATGGCGGTGACGTGATGATACACTGAACCGATTCGTCGGGAAGTTGCGGAATGATATCCGAAACGTTTCCGATGAAAAGCCTCCCTAATTCCGTCTCGTAGTATGGCTTCAAGTTTTACCCCGTCTTTGATAGATAACAAGTTATTGAGCAGTTCCGGCCATCACCCAGTCTCGGATGTTGGCCGGAAAGTTTGTTTACTTCTGCACCCTTTTCGGCCTATCCTCCCGCCCCTTGTCGTCGTACTCGATCCAGTCCGGGCACCGTTTGCCCCACTTTTTGATTTCCCGATTGTGGCCTGGATGGAAACACCACCGGGTTGATGATCCGACGGCAAAGCCAAAATAATAACATGTCCCGCAGTGCTCATTTTCCACCATTTTGCTTTCATTCGTATGGTTTTAAAATTTACCGTTCTTGTAATATAAAAACGAATAATTGTCAACCGAAATTGTAATAAATATATTCTTTATTTGCAAAAAGTAGTATTTTCGGTAATTTGTAAAATCATACTGTCGAATAAACAACTTGAGTTAAATCAAACATCTTGACATAAATAACAAAATGTGTTTTATGGACCATAAAAATAAACCAGTCCTTTTTTTTTCTGATTAAAATTACATATTCGGTAAAAGGAAACATAAATAAATGGACGATGGGTATGTAAAGCTTTGGCGAAAGACACTATCATCCCGGGTCTTCCAAAACGAAGGACTACTCAAAATATTTATTTGGTGTCTACTACGGGCAAACCACAAAAAAGAATGGGTACCCATCACAACAGGACGCGGCGAAACCGAAGTTGAATTGCAACCTGGCCAATTCATTTTCGGGCGAAAAACAGCGGCCAAAGAATTAAAAATGAAACAATCCACGATCCGAAATCGCATAGAAAAATTGAAAAACATCGGATTTTTGGACACCCAACCGGACACCCATTACACAATAATAAACATTTTAAATTGGGAGAGTTACCAAGCTTCTGATTCAAAAGAGGACACCCAAAAGGACAACCAAAGGACAACCAAAGGACAACCAAAGGACACAGACAAGAATGATAAGAAGTATTATATAGATAATACTAGCGTATTATCTATTGTCAATTCGTACCACAAAATCCTTCCAGAATTACAAAAAGTCAGAATCTCAAAAACCGGTGAAATTGAATCCGACGTTATTTTGACGAATCTAAAATCCAGAATAAAAAAATACCCCAGATTTAAAAATATTGATGATTGGATATCCTTGTTTGCCGACATTAAAGAAAACCGGCCGTTTCTTTTGGGGGACAATAATCGGGGATGGAAAGCTGATCTCGGGTGGATAGTCAAAAAAACAAATTTTGAAAAGATCCTGGATGGGAACTTTCGGTATGATCGTAAGAAATCGAAATCTACATCGCATGCCGAAATACACCAAAAAAATTTAGCGGCAATCGAATCGGCGCGTACCCTATTGGGGATAGAGGGAAATGACGGATAAAGATTTCAACGAATTTTCAGCCTTGCTTGGAACAGTATGGGAAGTGTTTAAACCGGATAAGGTGATATCGGATACGTTGATTGCAGCATATTTTGTAGCCCTTGGGAAAATAGACATTGCGGATATCAAATCCGCATTATCTAAAATCATGAGTGCATCAACGTTTTTCCCGAAACCGGTAGAAATTATCAATCTGATCAAAGGCGGTGGTACGGATGATATCGCATTTCAGCAGGCAACCACGGTCCTTGAGGCAATACGCCGAATAGGGCCCTATCGGTCTGTCCGGTTTGAAGATGCGGTGACCACCAGCGTAATTAAAAAAACGTTTGGGGGATGGACCAAAATATGTAAAGAATTGGTCACTGACGAAGAAAAATGGTTTATCAAAAATTTTTGCGCCGCCTACAAGTCTTTCGCGGCTACGCCAGTGCAAAATATTGCCGAAAAACTCCCCGGTATTGTCGAGGCTCAAAATCAAGCTGATGGATATCCGGTCAAAACCGATCCAATCCTTATCGGCACATCCAAAACTAAAAAATTTATTGGGGCAAAATGAAACCATATTTCGAAAAAGACGGAATAGAAATCTACCACGGTCATGTTCTTGACGTTCTGAAGCAGATGCCAAAAAAATATGTTCAGATGTGCGTTACGTCTCCGCCCTACTATGGATTGAGAAATTATGGCACGGATTCGGTTGTATGGGATGACCCAGGGGATTGTCCAACGCACGAATGGGGTGAACCATGCCAACCGACGCATAAAGGCCAAGTCAAAGACAGTAAGGCGGTAACTTTTGAAAACGCAACCGGCCAAAACACACCAACAGGCAAGTTTTGTATTCATTGCGGTGCCTGGTTCGGGTCATATGGCCTTGAACCAACGGTGGAATTGTATGTAAAACATACTGTCGACATATTCCGTGAAGTTCGGCGGGTGCTCCGGGATGACGGCGTTATTTGGGTCAATATCGGATCGAGTTATACAAGCGGCGGAAGAACACACCGGAAAGATTTTGATTCGATAAACACTGTAGCGGTTCAAAACCTTGACCGGCTAAAAAATCCCACCGGGTACAAACCAAAAGACTTAATTCCGGTCCCATGGCTGGTTGGCATCGCGTTACAGTCCGATGGGTGGTATCTTAGAAGCGATATAATCTGGGAAAAACCAAATTGTCTACCGGAATCCGTAAAAGATCGCCCGACCGGTAGCCATGAATACGTTCTGCTTTTATCGAAAAATGAAAGGTACTTTTACGACAAATACGCTGTTTTAGAACCACACAAATACGATGGGCGCAAAGTAACCCGTTTTTCTGGGAGCCCAAAATATCGAGAAAACGGCGGCGCAAAAAATGATACGATGATCCTGAAAGGATCTGAAAGATGGCCCGGTACTGGGCGTAATTTAAGAAGTGTCTGGACTATCCCGACGCAACCGTTCCGCGGAAGCCATTTTGCGGCGTTCCCGGAGGCATTAGTCGAACGCTGCATAAAATCCAGTACCAGTGAAAAGGGGTGCTGCGCAAAGTGCGGTGCACCATTCCAACGTGTCGTTGAAAAAATAAAACCGGCATCGAGGGAGGTTACGCAATTTACTCCAGGCGGGCAAATACCACAGTCTTTTTTGGCCGGAAACAGACAAGATTCACCGTCGATTATAAAAACAAAAGCATGGTGCCCGACATGCGATTGTAATGCGGGAATTGTCCCGTGCACAGTCCTCGATATCTTTGGCGGTACTGGGAGAACCGGTATTGTCTCAAAACGGTTTTGTCGGAAAGCCGTTTTGGTCGATTTATCACCGGAATATATTGATGATATGATAAAAAACATTTTCGGTAACACCAATGCCCCGCCAAGGCACGAACAGATAACCCTTTTTTCTTGACAAAATTACAAAATCGGTATATACGAGAGGGAAAGGAGTCGGAAATGCCGGAATCACGTATTCATTCAAATGGGCTTATGGATAGACGAGAAGATGACCGTACCTGTGGAAATTGCCGGTTCGGGCAGTCTGGCGTATGCAAACGATATGCACCTGTCATGATAAACGAAGCAGGGTATGGCGTATGGCCTATAGTGAGTAAAACTGAACCATGCTGTGGCGAGTATAGCAGAGAAAGGCGACTGTTCGGATGACAAAAAATACAGATGCAGCTATCAGGGACCAAAATGATCCAGGGAATGGGCAGCAGGATGTTGCCACCGCGCTTATTGATGATATCAACGCCAGGATAGATCTCGGCGTGAAAATATATGGCAAACGCCTTGAAACCTTCAACGGCCGTGATGCCCTTGTCGACGCCTACCAAGAAGCTATCGACCATACCCTTTATCTGAAACAAAAACTCATTGAAGATGACGCCATGCAAAAATACCACTGGGTCTTTCTGTCAATCATGGCACATCTCAACGAAGCTGCCGAAAAACATCCTGAAAATAAAGAAATCTATGACCCAATCCACGCAGCGTCTTTTGTCGCAGAAGAGGCGGGGGAATTGGTACAGGCGGCGAATGACATTATTTACGACAATGGCAACGTAAGTGATGCGATAGAAGAAGCATTCCAAACTTGCGCGGTTGCGGTGCGGTTCATCCTGGGCCGGGAAAAATGGGAGAGAACTTCGGAAGAGGCAAAAAACAAACTGTCAAAAGGCGGGGATCTGTGCTGATCGAAGGGCGACCTGTAAAAACGTTTGAAACCGCAAATGTCGCGGTTGTGTTCGGAATACCACCGGATTCAAATTATACGCACCAGGTGTTTGATGTGTTATCAATCGAAAACGGTGTAAACCCCTTTAAAAAATATGTTATTTTAAAGAGTTGGACAAATCAGAAAAAGAGACGATTCGAAATCAAAAAACGTGGCGACCAAGAATATGCCTACATTGTTCAAAAAGGTAGTTTTGAACGGATATTTAAACGTCGCGGAACCGGGTTTAAAATCCTGCCCGTAGTTGCGGATTAAAAATGAAACTCGAAAAACTGGAAAAACTGATAGAAAAACAGCCAGATCAAACCCGGTGCCTGATTTGTAGCCGAAAAGAACCCGGGCACTATTCGTGCCCGAAAGGCCGGAGATATATTTGCTCAAAATGCGTTTTTGGTGATGAATGGTACAAATAACGATAACCAAGGAGCAATAATAATGCAAGAATTGAATAAATACGATCTCAATTGGTGCGTCAGGCGTTTACCGGACGCCGTCAGGAAGATGTTAAAAAAAAGAATCGGTTGTCGTCGCCGGTGGATATATCCGTGCCGCGGTGGCTCGGGAAAAAGTGAATGACATCGACCTGTTTTGCGATGATAAAGACTATGCATCCGAAATAGCAACAGAAATGGCCGGTGGGGAAAAAGAACGGCTGATGATCACAGGCAATGCTATCACCATACGACGATTCAAATATGCGGTCCAATTCATTACACGATGGACATTCGAAAACCCAAAAGACATTATCTCGTCGTTTGATTACACCATCTGCCAGGCCGCTTTCTGGTGGGATCATTATTGCCAAAAATGGTGCAGCATTGTTTCGGATGATTTTTATCCGGATCTTGCCGCAAAACGGCTGATATACACGGAACCAATACGAAATGAAGCCCCCGGCGGAAGTATGCTCAGGGTGTTGAAATATTATCAGTCAGGTTATCGAATCACCGTTGATTCGCTTTCCCGGGTGATTACCAGAATTGCTGCCGGCGTAAATTACGACGAACTGATCGTTAATTACAATACAGAAGAGTTAAACACCAAACAATACCAAAAGATCATCCGGGGCCTTTTACATGAAGTCGACCCAAACATCGACCCGGATCATATCGTAGAATAAATAATATGCCGTTTACGGTCCGGTCAACGAAAGGATTTGCATAAAATGGCGTTTAAAAAATATATGCACATAGAACGATTCGGCAACGATGAGGTTCAAGGCATTGAGATTGGGGAGTGTTATGTTTTTCCAAAAGTAGACGGCACAAACGGATCCGTTTGGGGTGACGATGACGGCATCCATACTGGAAGCAGAAGACGGGAGCTTTCGATTGCCCAGGACAATGCTGGTTTCCATCATTTTGTACTGGGAAACGACGCATTAAAAAACATGGCCGAGCTGAATAAAAACCTCCGCTTTTTCGGCGAATGGCTTGTCCCCCATTCTTTGAAGACATACCGGGACGACGCATGGCGACGTTTTTATATCTTCGACGTGTTTAACGACGGTACTGACGAGTATCTTTCATACCCTGAATATAGTGAAATCTGCAAAAAATTCGGGGTTGATTTCATACCGCCGCTGTGTATCATGCGAAACGCGACATACGACAACCTTTTGGTAGAACTTGGGAATAATTTCTTTTTGGTACGGGATGGAGAAGGGTGCGGGGAGGGGATCGTCATCAAGAATTACCGTTTTCAAAACCAGTTCGGCAGAACGGTGTGGGCCAAAATTATCACAAACCGGTTTAAAGAAAAACACTCACGGGAACAGCCAACAGTCAAAAAAATGGCCGGAATAGTCGAACAGAAAATATGCGACGAATATATAACCCTGCACCTGGCGCAAAAAGTATACGCAAAGATCGCAAATGAAATGGGCGGATGGAACAATAAATACATCCCCCGTCTTCTCCAAACCGTTTTTTACGATTTCGTAAATGAAGAGATTTGGTCGGTGGTTAAAAACCTGAAACATCCGACGATTAATTTTAAAACACTTTATTCGATGGCAATTTTACGGGTAAAAGAATTATTACCGGAGATATTTTAAATGGACGGCGCCTTAAAAACAACACACATAACCGTATACCACGGATATTCCGGCGGGGGTGAATTCGGATGGTGGGCGCGTATTGATTTTGACGACTTCGGCCTTTGCACAGACAATTCGGTACAAGGCACAATCAAGACAAAATATGGTCTTAAAACCATATCAGAAGCAGTTGATTTGATCAAAGAAGACGCAAAGGCAATCGGTATAAAATTCGTTAAAATACCCTGGGTTGGAAAAAAAATACTTTGTTATTTGGAAGACGGTAATTCAACAGCATACCCGCCGCCCGCCGACTGGAAACGAACGCTCCAGCAGGAAGCTGCACGAATTGGATTTTATACCCCGTATAAATAAACAAAAAAGGCGATAGCTATGGAATACGATAGCACAGCAGACACATTATGGCATAAATCACAAGTATATATCTTTATCATAAAAATTACCACAGAACTTTTGGAAAGAGCCAGGGCGCACGATTCAAGCAAACTCCAGGACCCTGAAAAACCCTATTTTGATAGATACACCCCAATCTTGTCGGGTTTGACCTACGGTAGCAAAAAATACTACGAGAATCTTGACAAGATGCGCCCAGCAATTGATCACCACCAACAAAACAACCGGCATCATCCGGAATACCACGGTGAAAAGGGTGTCCTTGGAATGAATCTGATTGACATTATCGAAATGTTGTGCGACTGGAAGGCTGCAACCCTGCGACACGACGACGGTGATATCAACCGCAGCCTCAAAATAAACGCCAAACGCCACAACATCCCAAAACCAATCGTCAAAATACTGGAAAATACAATCAATGATATGGGATGGTAAAAAAATATGGGATTAAAACTTTCAAAAAGAATTCCCGCACGAACAAAAACTGTCAGGTTCCGGTGGGTGTTCATAAACTGCTTTAAATGCGACGAAACGTATCGCCGCATACGTGGTAGATTCCGACGGAACAAAATGATAAAATGCGACTGGTGCGGGCGCCCATTCGACGAGAATGAAATGGTGGCATTGGCGCAACCAGTAGCAAACCAGGAAGGCCCGAAAAGAAACTGGGCGCTATGCAAAAAATGTGTTGATCTTATGGGTGCACAGAATACTCCGGTAGCAGCACCCAAAGAATAAAATAACCGATCAAAAAAAAAGGGGGACAACATGTCAATCGAAACCTACAAAGACAGCGAAGGCCCGGAAATCAACATCGAAAATGTGCAGGAAGTCTATGAAGCACTGGATATCCTTCATTCCCAGGTGCTCGACAACATCAAAAATCACGATGAAAAATCGCAACTTACCGAAATTATCAGCGGCGCCATGGAAAAAATCGAAACCACATTTGTCGTCGAACCAATCTAATTTTTAAATATCCTGGCCGTCGCTAAATACGAATCACAGGTTCGAATCCCGATGGCCAGGATATTAATACGTGTGTGGAAGTAATAATGGAAAAAACCCAAACTATTTTTTTAGCTAAATAATTACAGTCTCGGTAAACAAGGGGTTTGCAATGGCTATACCAGAAGCATGCGGATTATGGATCGAACAAAGGGTCCAGCAAGAATTAGAAGCGAAGGGCGACACCGGAACAAGCCTGCGGGAAATAGGACGGGTAGTTGCTGCTGAGGTTGAAAAATATTTTGAAACTAAGATTAATCCGGATGCAATAAGAATGAAAGCATCAAGGATGCAAAGTGGAACAAATGTTCCACCCCAAAAACCCCCTGAAATTTCGACACCTTCCGAACAAATCAAAGAAATCAAACGCAAACCTACACCAGAACGCAAACTTGCCAAAGACGGTACTAATCGAGGCGGTCCCCGTCCAGGCGCCGGGAGGAAACCAGTAAAACCAATGTTGCCGCCAGTCCAAAATAAAGTCGATGAGGTCATGAGCGATGAATATAGAAAAGCGCATGATTTTTTCTTCCAATCAATATGCGAAGAAAAAAGAAAAAGATTCAATGAAACAACGAAGGAAACGATCTTAGAGCACCTTCGAATAATATATAACATTGTTACAATAAAATAATAATCCCAAAGAAAGGAATAAAAACAATGTTTAAAAAGGAATCGTCAGCAAAAAAAATATTGACGCCAAAACTTGCGGAACAGTATCTGTCATTAAACACATTCGAAAGACAACGGCAACTTCGCAGATCACATGTATTGATGTTATTGAGTCGTATTGATGCCGGATTGTTTCTGACAGGCAATATCGGCATCGCTAATGTCGCAGTCGAAAATGAAACCATTTCATACCTGGTAAATGGGCAACACCAGTGCAACGCAGTGCTGGCCGCAAACAAAAACATTGATGTCGTCGTTGAAAAATATTCTTGCGAAAATATGCGCGATGTCAGTCTTTTGTACCAACAATATGATAACCATGCATCGCGCAGCTTGGCGAATCTGGTCACGTTTCATGCAAGTGCAATCGGAATTGATTGGCCTCCAAGAATAGCAAACCTCATCGTTTCAGGCGCAGCGTTGAGAGAGGGCTGGGGGAAAAAGCTGGGTAAACAAGAAAAAGTCGAAATGTTAGAGCGATATATGGAACAGGGAAATTTCATAAAAAAACTCTTGACGGAAACACCCGACAAAAAACCCGGAGCCGAAACAAAACACCTGAGAAAATCCCCCGTTATTTGCGCTATCCTTTTAACCTGGGAAAAGTGCCAAAGGGACACAAAAGAATTCTGGGAAAATGTCCGAGACGGCGAAGGCTTGACAAGAAAAAGTCCACAATTCAAGCTCCGTGAATTTTTAAGGGATACAAATTTTTCAGCCGGTGCCTGGGCTGGTGTAACAACAAAAAAACCGGCCACACAACATGAAATTGTTTTCAGATCAATAGTCGCATGGAATGCATACAGAAAAAATATAAGCACCGCACTCAAATATTATGTCTCAAAACAGATTCCCAGAGTGCTATAATGGAATTTATGTATATTCCGTTTCTATCTACTCGAAATATATAGATAATGTTCCATTTTAGGCAGCTAAACGGATTAAAACGGATTAAAAGTGAAGATAACCGGATATTTTAATCCATTTAATCCGTTTTCTTTAGGAAACGGATTATGGATTAAAACGGATTCGATTTTTTTAAAAAGCCTGAAAAACAAAGTTGGGGCGAGTTGGCGAGTGCAGACGAAAAAACAAATCAGGACGGCCGTCCATTTCCTTTCGAAGGACCACGCGATAGGCACAACGAAGGGCACACACGGATTGCTTATAACTATTTTAAATTATAATTTTTATCAAACGATGTCCAATTACGAAGGGCACGCCGAAAGGCATAGCGAAGGGAAGCCGAAGGGCACAATATTAAGAAAGAAGGATAAAGAAAGAAAGAAAACCCCTTCTTTTTTTCTTGATGATTTAAAGACAAGTTTATAAATATCATGGCCATAACATATATAGAATACGACACGTCATATTCCGACAATAACCTTGAAGAAGCGGTAGACTATCTGTCCGATATAATGTTGGATATATTTCTTTTTGCAAAAGCACTTCGTCTTGAGCGTATCCAACAAAAGTTGGCACTGGAATATCACAATATGATTTATTGGGTCGTCATCCGCGCTATCTTTAATGTGATCCAATACGGATTCTACAGGAAAGCCATATTCCCAAAATCCGGGTTCATTGGACGCGCCGGTAAAATAAAAAAAGGAGAATAAATCACATGACGTCATTTTAACCTGGGAAAAGTGCCAAAGGGACACAAAAGAATTCTGGGAAAATGTCCGAGACGGCGAAGGCTTGAGAG
>JGI10211J34971_10002265_pt1 | contig 15767 bp, 21 predicted proteins | sample Etolagsediment_FD_34971 | JGI IMG/M metagenome (IMG submission 34971) | reverse complement strand
CTTTGAGGAAGGTGATTGAATGAAATGCCCAGATTGTTATTCTGATAATACAAGAGTTTTGCCAGGTGGTTCTCCATCTCTCGGTGTTCCCGCACCAGCCTATGGATGTAACGAATGTAGACTCGTTTGGCATAAGAAGGAGAACGTTGACTAACCCTTTTAGGTAACAAGTAGGAGATGATTGAAATGGATTATGTAATGGGAACTACAGATTGTAAGTTAGAGAGTTCGGATGACGGTGTTGAGAAAGTATGGTATTGCAACCAGTGCAGTATAGGTTGCCGTGTAGTTGGTGATAAGCCAGTTGGTTGCCAACGTCCTGGCCCTGTTCCTTGTTGGAGTGATGTTGATGAGGCATAAACGTTTACTTTGTTGTTTGGTAAAGTATTTGGAAGAAAACGGTGAGAGTTACGCAACAGACATCAAGTCGTATGCGAAGAAGCACGATGACGGTGCATTTGACCGTTGTGTTCAGACGTTGTTAAACAACAAGAATTTGTTTATTAAGACCGGGGATGACAAGGTTCCCGGCACCTGTGTATCGAAATACAAACTTAACCCTGACTATTTTGAATACTACATGGATCGTGTCCATATAACTTACAGTCCTGGCAGTGATTTAAAGGGTACTAGTATGTATAGTTGGAAGCGTAGTATTGCTAATGACCTTTTACTTGGTATTCTAAAGAGTTTTGGTGGTACTTGTGATACTAAGAGTGTTCTTATAAGCGAGTGCATAAAATCTCATCCTTTTGTGTGTGAGACTACGTTAAAGAGCGCTTTGAAGTTATTGATAGATAGTGGTAAGATAGAGTGCACGGTAGACAGTAGACGCCGTCACAATTTACGTTTGGTAGGTGGATTAAGATGATAAATCATATGGCGGACGGTAGTCGTCCTGGTTTAACGGTATGCGGTCGTAAGGTAGACAATTTGGATATAGTGTTTACCGAGGACGAGACAGAGTGCAAGAAATGTATTTTCAAGTTATCCAACGAGATCCGTGAGCATCACGTAGGTGTAATGATAACGTTGGACGAGTTAGACTTCATCATGCGTGACAAGGGTGACAAGACCAAGAGCCAGTATTGCGGTGACGCAGTCCGGCAGTACATCAAGATGCGTAGGATAGAACGGAAGTAAAATTAAGATAAATTATATATAGTAAGTAAGTTGTAACGTAACTGAACTCATTGCTCATTCACATCCGGGGCGGCTATTCTAACTTGTTATCTACTTGTTGGATCGTTTTCTCTAAAAACCTGATTACTCACTCCCCCTCTTGTTAGTCGCCCCTCCTTTTTTGTCCTAACGTTTTTATATGTAAACCCCAGTTTACGGTAACGTTTATATACACGTTAATGTTTTTACGGTAAGAAAGTGGTAATTATGGAAAAGAAAGAGATGGAAGTCAAACTTACTGAGTTAGAGACAAGGCTATCGTTTTGCGAGGGATTGCTTAACGTCCAGCGTGTAATGAACAACGAGTTTTTGAACCAGGCGTTACAGAAGTATTCTGAGCAGTTGGGCGGTAACCCAGAAGGGTTCCAAGAGGTTGTTAACGGTATGAAGGTCGAGGCTGAAAAGAAGTATATGCAACTTCAGAAGCACGGTAAGAAGTCCAAGAAGAAGAACGTTCTATCCGGTGGCCGTGAAACCACGGAGTCCGGCATAGTGGTGAACTAATGGCTGACACACGGTCTAAGAAAGAGAAGCATCTTGCAATACTAAACGTATTGGACAAGGGAATCACGTCACCTGAACGTATCGGGTTAGCGGTATCCCTAAGCGCGCAGACCGTCAGAAAGTATTTGACTGAGATAGTCCGGCACCGTCAAGGGACGATAAGTTCCAAGGACATGAACGACATCATGAACGACGCGTTTGGCACTTACAAGATGTTAAGTTACCAGGCAATGAACTGTTTACAGGAAGCGGTTACTCCTAAAGATAAACGTAAAGCCATCGAGTTATGGATAAACGTCCAGCGTGCAGAGGACGACCTGATGAAGAAGGCCGGGATCTACAAGGAGGTAAAGAAACTTGAGATCACCGAGGAAGAGATAATGAACAGTAAATCGGGTGAACAGTTCACTGGCGTGTTCTTAGACTTTTTATCGACTGAGGGGATTGACCCTGCCAAGTTCTTTATGTATTTGGACCGTAGAGCGGCTGGCGAGTTCGAACCTGTTGTTGTTACTAGCGAGGAAGTCCCGATGGATCGGGACCCTGAAGACGTATACGAACAGCACCGGAAAGCGAGACAGCGTAAACGTGAGCAGAAGTATACCGACACAGAACACGTCATGAGCCAGGCTGACAGTCGTATGTTAGACGTACGCGTGTTTGGTGTTGACGATTTGCATATTATGAAGAGCCGGTTAATGAACGACACGTTGGAAGATGCGGTAGAGCGCGACTTTTTGGATAACGCAGGTTCTGAGATGGTAGAAGAATATTTAAGTTTCAAGCAAAAGTTTATGGAAGAGGAGGAAAAAGAATGACAAAAACGAAGTTGAAAGTACGTGTCCCGTTACGAGTACGACCTGGTGACATACTAGTTGTTTACACTTCTAATTTTAAGAGTGCTACTCACCAGTTGAAAAATATATTGGAACAACCTGACGAACCACGGTTTTTATTTCTGGATGAAAATGATCGGTTAGAGGTCTTAAGTATTGAAAAGACCCCACACCCTAAGGGGGGTAAAGAATGAACGTAGTGCCTAGTGAAGGTTACATATTGTATTGTAAGGAAGATAAGAAAGATAAAGAGCGGAAGACAGAGGGCGGTATATACATCCCTGCCGGTGTAAACGAAGATGAAGAGTTTGAGATGGGAAAGGTAATCCGGTCATGGCCCGGTAGCGATTATAAGAATGGTAACGTATTACTTTTCAGTGGCGCGCCCATAAAGTCTCCTGACGGCAACTACCTTATACACGAGAACTCTGTCATAGCCCGGATAGAATGAAGCCTAGACTTACCAAGCAACAGTTGTTCGAAAAGTATTCTAAGATAAACGACAGCGTTGACGCTAAAGACATTGAGATCAACCCGTTGACCCTGTTAATGAAGAAACAGTATACCGAGAACGTTGCCGGTATAGGCGATACCCAGGACTCGTTGAACGCGTATCTTGCTAACATAGACAGGTTATCTAAAGAGGTTAGTGATAACCCTAGTATTCTCGACAAGTATCACATGTCGTTAGATACTCATATACGTAGTATAGTAGACATAATGCGGTTAAAGAAACGGTTCAGGATGGAATGGCGGGATAAATACCTGTACTGGCGTGCTAACCCGTGGATCGCTGCCTGGGACCTGATAGGTGACGAGGCGCTTAACCGGACAACTGCTGCTGACGCCCCAAAGTTCATGGGGTTCACTCCTAACCAAAGACGGTTCCTTCGCGACTTTTGCGACCCACGGTTCACAGAGATGTGCACTCGTCGGTGCAGGGGCGGAAGCAAAACGTTCGACATCGCGGTTGCAATCTCCATCATGGAGTTCTTCACCCCCAAACTTCGGATAACCATTAACTCCGGTTCGGAGAAACAGAGCCGTAACCTGTACACGTACTTTACAATATTCATTAACTACAGCGTGTTAAGCCGGATAGTTGTAGGTAAACCGTTGAAGTCCGAGACAACGTTTGTACATGGCGGTTGGGTCCAGGCACTAACAGCGAGTCCTAAACAGAGCAAGGGTGTCCGGCCTGACGTCATCATATTTGACGAGGTATGCGAGATCGCTGAGCAACTTATAGTTGACGCGCTTGGCGGGACGTGGACGGCCACCAATTTAAAGATAGTGTTTGCTGGAACCCCTGATAAGATGGGGCACAAGTTCTATCGGATACAAAGAAACGTTAAACTGGTTGAAGATGACGGGTTTGACAAGGGCAGAACGAAAAGCAGTGCCGGGTATTACATATACCACTGGGACGCTACCGAGTGCCCCTGGATACCGCCTGAGAACATTGAGAAGGCTAAGAAGACGCTTTCCAAGTCTGATTACACTATCCAGATAGACGGTAACTTCGCCAGCGGGACGGGTTCAGTGTTTGACCACGACTGTATAACGTTATGCACGTATGACGACCCTGACCTTCCAAAGTTCTTATCCCCGTTAGACTTGTTACACTTTACAGAGACAGCGTTCGGGGTAGACTGGGGCTTTGCACATCCAACGGTTGTCACGGTAGGGGCGGTTGACGAGGACGATATTCTTCATGTGATATACAATTACGGGAAGAGCGGGCTTACAAAGGAATGGACCGCGCCTGCTGACGAGGACGGGATAATTCCGCGTTTGTATCTTAAGTATGACCCGTACATCATCAACTGCGATAGCGAGGCTGCTGGTGAGAACCGTGACCTTTCAAATAACACGGACGGCAGCGTTAAACGGATAGCGTTCAATAAGTATAAGGGTAAGATGGTAAGCGAACTCAGGAAACGTTTCGAACACGGTAAGATCAGTATATATTCGGGGTTATACCAGAGCAACCTTTTACTTGAACAATTATACGCTTACGAGTATCAAAGGGACGGTAGTGGCGAGGTTTCCGAGAAACCTATTAAGACGAACGACGATTTTGTAGACAGTTTAATGCTATGCTGTTACGCTTTTAGAGAGGGTGCGAGTTACCCTGATTCAGATACTATGAACGAACTACCCGGACTGGCCGAGGTATTTGCCGGTGGCGGAACGGGTTACTGGGAGTGATTATAATGGAAGCAGACCATGTAGTGTGTAGCCGGTGCGGTGGCAAGGGCTATATTGATGTAGGTGCTGAAGGTGGTTGGGTGTATGATAACAGTATGCCCAACAGAAAATATTATCCTCGTCCTGGAGAGGTCAAGCGAGAATGCGTTACTTGCAAGGGAAACGGAGAGGTATTCATGGCCCCTATCCAGAGGGACGACGGTTCCTGGGAAAGCACTGCTGATAAGATGAATGGCAAAAAATATTACTGAAACAAAGTTATAAGTAATAAGAAATATATATAGTTTCGCCTGAGGACGTTCTATATGACTCTATCACAACGTATTAGTAACGGTCTTGCATGGGTAGCGAACCAGTTTGGCGACCCTGAAGACCCGAAGTTACAACCAGTAGATGACCCAGAAACAGATTATCCGCGTAGGACCCAGGGTTATACGACTGTTTATAACTCAGACATGTTTTTGAAGATACCGCCGTTCCCCATTTCGTATTCACGTATGTACGAGATCGCGCAGTTGGACCCGATAACTCGTACTTGCATATACAATTTAAACCTTTACAGTTACATGAACGGTATGGAATGGTATCCTAGATGGACGAGCAAGTGTCCTGACTGCGGTACTAAGTATACTGGTAACACCCCGATGGATTACTGTCCAAAATGCGATGACGAACCTGATGACTACTATGCTATGATAGGCGAGTATCTTAAGAGTGGGACAGACCTTACCTCGTTCAAGAACAAGATGATGGACAACGGTAAGACCAAGCGTAAGATGGAATACCCTAACCCGGAAGAATACGCTGAGGTAGAAAAGTTTTTCAAGTGCTGTAACAAGGCCGGCCAAACGCTTGTCGAGGTAATAAAACAGAGTAACATCGACTGGAACACTGTTGACGACGGGTATATAGTAATGCGTAAACGGTATGCTGTTAACAAGAAAGGTAAGAGCAAAGGTATGATAGTTAAGTCCAAGGTGATAGAGATCATTCGTGGCGCACCTTACCTTATCCGTAAAGTAGTTGACCAGAACAACCACGTTGGCGGTAGATGGTTCAAATGCTTGGCGTGCCAGGAAAAGACCGGTATAGAAACAGTTTTTGAGAACGAGGAATGGGGAAGCGACAATTACGTTGACAAGTTTAGCCAGTCTGACCAGCAAACCGCGGTCCTTGGCAAGTCGAAGATAAGTTATAAGGACGGGTATGCCCGGTGCCCTAAATGCGGTGGTATTGCTCACGACGTCATCTATTTCGAGATGTTTACCGAGATGGGTATCATCCAAAAGTTTTATATCGAGGGCGAGATAGTCCACAAACAAAAGTTTATGCCGTCAACTGCGTATGGTAGCCCGCCAGTTCTTACCACGTTCATTATCCAGGAAGCGTTGATATACCAAAACCTTTACATCCGTGACTGGTTTGGGGAACGTAAGATCCCGGTAGGTGTATTATCAGTTGTCACTAGTAACATTAAAAGTTTCATAACGTTCTGGAAGTCCGAACTGCTCAAGCGTAAACAGGATAAACAGCACATCCCTATCATCCCTACTGAACCGGAAGGAACCGGGTTTGGCGGGGTAGGCGGAGTCAAATGGGTAGACCTCCAACCGTCGCTTGCAGAGATGCAGTATACTGACGGAAGAAACGAGATGCGTAAACGTATAGAAAGTTTATGGGGAATCTCCGGGGAGGTCCGTAGCGATGTCGGGGACCGTATGGAACTTAGCGAGAAGGAACGTAAGACAATTGAGAACGAACAGTTACTAATCTCGGAAGTGTTGGACGTTATACTTCCAATGTTCGGGATAGAAAACTTCGGGTACCGCCCAAAATCGAGTGACGAAAGCGGTATAATGAAACGGCTTGACATCGACCAGAGAGAGATACAGAACATGCAGATGGTATACAGCATGGGCTTTGAGGTAGATAGGGACGCTAACGACATCTGGCACTTTTGGAAGAAACCCATTAGTACTGAACAGGAAGCGATGCTCCAACAATTGTTGCAGAAACGGGAAGAGATTCTCGGCCAGATAGAACAGCAGAAGGTAATGGACGAACAGGCCACGGACCAGATGGGACAGCCCCAGGGTGGAGGGGATAAGAAGGTCCAGAGTTATAGTCCTAACAAGGACGTGCCCGACGGCGATTCGACAAAGGGTAAACAGTCTCCAATTGGTAAGGACGAGTGCCCGTTATGCACCGAGTTATCAGTTGAGGACTGGGAATTGATCCAGAAGTGTACTGACCACTGGATAGACGTTGGCAACACGGTTGTTAACAGGAAAGGCCGGTTCGGTATAACTTATAAAGACGATAAACGGATAATAAAAAGTTACGACGACGAATCGCATGCTAACGCTGTTCACTACGCTATAAAGGAGAGCCAGAAACGTAGAGGGTCGGTAAGAAAGTATATTGGTAAACGCACAGTTGAAGAGTTCGTTGACGAGGTATGGCCTGGCGGACCTGTTGCAGACAAGTTCGGGAAAGAGTCAGGGAAAAGCAAGCCTTCGCAGATGGAGGGTCCCCGTGCCCAGGGCAGGACCAAGACGCCGGTTGACCAGAAATCCGAGTCAGGTAGCACTTACACCCCCGGCCAGGAAGGACAATACGCGTGCCCGCACTGCGGTCAAACGTTCGATAACAAGTCTCAGTTAGGCGGTCACATCAAGGCAAAGCACGGCGATATTGGTGCTGGCGAGTCACCTGAACAGAAACAGGGTAAGATCGAGTCAGCGAACCTTGAAGGAGCAGTAAAACAACTTGACCTTTTGATAGAGATGCTTGTATCGTCCCTAAGTTCGTCTCATAGGCCAACTAACACACCGTCCGCTGTATCAGACAAGAAGGACTGAACATGGTAGAAGGGTTTAAACCCGGTATGCTACGTAAACTGTTACGTGGCAACTATCAGAGTGACAAGGTAATCATACCTAACAAGAATCCGGAGATCCAGCCAGACGGTATTACGAAAACGTATTTCGTGTTTGAAGCGAGCGTAGACGTTCGTGCTAAGTATGGCAGGGCATCCCCTAGTAGGATGGTCCCGCACTTAATGGGCCGGTCAGCCGACGACATACTTGAAGGGATAGGCGACAAAGAACTTTCCAAGATATTGTGGAGCGACGCTAAACGTATGGTTGACTCCCGTATAAAGGGTGCGTCTGCCGAATATCAGTATGAACTCCTTACCCAGGAAATGACGAACCGTGTTACCCGTATGGAACATGCATGTTTATTGTTATACTCATCTGTACTAGTACAAGAGTTTGTTAAGAACCCGGACAATATTAAAGACGCTTCACAAAAGATGGCNGAATGGTTTGAGGAAATGGTACGCCACTCATTGAGTTCTATAGGGTATAGCGATAGCCGGCTACTCGGTAGCATCAGGGCTGAACCGTATGAGGTCAAACAGGTTAAGGGTGGTAAGTATAAGTTCCGTATCCGGTTAGGAGTCATGTTAGAGATGATGGCATACGGTTTCATCCTCGACATTGGTAGAGGCCCTACTACTGGCGGTAAGCATATCCCGTATCAGGCAATATACGACTGGTGCAAACGTAAAGGTATAAATCCTTCGGGGATAAATAGGAGTACTGGTAAAGTATCAACATTCTCTGAAATGGTCAGTAGCATCCGCTGGAAGATAGANAAGTTTGGATATGAACAACGTCCGTTCATCAGTCCAGTTCTCAATGAGGCCGTTGCGAACGGATTACCTGAATACTTTGTATGGCAACGATTAAACTCTAAGATAGAGTCTTTACTGCAAGATGGTGCCCGTCGTAGCAAGGAAAAGTATCGAGGGTTCAGGAAAAGTATAGACGAGTACACGATCACCATAAAATAAAATGCGGGGCGGATTCTAATGATACCTGTCTATTGGAATGGGAGGTATTTGCCGCCCCTGTCTTCAACATATTATATGTGTTTAAGGTATTTAAACTTTTACGATATCTACCAATTTATTGGTAAAAAATATTGGTAACTACCAGGTTTTTGGTAAAAGTATATATAACTGTATCCTTAATTATTATCCTTAATGACTACTTTTGAACCCGGTATAGCAGTTCTAGACAAGGAACGCCGGATATTTGCTGGTTGGGGCACAGTCGAGGTCATGGATCGTGAAAAGGACATCCTGACAGTTGAACATGTTGCAGGCATCATTTCCAAGATGGAAGAACGCGGACCAGGCGGTGCCCTCATTGGTGTATCTCATTCTAACCAGATGCCAGGTAAAACCTTGAAGAACGTTGTCACTAAATACAAGTTGGACAGTGGAAAAGAGGTCCCAGCAATATGGGTAGTAGGACAGATCCATAAGCATTACCCGTCAGACGACGATGTTTGGAAAGGTATACTGGACGGCACATACACAGGATTATCACTCGGTGGTAGGGGCCAGCGTAGAAAACCTGCAAGTTGCACTACTGAAGGGTGCCCGTCAATTCTTAAGACCACCGAGGCATGGGAATGGACACTTGCACGTAAGCCGATGAACCCACTGGCCGAGTTAGTCATTAAACAGTTTCAAGACGTTAATATCACGGATTTTACACCGGACGACGCGTGCAATATCGCTAAGTCTGTACTATCCTCTATAGAAAAGGAGGAACTTATTATGGAAGCAGAAGAAGCACAAAAACTCGTTGAAGAGTTTAAGAAAGCCGTCGAGGATGTCAAGGCATCTATCCTTAAAGAGGTAGAAGGTGTCAAGGCAGACCTTGAGGCTGTAAAGAAGGCACAGGAAACACCTGAACCAGTTGACGAACCTGTTGAGAAAATGGAAGTTTGCAAGGTATGCAAAAAGTATCCATGTGCATGCGACAAGGGCGTTAAGAAGGAAGACTTCGACAATTTCAAGGAAGAGATGAAATCTTTTATGAAAGAACAGTTGAAAGAAACTTTTGAGGCAAAGGTGGAGAAAAAGTTAGACGAGGACGTTGGCGTAGTGGAAACACCATCCCCTGGCGCGGGCGACCAACCAATTTCCAAGGAAGCGTTAGAAGGCGAACCTGAAAAGGGAAACTCAAGTATAAAGTCTCCTTGGGAAGCAAATCAGACATACGGAGGCGTATAAATGCCCGAACTCACACTTGAAGAGATGCGAACCGCCTATGGCGACCCAGAGATGGGAGAACTTGCATACGACTATTTCAAAAAGGCCGATGACCCGATGCTTACTGGAACAACCGGTAACTACGTAACCCACTACGGCGGCGTCATTTGGTGGCAGGTTAACACCGAGACAAACATTTTCGGTATCCTTCCAAAAGAACGGTGGGGCGGTCCTAACCAAGAAGATGGGTGGAGACTCGTAACCGGGTTTGCATCTACCAAAGGATACGGTGTTGCCCAGAACGGTGCAGTTCCTGACACTGTCAAGAACAGTTACGCACTTGCAACAACCCTTCCACGTACAATGGTTACACCATTCGATGCGTCCCAGACATCAATGCGCGCTGCTGACAGGAAACAGGGTATTACCTGGAAGAAACAGGTTACCGATATGGGTGTCACCCACAAAAACTTCTTGTCAGAGGTAATGGCAGACGGTGCTGCAACCCTCGAATCCGCTATCAACCGGCCTATCCAGTTGGACAGGATCATCTGTTCGTATGCAGAGGTTAACAACTGTACAAACGACGTTACCGGGACAGCGTTCGCTGGCGATGCTACATGCCCGTCAGTTTACGGTATCACCAGGAGTTCAGCCGCTGGCTGGTATGACTCCAACGTGTTGCATAACTCCGGTACCGTAAGGACACTTACAATACCATTACTATACCAACTTATCCAGACAGTCGCAGAGGCAAGCGGTGCTTGGGACAGCAACAAATACGTTTTCCTAACAGGATATTCAACCGCAAGCGCTATCAGCGAACTTGTCCAGGTACAGGATAGGTATACCACAATGGAAGTTGACGTTGCGAGTATCAACGGTATATCCTCATACAAGGGTAAGGCCGGTCCTCAAAAGGTCAAGTCTTTCGCTGGTATCCCAATCATAACCTCAAAGGATATCGATGACCAGTCCGGCGGGATTGCTCCTATCTACCTGGTAAACCTTGACTTTATCAGATGCTGGATGGACATTCCAACCGTGTACTACGAAATCGGTGTCAACAACCAAGGCGGACCACTCATCCTTGGAAAGTTTGGTGAGAAAGGTATTTATCAGACAAACTACGAACTTATCTGTAACTGGTTTGCCGCACACGGTAAACTGAGGGACTTGAAGAGATAATCCTAACACTTAGCGACTAAGTTTTAATCATTATGGCAGGAGGAAACTAATATGACAAAGGCAGACAACAAAACTGATGAAGGTATGGTGCGAAAGATTGTTAACAAGATGCTCAATGAAAAGAAGGATAAGGAAGAAAAGGTAAGCGAACTAAAAGAGTTCAACGACAAAAACCCGCAGGACCCGACGACCGGCCCTTACATGGTAATCTATGTAAAGAAGTGCGGTGCGGCGTTCCGGATAAAGTTGGCTGGCGCAATGGGACAGTTCAAACTACTTTTCATTCCTGACACGATAATGACCATTGAAAACCTTGAAGACAATCAGAAACGCATTGAGGCAGACGACCGGTTGACCATTATAGAGGCCAAACTTAGAAAGGCCCCTAACATGGCGGCTATGAAGGCGTACAAAGAAGTTATTAGTATGCCCCCTGAAGAAAAGGAGTCTATCCTCGACAAACTTACCGGGAAAGGTAAGAAGAAAGCACCAAAGAAACCTAAGGCTAAAGGTAAAGGAAAGAAAAAGTAGGAGGTCTAAACAATGGTATTCTCTTACACAGTAGATGCGACTCCAACAACCGGGTTAGCGGCAAACGTTAGCATGATCCGGCCAGGTATGGAGATCGTAACCGGAACGTGGACAGGCGGGGCAGCCGCTACTGGCACTATCGTTACTGGGTTATCCGATATTATCATATACGGCGTATCCTGTAACGAGGCCAAGAACGAGGTCCCGAAAAGTTTGCCTAACGTAACCGGTGGCGCAGTAACAGCAGCAGGCAGCATCGGCATCACTGGTATGGCAGACGCGACTAACAACACAGGTATATGGTACGCAATAGGGGTGATGTAAATGGCATTTAGTTATACAGTAACATCACAACGGACAAGCGGCGTTTATGCAAACACAAGTTTCATCGGATTCTCCGGCGGACTTTACATAGTCCACGGAACATACGATATGGGAACTGACGCAACTGGCGAGATCGTCACTGGTCTTTCCCTGATACACGTCGGCGGTGTTAGCATTGATACCAAGTCAAGTTCGCCAACATACGCGTTGAACGATGACGGAACAGGAACAACTTCGAACGGTAGCATAGGAATCATTGACTCTGACGATATTGACGGTCAATGGTGGGCTATCGGGAGTCTTTAAGGAGGTATGAAGTATGGCAGCAACAATAACCGTAGACACGATCCAGACAACCGGTGTATTGGGTAACACGTCCACTATTGGACCACAACTCGAATACGCATCCGGCACCTGGGACGCAAACGGAGCATCTACCGGGACCATCACGGCAACCCATACCGGCATGAGTTACATACTTGCAGCAGGTATAAACGTTGACGAGGCAGTTTCATCCATGCCCGCTTGGGGCTGGAACATAATCGGTGCAGGAACAGCAAGCAACGGCTCAATAGGTTTAACCGACTTTGAAGACGACACGAACAACACCGGTACCTGGTGGGCCATAGGAGTATCCGTCTGAGGCGATTAAGATGGCATTTAGTAGCTCAATAACAAGTGGTGTTCCAAGGGTTAGAGACGGTAAGTTAATGACCTGGGGAACGTTCACGAACGCTGGCGGTTCAACTGGTGGTAACATAGATACTGACCTTGCATACGTTGACCAGATGTTCTTACAACATTCTGGCTCAGCAGCAATAGCAGATCAACCCTCGGTTAACGAGACGTTACCAGTTGCAGGTAGTGCAGTTACTATTGTAACTACTGCTGACAAAAGTGGTTACTGGATGGCTATAGGGAGGAACTAGACATGGCATTTACATCAAGTAAGACTGGTCAAACAGTAGAAGGAAACAGCCGTATGACGTATGGCACGTTCACGAACGGTGTTGGTGACAGTGGCGGAGACATTGATACAGGGTTACCCATATGCGACATGATCATCCTTGGTCATTCCGGGGCAGCCGCAGTAGCATCGTCACCCTCGGTTAACGAGACATTACCCGTAGCGGGAAAAGCAGTAACCATCGTAACAACGACAGGTGCTGACGGATATTGGATAGCCTTCGGGCATTAATCCTTTATTTCGGGGAGGGGCCTTTAACACCCTCCCCACACTTTCATTTCACATTCATCATATAAAACGCCATCAATGGCAGGAAGGTAGGTAAACATGGCAACAACAGGGCAATTTAATTATAAGCAATCAGACAACGCATTAACAACTGCATACGTAACATATACGTTTGCGACTCGTGTAAAAGGTTTTGTGTTGTACAATAAAGCCGCTACTGGCGGTTCGACAATAGAGATATCCCTTGACGGGACATTAGAGAACGCATCGGTTGACCCAGGCGACAACGTTGAGGTAGGAAACCTGGTAAACTCTTCTATTACGGATGTGTCACTTAAATACACGTCTGTTGGAGGTAGCGGCGCACCCGATTACCAACTCATGTCATCGGAGAAGTGATTACGATGGGTATTACATATAACTCCGTTGGTAACACAACGTCAGCGGTCGAGGTCCTTCAGGAAGCAGTTGATGCTTCTCTTAGGTCATACTACGACAACTTCGAGTTTGCAGTTGCGTCCGCAGTAGCATCCGAGCATTGGACAGGCGAAGTGTTTGCAGGCGCTGCTGAAGCGTCAGACGCGGACATTAACACTACAACCGCTGGCAAAGCGTATGTTATAGCAGATCCCGACGGGACACCCGCAGCAACCGCTTACTGGTTACGTAAGAACAAGACGGTTAACGCTTCATCGTTCACTATCATAGTAGACGCTGATTACACTTGGGGAACCGAGGGCGCAGGCAACCTTGACGGTGGTTTATACATCACCAAAGGCGCGGCATACGACGCTAACAACCATTTTTATATAGTACGGCGTAAAAGCACGACCGGACCCCTTGACAACATCACGATTGACGGTGCATTGAACGGTGTTGGATTGACAGCGGCAACCGCTAACATCACCGACGACGCAGTAGCGTTCAAGGTGGAACGTGTTAACGACCAGTGGCGGTTCTACTATTCAACTGCACAGTCACCTGACTATACCTGGGTATACATAGGATACTATGAGGATACTTCCAATTTCATGACCGATGAGGTATCATACGCAATAGGCGGTAGTTCACCCGGCGTGGCAGACGCTGAGAGCGTTCAGATAGACTTTGACAATTTACAGTTTTTCATTAACACGGCATCCATTGACGAGATGCTATCAGAAGGGTATAACTCCGCGCACATAGCGGCTAACGCTGACGGCTCAGTAATGGAACGTCTTGAATGGGTCCAGGTAGCGCTTGGCGGCGGTGCTTTACAACTTAGAGTTGAACAGTCTAAGTCCGGCGCGGTTGAAGAGGACTCGTTCATGGCATTCGCCATTTCGTTGTTCGATATTGACACTGGCGCTGTCCAGGCCGCTGACATTGATATCACTGGCATAACAGTCAACCTTGAAAAGTCAACTGGCGGTGCTGCATTCTCTAACGCTGGTATTACACAACCAGTATTTGCAAAGGCGAACGGTCTTGTCTCTATAGACTACCGGTTCCTTGCAGCAGAATGGGAGATAGGCGACACATACAGGCTTGCAGTTTCCGGTATAACCTGTACAGTTGCTGGTGACACAGCATACGTAAAAGACGTTGTTTGGTCTAACCTGATTACTGAACTTGTAAACGTAGAGGCTAAGATAGACGCTATCCAGGCAGACATAGGCGACCCGTCATCCCGTACTAACTTCCAAGACATTGAAAACATGATCGGGATACCGGACGCTGCTAACAGTAACCTAAACGATATGCTGAACACCGGCTTTGACTCTTCAGGTCTGACCGCTAACGAGGACGGTTCAATAATTGAACGGTTAGAACAGATCCAAGAGTCTGTTAACGTTGGGACAGGAACATCCCTTGCAGCCAACGAATCATTGGCAGACGTTTTATATTCCACAAACGGTATTTCCACATTCCCGGCAGCAGCAGCGCCCGGTAACGGAGTATCAATCGCTGAAGTGTTACGCCAGGTATATGACCAGACAGTGGCAACTGAAGCAGGTAAGTTCCAGTTCGCCACCACGACCGAGGACCTTAACCAGGTAGCAGGGACATACGACCTGTTAACAGGAACTGGCCAGGACGTTATGCTAGAATCGTTCGTTATCCAGATGCCAGACGCAGCAGCAGCCGGTGCAGTAACATCCATAAGCATAGTTACAGACGATAGCACAGCGGCAACAATCATTTCAGTAGCGGAAGGAGCGGTTGGCAACTTAACAGCACAGGCACAATTATCTTGGAAAGGTTCTCTTAAGATAACGGTCGGCACCAAACTACAGTTGATACTTGCAGGCGGCGCTCACGGTTCTACATACACTACATCAATAACAGCAGGGTATAGGGCAATAACCGCCGGAGGAACCCTTGCTTAAGGAGTGATTCCTAATGGAACTGAACGGTACGAATTTAGATTTAGATGCAATACATAACATACCTAAATTCGCAGGTGAACTATGGTTTGTCAGTGTTAACGACGGTAGTGACAACAATAGTGGTAGATACCCCAACCAGGCATTTGCTACAATTGGTAAAGCAATATCCGAATGTAGTGCCGATGATGCCATAACAGTTGAAGCAGGAACCTACACTGAAACTGGATTAGACCTGAACAAGAACGCCGTAGAACTATGGTTCGAAATAGGCGCCATTATCCAACCCGCATCCGGCACAGCATTAACAGTATCAGGTAGTTATTGTAGAGTAACCTGTCCAGGCGGGGCATTACTAA
>JGI10211J34971_10002263_pt1 | contig 15769 bp, 13 predicted proteins | sample Etolagsediment_FD_34971 | JGI IMG/M metagenome (IMG submission 34971) | reverse complement strand
CTTCATCCGCTGCCTCATCATCAGCTGCGACTGCCGTCTCATCGCTTGCTAACTCATCAAGGCCGAGTCCTAGATCTTCATCCGCTGCCTCATCAGCGACCGTAGCGGCAGCCGTAGCAGCAGCGGTAGCGGCAGCAACCGCGGCGGTGGCAGTGAGCGCCTCAGCAGCGCGATCGGTCGCCACCTGAGTACTCGTTGCGATGCCACTACGACCCATCGCCACACTGATCACCGCTACCTGCTGTAGTAGCGCTGCCGCCGGGAGCGGTGCAGCCCCCGCTAGGGTGACCGCTGGCGGAAGTCCGGTAGCTGCCATGATCAGGAAATCCTCTAGCACGAGTGTGCCGTGGCCATCACACTGCAGTGCTAGTGAGCCGCTACCATCATCTTGTAGCTGTAGACCGGGCGCATCGATGGCAAGATCCGCAATCCGAATATTCTGCCCCGGATTGATTGTAACGATCGCACGCTCACCTACCGGCGGCAGCGTCACTATCGCCTCCTCAAGGTAGCCCTCCCCCTCAGCTGTGGTAGGAAAGCGGTAACTGACATAGCGGCTCCCCTCCTGCTCGGTAGTCGCGGTGCTCTGATTCAATTCGGTGGTGCCGCTTTCGGCATTCAACTCAGCCATCGTATTCACTTCTGCAAACCTCTCTACGGAAATATCGATCGACTAGCGGGGCGAGTGCGGTAGTGGCACCACTCCAGCCATAGATACCGGCCACCTGAGCCGATCCCGATCAAGGCAACGACGGTTGCTAACCATGCCGCCTCTGGATAGCCCCCATCGTGCTGTAGCAACGCTACCGCCGCTAGGATCAACAGCAGTAGCAGCAGCGGTCGTCCCGGCCACCTACTACCCCACGGCCAGCGCCGCGCTAAATAGTGTCCGGCGACCCCTGCGCACCAGCCAATCGCGATCCCAACCAGAATATCGATCGGCCAGTGCACCCCTACAACAGCGCGACTCAACGCCACTGGCAGCAGTAGGAGTGGCAGAATCCAGCGCCACGCTCTACCCAATCCTAATCCAATCACGGCGGCAAAGGTGAAACTGGAGATCGCATGACCCGATGGGAAGCTACCATTACGCCACGCTGGACCAATCACCTGCAACAGCTCGCTCTCAATCACTGCCGGTGGCCGTGCCACACTAAATAGCGCTTTACCACCATGCGTTAACACCCCTCCCATCACCGCCGCTAGTAGGAGCGCCCAGATCAGGTGTGGCCAGCGGTAGGCGAGCGGTAGCGCCGCGACCAGTAACAGCAGCGCATCACCACCGAAGGTGAGTGATTGCCAGAACGGCTCCGGCAGCAGCGGTGCCATGCCGTTGAGCAGCAGCAGCAGCGATCGATTTTGATCCAATAGCCACAGCAGCAGCGCCAGTAACAGCGCTAGCAGCGCCGGACTCAACCGTTGGGCGTGGTGCACAATCATGGCGCGGCCGTTGCTGCGGGTAAGCGCTCCGCCAATACAATACCGCCAGCGCGGTAGTGTTCGCGCCAATTATCTAGCGCGGCTAATCGGTCACTGCGGGTGACAAACCACTCACCGGGTGCGGGCAGCCGTTTCGGGGTGATGGCGCCGCGATAGAGGGTAAAACTGGGCATGTCGAGTCGCCACATAACCACCGGCTGAGAGTGCGCCGCCGCCATCTTCGCGGCAGCGACCAGTGGCTGCTGCTGAATCGCTCCGATCGCCGGTAGGATGACGCTGCTCAGTAGCAGCGTCTGCATGACCGCAATCGTCGCCAGACCGCGCCAAATCGAGAGCGTCCGCGTCAACAGCAGTAGCACAATCAGTAGCAGCGCCGCGAATGTGAGCGTGCGATAGTAGCCATCAAACACCCGTACGCCGGCGCTCAGCATCTCGCGCAGGTAGCTATTGGGCTGCAGCGGTGCCTGCCACGCGAGCAGCTCCGGCAGCAGGGCAAACAGGAGTAGCGCTAGCAGTGGCGGTAGGTAGGCGAGCCAGCGGGAGCGCAGCCGCTGCCGCTGCTGCGCCATTAGCAGAAAGAGTGGTGTTGCCCCATAGAGAATGTAATGCGGCAACTGGGTACTAGAGAGGGAGAAGAAGATAAAGACCACGCCAAACCAGATCCAGAGAAAGGCGGCGAACGGATCGCGGCGGGCGGCAGTGCAGGTCGGTAGGGTGGCAACTAGCAGGCCACTAAAGGGTAGTAACACCAGTAGCAGTGCCGGCAGATAGTAGAAGAGGCTCCCGCCATGCCCCTCCATGGTAGCGGTGAAGCGCCCAAGGTTGTGGTGTAGTATGAAGCCATCAATAAACGCCTCGCCCTGATCAAGATACTCGGCCACATACCACGGCAGGGCCAGAAGTAGCAGAATCAACCAGCCGCTCGGCGCGCTGACAGCGCGCCACCACACCGCCAGTCGCCGTTGCCAACCAAACCAGATAAGACTCACCAGAAACGGGATCAGCAGTGCGATGGGTCCCTTCGTCAGCAAGCCCAGTGCCAGCCAGAGAAATACGCGATGGCGCACCTGCGGCCGCGCCACTTCACTATAGCGCCAAATATCAAATAGGGTGAGCGTCAACAGAAGATTGAGGAGTGCATCGGCGGTTGCCGCCCGCCCCATCATCACCACCCCGGCTGCCGTCGCTGTTATCAGTGCCGCTGCCAGCGCGGTGGCGTGATCAAAACGGGGGCGGGCAAAGTGCCACACCGCTAGCACCCAGAGGGTGGCGGCGATTGCTGATGGGAGACGAAAGCCCCACTCGTTGACCCCCACCAGCGTCACCGCCGCAGCCTGTAGCCAGTAGATGAGGATCGGTTTATCGAAGCGGGGCTCGCCGTTGAGGTAGGTGGTGATATAGTCACCCCGCTGCAGCATCTCCCAAGTCGCCGCACTGAATGCCCCCTCGTCGAGATCAAACAGGGGTACAGCACCTAATTGCCAGAAGAACGCGAGCAGCGGCAGTAGAAGCAGGAGTGGCAGCGTATACCGCTGCAGTTGGCTCATGCGCGCCGCGCGGCGTTGGCTGCCGCTAGCCGTGCTGGATTGAGTAGCCCCTTCTCGCGGATCCGGCGAAACCGCTCAGCAATCGAGGCGATCGCCCGCTCCTTCGCCGCCAATTCGGTACGCAATCCAGTAACTGCCTGTTTGAGTTCACTAATGCGTGTCTCATGCGAGGCGGCGAAGGCGTCCCGCTCACGACTGAGCTGCTCTAACGCCTCATCGCGGGCGGTTAACTGCAGCTCAAGTTCATCGCGCTGTCGCTCTAACTGATACTGCTGCTGCTGTAGGTTGGTCAACTCATCAGCGAGTGGCGCGGCGGCGGCTAGCTCCTCTGCGAGCCTCTGCCGCTGCGCTTGAAGCGAATCGGTGAGGGCTTGTGCGCTCTGCAACTGCTGCTGTAGCTCACGCTGCCGCTGCCGCTCCTCCCCCTGTTCGCTACGCAGCTGGGCTACCGTCTGCTCCAACTCTCGCTGCTGCTGGCGCAGACAACTGAGGGTCTCGCCGCGCTCATCAAAACGACCCTGCAGCCGCGCTAACTGCTGCTGCATCACCTCCTGCTGCCGCTGGGCAGCGATCCCAGCCTGCTGCTGCTGCTGCACTAACTGCTGCTGCATCACCTCCTGCTGCTGCGCTAACTGCTGGTGCTGCTGCCACTCATCGCGTAGCCGCTGTCGAATCAGTGCAAGCTGCTGTTCACGGCACTGTAGCTGAACAGTCACCGCAGCGAGCTGCTGTTCACTAGCACTGCGCTGCTGCCACTCACTGCGTAACTTTTCACGCAGGGCAGTGAGCTGCTGCTGCCGTACGCTATCGGCCCGCTGTTGAGCGGTAAGCTGCTGCTGGAGATCAGCGAGTTCGGTGTTAAGGATCTGCTGCTGCGCCTCTGCCGCATGGCGCTGCTGACGCTGTTTTTGGGTCGCCTGTAGTTCGGTAGCAAGCTGCGCTGCCTGCTGCCGTAGCGTCTGCTGCAGTGCGCTCAACTCCTGCTGCAGGGTCGCTTCGCGCTGCTGTAGATGCTGTGCGCTCTCCTGCTGCTGCTGCTGGAGATACTCTTCAGCATCGCGGCGCTGCTGCTGGAGATGCTCTTCAGCATCGCGGCGCTGCTGCTGGAGCTGCTCTTCAGCATCGCGGCGCTGCTGCTGGAGATGCTCTTCAGCATCGCGGCGCTGCTGCTGGAGCTGCTCTTCAGCATCGCGTAACTGCTGCTGGAGTGCGGTCTGCTGCTGCTGTAGCGCCGCCTGCTGCTGTGCGCTCTCCTGCTGCTGCTGCTGCTGTGCCGCCTGTTCAGCGATCAGCCGCTCCTGGAGTTGCGCTAATTGCTCATCACGCTGCTGTAGCGCTGCAGTTAATTGACTCACCTGCTGCTGTGCGGCAGCTAACTCGGCGGCGGCAGCGGTGAGCGCTTGCGCCTGTGCACTCCGCTCCTGCCACTGCTCACGTCCAGCCTGGCGCAACGCCTGTAGCTGCCCCTCACGGATCCGGATAGCGTGATCTGCCGCTTCAAGATCGGATCGCAGCTGCTGCAACTGCTGCTGCTCGTCGGCTAACGCCGCTTCGCGCTCACTGAGCTGCTGCTGCAACTGCTGCTGCTCTGCCGCACGCTGCTGCTGCAGCGCCGCTAACTGCTGTGTTAACTGTTCGCGCTGCTGCTGAATTGCCGCTAACTGCTGCTGCGCCTGCTCTAGATCGTGCTGCGTACGCGCTAGTGCCTGCTGCTGCTGATCATGGGTCTGCTGCTGCTGCGTCTGCTGTTCAATCAACTCATCAAGCTGCTGCTGTAGCGTGGCGACCGTCGTCGTCTGCTGCTGCTCACTCGCCGTCGCTTGATCCAGCGCCTGCTGCATCCGCTCTAGTGCGCGCTGTCGCACCCCATCCTGCTCTGCTGCAGCGGTGAGTGCGCGCTCTAGGGCATCGATTCGATCACGCTGCGGGGCCGCTTCACTCTCCTGCTGCGCGAGCTGCTGCCGGAGCGACTGTAGCTGCTGCTGACTCTCACTCGCCTCGGCTAACGCCGATGCAAGCGATCCCTGTAACCGCTCTAGCTCACTCTCGCTGTAGATCGAGAGCTGAAGGCACGACTGCCCCTGATAGCGAGTCGGCGCAAACGCCACAACCGCTTCAAATTGGCGCTGCTCATAGTGTAGAAGTTGTAGTGTTAGGGTGCGCTGGCGCTGACTGGCGTTTAGATAACGGCTGAAGAAGCCGCGCAGTTCAGCGAGTGAGGGGGGCGCGACACAATCAAGGAAGCTACGCTGCTGTAGCGTCGCTAAATCGGGGTAACCGAGCAGTCGTAGTAGCGGGGTATTGGCATAGAGAAACACCCCTTCATGCAGGTAGGCGATCGCCTGCCCTGAACTCTCGACACTCTGATGCAATCTGTCGTTGGTTTCCTGCAACAACCGCTCGCACTCCAAGTGGCGGCGCCGGCGCCGCAGCGCCCGCACCTCGCGCCGAATAACATCGCGCAGCCGCGCTGCGCGCCCATAGGGGGCGATAGCGTCAGCCTGCTCTAACGCACCCATTACCGGTTCATGATCGTCATAGAGCGCGATCAGTGGCAGATCGCTAGCGAGCTGTTCGAGCGCTTCGCGCACCTCCAGTAGCTGACTATCAGCCACCAATACTAAATCCCACGGCTCGCTCTCAAGTAGGCCGGCGAGTGCCGTTACCTCCTCAATGCGCCGACCATACCACTGCTCGGCGGCTAGCAGCGCTGTGACGCTCTCCCCCGCTATCGCATCAGCGATTATCGCTATTCGTACCAGATCCACTCAGGTCTCTGCCTACTCTTGGCCGGTCAGCCGATCTGCACTGCCGGCGGGTGGGTGTGGCGGCGATTGTAACAGTTTGTGATTGTGGTTGGCATCCATCCTCCTATGGCAGACAGATGGTAAAGCGGCCACCACCGAGCACACCATCATTGGTTAACGTAATGTTACCGCGCCGGTTGTGATGCCGATGCAGCTGTGCGACCACCGAACAGAAGTAGAGGCCAAGACCGGTACGACCATTACCAAAGTTAATCCGCCGATACTGCTTTGGCATGCTCTCTAGCATCGCAGGCGGGAAGCCATCACCATTATCATCTATCGTGATCTGCAACCATCCATCAATCCGGCGGGCGCTGATTAAGATGTGGTCACGAGTGTATCGCAGGGTGTTGGTGATAATGTTGTGCAGTACGCCAAGCATCAACTCGCGGTCGAAAAAGCCGAATAGATCGTCGGCACAATCGATCGTCATTGAGATACCGCGGGCCGCTAGCAGCGGCTGATCACCAAGATAGGCCTCCTCAATCATCTCTGCGACGTGGTACTCGTTGGGGGCAACCTGATAGCCGGTATCACCGATCCGGTAGAGGGTGAGGAGCTGAATCAGTTTATCGGAGAGGCGGCGCGATTCGTAGCGCAGCTGCGTTAGCTGCTCGGGATGGCAGCGACCATCAACTGGATCGACCAGCTCATCAATTGAGCTCACCACCATGCCGATGGAGTTTTTCATCTCATGGATCGATGAGGCGATCACCATCGCAAAGTTGAGTGGTTCTGGTCCCGGATCGGCGGCGGCTAGATCGGCGACGGGGGGCGTTACGGGCTCGGGTGTTGCGGTAGCGTCAAAGTTAGAGAGCATCTCATCTAACTCAAGTAGCTGTAGCTCTTCATCAGCCGGTTCGACTCTCTCTACCCGCCCCTCGGTAGCGTTGTTGCTATCTTCTACGCTCATGGATTTCTTCCCCTGCGGGCAAACATCTTCTCGTAGATACTGAGCAATTTCTGATAGGTAATGTTGCTCGGATCGGCACTACCGACTCGCTGCAGATATTGTCGTACTTGGAAGCGGTAGTGCTCATCTACGCCCCGCTTCTGCATAAACACTAGCATCACTTGCGCTGCATTGAGGTTAACCACCACATTGCGGCTCATCCGCGCCGCCGCTTTCTCAAACAGCTTCAGTGCTGCATCAAGCTGCCCCTTCTTTGCTAGCAACACGCCTTGATTATTCAGCTTTAACACTTCACCGCGGGCAGTTGCGATCAGTTGACTCCCCTCATCGGCCATCCCAGCATCAGCGAACGCCTGCTGTGCAGCCGATAGAATCGCCGGCTCCTCATGGTAGTTACGCACCACCTCTTGTAACAACTGTTTTCCACGCTCGGTATCACCGCGCTGTAGACAGCTAGCGGCAAACGCCATCGCAGTTTGTGGGGCGAGGTGATCGGCAACGCGATTGTAGAGCTCATCGGCGACCTTAAACGCTTTCTGTGCCGACTCCGCCCGCCCCATGCTAGTGAGGATGCTCCCCTCCGCTAACGCCCCCTCAAACTTCGCTTGCGGATCGCCCCCATACCCCTGTCGCAGACTCTTGAGGGTCTTCATCGCATCGCGTACCGAACCGCGCTCCGCCTGCGTTTTCGCCAGACCGGTGTAGTGCTCTGGCTTACGATAGACCGAGTGGCGACCTAGCGAGACCGCTTTGCGGTATGAGCGCTCAGCGGTGGTGAGATCGTCGTTGCGGCGCGCCAGTTCAGCGAGCCGCTCTTGGCGCAAAATGGCGTTGGGGGAGAGCTCAACCGCCTGCTCCAATACCTGCTGCGCCTCATGGGTTCGATCTAACTTATCGAGTGTCCGTGCCAACCAGTCATAGGCTTCGGTAAAAGTGGGGTGCTGCTCGACGGTGGCGGCAAACTGCCGGTAGGCCGCATCATAGTTCTGCTGTAGGTAGTTGATCCGACCGACGGCGACCATTGCCCATGGGAGATTGCGCTCAGCGAGCACCGCCTCGGCAACCTGTCGCGCCTCATCATAGTTACCGAAATTGATACAGAGATCGACTTTGATAGCCCGCAGCTCATTGAGGTTGCGCGGCCTCGCTGCGATCAGTTCATCACAGATGGCGATCGCTTGGGTATACTCGCCCCGCTCTACCGCTTCGTCGATTCGGCTTAAGCTCATCTTGCGCATAATGAGCCGCTTGACCCGATGGCCGAGTAGATCTTTGTTGAAGGGCTTAGTCAGATAGTCATCGGGACGATACTCCATCGCCCCCATCACCATCTCTTGCGTATTCTCAGCGGTGATCATGACAAACACGGTGGTGTGGCGAAGCAGCTTGCGATGCTTCGCCTCCTCTAGCAACTGCTGACCATTTTGACTATCACCGAGGTTGTAGTCACAGAGGATCACGTCGTAGCTGGTGTGTAAGATGCGATCGATAGCATCGCGTCCATTGCCCGCTTGGTCGATATGTTCAGCGCCTAAGCTCTGTAGCATCGACTTCATCATCGTGCGCATATTGGCAAAATCGTCGATCACTAGGAACCGAAACGCTTTAAAATTGGCAATAGCCATGCAGATCAACTCTACCGAAATATCGTAACGAATCCTGTGCGGTAGCCTCTACCACACCCCCCCTCGATGTGCCATTCTATAAGATATTGCCAGCACAACAATACCCTTGCCGCGGCCAAGATGGCGGCTACCGTTGCGCTACCTCACGCTGGCATGGAGAATAGCGCGGCAGGTTTCACTTGTTCCATAAAGACTAGAAAAGGTTAGTAAACAGCTTATGCGTCGTTCATCATCTACCACAATCACCACCACCCTCCGCATCATCGGTTTGCCCCTGCTGCTTGCAGCGAGCGGCTACCTACTAGCGGATGTGATGGGGCTATCGCAACTCGATGCCGCCGCCAGTTTTGCGCTCGGCATCGCTTTCGGTGGCATTATCAGTTCGGCCATCGCCAGTGGTTCCCACACCACCGGCAACAGTAGTCACCGGCTCCATGCCATCAGCACGACCCATGATGCACCACGTGAGGAGCATGATGAGGGGAGTCTCGACAAGAAGTCGGTATTTGTTGGCAATCTAGCGTTTAAGGCATCGCGCGAGGATCTGCAAGCGCTATTTGCCAACTATGGAGAGGTGCATCATGTGCGGATAATGGTCGATCGCACCACCCATCGTCCGCGCGGTTTCGGCTTTGTTGAGATGGATGCTAGCGGTGCTGCAGCCGCCATCGCCGCCCTTGATGGCACCGAGTTCTATGGCCGTACGCTACGGGTCAATGAGGGGAATGATCGGCGGCCACGGCGCCCCTTTTAGCGCATTAGCTATCACTCTTCAGTGGGCGCGGTGAGTGGGTTGCGCGGCTATTTAATGGTGCCTTGCCGCGTGCCCACAGATGGCGACCATACTTAAGGTAACCACGCACGTTGTTCAGTCGCGCATCATCACCGCCAGGTAGCGGAATAATCTCACCATGCAGTAGCGGTTTAAGGTAGGGGGTGAGTGCGCCGCCCCCACCACCACTGACTAAAATGGCATCGATATCCCAATCGTCATTCCAGAGCGTATTCACTTCAGTTGCGATATCGGCAGCCAGACGCCCTAGCACTTGGCCGGCCATCGCTTTGATGTCGTAGCGTTTACCATGCACCTTGATTGAGCCATGTTCGACCGCATCGTAGAGTCGATAGAGTTCGACCCGAACACCACACTGCTCTTGCAGTTTATCGGCGATGGTGGCGAATGCTGTTGAGATCCCGGCGTCAGTGGTACGGCTACCGCGGTTAGAGTAGTTGGAGCGCTGCGCGACGGTGTAGTCGGCGGTACGAAAGCCGACATCGACTACACCCACCTTCTCCTGTAGATAGCGGCGCTCATTCGCCTCTCCCAACTCGTTGAGGGTGAGGTTAAAGAGCGAACCGAAGGGTTGTGGTACGACGCGTATCTTGTTGATGCAGATCACCGTATCGCGCCGCTCACCGCTGCGATCACAGATCTGTAGCTGGTGGCGCCCTTGGAGCTGCTGTATCAACTCCTCGCGCTGCTGTCGAAACTGCCCAACCGGTAGACCTGTCACGAGGTTGACCGGGATGTTGCGCTCAACCAGCCGACTCAGTGCGGCGAGTGCGAGCGGTTTGACAAATTGGCTAATGAAGCGTTGCGGTTCAAGGGTAAAGAAGCGGACAGTACTCTGCCGTTCAGCGAGTTCACCGATAAAGAGCTCTTGGCCCTCATGTACGATGTGGAGGTAGTTCTCCTGCGCCTGCCCCTCAATGAACTGTTCGCGGATCGGGATATCGGTCGCCTCACCATAGACCGACTTAAAAATTAGCGTTTCGCGCCCGTTGGTGGCTTTGGTAAAACCGAAACCGACATCGAGTCCGACAGCATCCACGAATTCATACTCCCGCAGCGTTGGGGGTGGGTTGAAGGGCGCACTTGTAGCACGCTACACCGGTTCGGTCAAAGGCTGTTCCGGTTTTTGCTGCGCTTCGGTTACCATGTTGGTGCGTTTTTTCAATAGTAACCTTAAGGTGATGGGGGAGAGTGATGAGAAGATTAGGAAACTGGCTGATGGCGGTCCTGTTATTTGCACCACTACCGGCGCTAGCCGGCCTTGAAGAGGCACTCGCTGCCTATGAATCAGGTGAACTGCGCAAGGCCTTCATCCAGTTCAAACATCTGGCGATTCGTGGTGATGCCGAAGCGCAGTATCAGCTCGGTACCCTCTATGCGCTGGGACAGGGGGTCGATCGTAATGAGAGCCAAGCGCTCCGCTGGCTCCGCCACGCCGCCGAGCAGGCGCATCGCGGGGCGGCCGAAGCGTTAGCGAAGATGTATCTGAGTGGTGAAGGTGTAGAGCGTGATGAGGCGGCGGCGCGCAAGTGGCTTGCGATTGCGCGTAGCGCCGCTGATCAGCGTGCACAGCAGCAAGCGGATGAGTGCGAGTAGTCTCTCGGATAAGCCGGCGCAGCGCCGGGGCTGAGGAGGATGTTTAGGAGCTGAGATCCGATGGATTCGGTGATGGTGGCGACCGCTGTCGTCACCCCCGTAACCCAATAGCGCCGGCGTAGAACCGGTGCATAGAGGAGGAGTCGATCGATGTTCAATCAACCACCAATTGTAATCTATGGTATCACCCGTAGCGGGCGTAAGTTTCGACCAAGTGATTGGGCGCAACGCCTAACTACTGCGGTCGCTAGTAGCGGCCCGGGGCGCCATATTCGGTTTCATCCGCAGGTGCGGATGGCAACCTTAGATGGGATCAACTGTGTCGTCATCGCTCGCCAGTTAGCACAGCAGGAGCCGCAACTGTTTCAGTTTCTACTCCGCTTTGGTGAGGATAATCAACTACGTATCGATGGGCTTGAGTCGACCGCTGCGACCACCACGATAGATCCCGCGTTAGAGGGGGCTCTGATCCACGCCACCCTCTGATCCCACCGCCGCCGATCGGGGCACGCGCAATCGCGTGCCCGAGTCGGTAGCACGCGCTACGCTATCCACTAATCACACCTGTTAATTGCTACCGCTACCACTACCACCCGATCTGCTCAGGGCGTTCACCGGCTGCCAATCGTGCATCTACCTCACGCTCAGCGGTGAGCCAATCCTGTTGCGGTGAACCGTCACGAAAAGCGCGTCGTTCAGCATGGGCGTAGGCGAGACGCTGAATCGCCTGATGGCGCTGTTCGCTATCCACCATCACCGCTGCGGGTACCGCTGCCGCCCCGCTTGCGCGACTGCTGGTGGTACGACTACTACTGCGCCCACTGCTGCTACGGGTAGTCGAGGTGCTGCCGCTGGTTGCTGCACTACTCCGTGCTGTGCTGCTGCGGGGTGCCGTAGTCGTGCTGCGCGAGGCGGTGCTGCGGGGTGTTGCGCTGCTGCGGGTTGTCGTGCTACTGCGCGGTTTTGTGGTGCTACTTCCAGCACTGCTACTGCGGCGAGTGGTGGATTGGGTGCTGGTTGCCCGCGCTGTTTTGGTGGTGCTACTGCTACTGGTGGTACTACTAGCCCGTTTTCGGCTACTACTCGATTCACTACGCTTCTCACTCATCACTATCTCCCATCGTTATGGTTACAACTTATCGTATCGGTTCTACCGCCTGCACCGCCGATCGACCCTATCGGCTCGATCGGCGACCGGTTATTGGCGCTACTTCAATCGCTCGACAATGGAGCAACTGGCTGTAGATGCCAGATATCCTCATTGTAATCGCGCATCGTGCGATCGGTCGAAAAGCGACCGCTACCGGCGCTGTTGATAATACTCATTCGACTCCAGCGCTCCGGATCTTGCCAAGCGGTGGCGGCTGCCTGCTGTGCGGCAATAAAAGAGGCGAAATCGGCCGCGACCAACCACGGATCATGCGGGCTGCGAATCGCGTCGATAATCGGATCAAACAGCCCCGGCTCATGGCGGTTGAAGTGGCCCGATGTGAGTAGGTGCATCACCCGCGTCAGCGCCGGATCGTTGGCAATAATCTGATCGGGGTGGTAGTCGTTGCGCCTATTTTGCACCTCTTCGGCGGTTAGACCGAAGAGGAAGAAGTTCTCCTCGCCCACCTGCTCTAAGATCTCAATATTCGCACCATCAAGGGTGCCGATGGTGATCGCGCCATTCATCATAAACTTCATGTTGCCAGTGCCCGACGCCTCCTTCCCTGCGGTCGAGATCTGCTCCGATAGATCGGTACCCGGCGCGATAACCTCCATTGCGGTGACGCGGTAGTTGGGAATAAATGCCACCTTGAGACGATCCCCAACCGCTGGATCGTGATTGACTACCGACGCGACGTTATTAATCAATTTGATAATCAACTTCGCTATCGCATAACCGGGCGCAGCTTTACCCCCAATCAGCACACAACGATTGCTCCAGTTGGCGGTGTCACCCTGTTTAATACGATCATAGAGGTGGATCACATGGAGTAGGTTTAGGAGCTGGCGCTTATACTCATGGATCCGCTTCACTTGTACATCAAATAGGCTATCAGGATCAAACGTCACCTCACACTCACGCCGCACTAGCGCCGCAAGGCGCACCTTGTTGGCGCGCTTGACCGCTCGCCAGCGCTCACGAAACGCCGCATCATCAGCGAGTGGCCGTAGCTGCTCGAGCTGATCAAGATCGGCAATCCAGCCATCACCCATCTGCTGCTGTAGCAGTGCGCGCAGTGCTGGATTAGCCCATGCGAGCCAGCGGCGCGGGGTGACGCCGTTCGTTTTGTTGTTGAACTTCTCCGGCCATAGATCATAGAAGTCACGGAATAGGCCACAGCGCAGAAGCTGTGAGTGGAGTTCGGCGACGCCATTGACCGAGAAGCTGCCCACAATCGCCAGCCACGCCATCCGCACCTGCTTCTCTCCCCCCTCCTCAATGATTGACATCCGCGCCAACCGGTCGGTATCGCCCGGCCAGCGCTGCGCCACCTGATCGAGGAAGCGGGCGTTGATTGCGTAGATGATATCGAGCAGGCGCGGTAGCAGCCGCTCAAATAGGCGGACCGGCCAGCGCTCTAGCGCCTCGGGGAGTAGGGTGTGGTTGGTGTAGGCCATGGTACGGCAGGTGATGCGCCACGCCCGATCCCACTCAACCCCATGCTCATCGAGTAGTAGCCGCATCAACTCCGCCACCGCAATCGTCGGGTGGGTGTCGTTGAGTTGAAAGCAGTTGTGATCGGCAAAGTCATCAAAGTGGGGGCCATGGACGCGACACCAGCGCTGCAACACATCCTGTAGGCTTGCCGATGCTAGAAAATATTGTTGGCGCAGCCGTAACGCTTTGCCATTCTCACTAGCATCGTTTGGATAGAGTACCATCGTGATGTGTTCGGCGCTATTTTTCGCCTCTACCGATTCGGTGTAACTACCGGCATTGAACTCATCCAGATCAAACTCATCGGTCGCGGCAGCACTCCAGAGGCGGAGCGTGTTGACCGTGCGGTTGCCATAGCCCGGCACTGGAATATCGTAGGGGATGGCCAGCACATCGTGACAATCGACCCAGCGCATCCGCCATTTCCCCTGCGCATCGCGGTAGGATTCGGTGCGCCCATAGTAGTGTACCCGCTGTGTAAACTCCGGTCGCTCCAGCTCCCACGGATTGCCATCGCGCAGCCAGTGGTCGGGATCTTCGACTTGATGGCCATCCTCCAGCCGCTGCCGAAACATACCGTACTGATAGCGGATCCCGTAACCGCGAACCGGCAGTTGTAGGGTGGCACAGCTATCGAGGAAGCAGGCCGCTAGACGCCCGAGTCCACCATTTCCAAGCCCCGCATCATGTTCTGCATCGACTAGCTCCTCCAGTCGTAGACCGAGGTTGTGCATCGCTTCTGTCACTGCGGCATCGAGTCCGAGGTTGTGCATCGCATTGCCGAGCGCCCGTCCCATCAGAAACTCCAGTGACAGATAGTAGACGCGGCGACTGCCACTCTCTTCATAGGCGTAGCGGGTCGCTTTCCAGCGCTCCATCAGCCGATCCCGTATCGCTAACACCAGTGCATCGTAGTGGTAGTGCGGGTTGTTACAGTGGCGATCGCGACCGAGGGTGCGGGTAAAGTGGCGGCGAAAATCCTCCGCTAGCGCATCAGCATCCATCCGCAGCGGCGGCAGTTCAGCGATCTGCCGATCGATACGGGCGGTCACAGGGTCATTCTCCGGGTTCATCGTTGTCATCGCTATCTCGTTTTTAGAGGGATTGAGTAATCGGATTATCGCTATGCTGCACTGTTATCGCACCGTCAGCACCATCAGTAGGCATGACTTGCCCTCCAACCGGGTCATTCAGGGCGAACCGGAGGGGGCATGAGGCGCGGCAGCAAGCACCGCGCCATAGTGTTCAACCAGTCGTGCTGTTAGCTGATCGGCACGCCATGCAGCGGCATACTCACGCGCACTCGCGGCCAGTGCTTGGCGCTGTTGTGGATCGGCGAGCAGCGCTGCTACCAGCGCTGCAAACCCTTCGCTATCATCTGGCGCGATCCGAGCGCCACACCCCTCCCGCAGCACATCGGCAGTCCCCATACGGGCGATCGCCACCACCGGGGTGCCGACCATCATCGCCTCTAGCAGCACCAAACCCTGCGTCTCGGTGAGCGAGGCGAACAGGAAGAGATCAGCCGCTGCATAACAATCTTGGAGCTCACCGGCGCGGTCAAGATAGCCGACAAAACGGACCTGATCACCAATCCCCAACTGCACCACCTGCCGCTGTAGTGCCGAGGCGGCTGGCCCCTCACCGGCGATCACCAGTAGCGCATCAGGATGCTGCTGCCGCAGTCGCGCCATCACCTGTAGCAGCAGACCAATATTCTTCTCATGTGCCACACGCCCTACATAGAGTAGCAGCGGCTGGGTGGCGGGGATCTGATAACGCGCCCGAAAGCGGGCCCCATCAGCACCATCAAACCGGCGCGGATCGATACCGGTCGGGATCACCTCTGCAGAGGTGGTGACACCATATTCGCGCAGTGTCGCTAACATCTGTGGGGAGGGGACCACCAACCCATCTACCTGCTGACACTGCCGATAGGAGAGCTGGCGCGCTAAATAGCGACTCCAGCGCGCCGGTAGTAGCGGCAGATAGTGGTGTAGATACTCCTCAAAGAAGGTGTGGTAGCTCTCTAACACCGGGATCTGTAGCCGTCGGGCGAGGCGCAGCCCTAGATAGTGGGCGGCAAATGGGGTCTGGATATGGAGTAGATCGTAGTGATCAGTGAGCGCGTCGGTGAGTTTGTCATCGCTATCTCGTTTTTAGAGGGATTGAGTAATCGGATTATCGCTATGCTGCACTGTTATCGCACCGTCAGCACCATCAATAGGCATGACTTGCCCTCCAACCGGGTCATTCAGGGCGAACCGGAGGGGGCATGAGGCGCTGCAGCAAGCACCGCGCCATAGTGTTCAACCAGTCGTGCTGTTAGCTGATCGGCACGCCATGCAGTGGCATACTCACGCGCACTCGCGGCCAGTGCTTGGCGCTGTTGTGGATC
>JGI10211J34971_10002261_pt1 | contig 15774 bp, 14 predicted proteins | sample Etolagsediment_FD_34971 | JGI IMG/M metagenome (IMG submission 34971) | reverse complement strand
CGGCTCGGCAAGTAAGGCCGGAAGCCGGTCGGAACGTGTATCTTGGCGACCCGAGCTGCGATCATCGCAAACCCGAAAGCGCGCCGGTACAGCCCGGAGCTGTTACGTCGGGCAAAGGACCTGTTGGAAGCGCGCGGCATTGCGGTTTCCGCCCGGGAGAGCGACGCGCCCGGCCGTGGTGCGGACCTCGCACGCCGGGCACTGGCAGACGGTGTCGACGTGATTCTCGTCGCCGGCGGGGACGGCATGCTGAACGAGGTGGCCAACGGGATGGCGGGAACTGATGTGCCGTTGGCCATCATCCCCGCGGGAACCACCAACGTCCTCGCCAAAGAGATAGGACTTTCGTCGCGCCTGGCGGATGCGGTGTCCGCAGCCGTCGACGGGATGCCCCGACGCGTGAGTCTGGGCAAGGCGGGAGACCGGCACTTTCTGCTGATGGCGGGGATCGGGTTCGACGCCGAAGTCGTACGGACCGTGAACCTGCGGACGAAAGCCGTTCTCGGCAAAGCCGCCTACATTGCCGCCGGGTTGCGTGTGCTGGCTCGGACCCCACTGCCCACCCTGACCGTGATCGCAGACGGCAGGGAGTTGACGGGGCGGTTCGTCGTGATCAGCAACGCACGGTTCTACGCCGGGCCGTTTGCGGTCGCGTCCGAAGCCGGCTTGGAGCGTGCGGATCTTGATGTTTGTGTGTTCAGCGCCTCGACCAGGGCGAGCATCCTCAGGTACGCCGCGGGCGTGTTGTGCGGACGGCATCTCGGATTCCGCGACGTCACATGCCTGAACGCGCGTCAGATCGAGGTATCGAGCGACGGCGAAAGCTGGGTCCAGGCCGACGGGGACCTGATCGGCAACCTGCCGATGCGGTTCGAGGTCGTCCCCGATGCACTTGCCCTCATGACACCTTGACGCCTGGTCGGCGGTCTCAAGCGTTTTCGGCGGGGACTGTTTCCGTGTCTTCTTCGATCTCGATCTGCTCGTTGTCCAACTCCGTCTCTTCCCCGCCGGGTGAGGATGTCGCTATGGTCCGAATCCGGTTGAGGTCGTCTCTGGAGATGAGCAGGTCTTTCACCACCGTGCTCACGTTCTGTTCCGGCTTGCCCTCCTTGTTGATCGTGATCGCGATCTCCTTCACCGAGGTCGTGAAAAAGTCGCGGCATGACTTGCAGGCGGTCACATCGACGCGGTACACACACGTGTCCGATGCGGTGGCCTGTTCCAGTTCGGCGAGCACACCCAAGTCCTTCTGTCCCATCCGGCCGACCAGGTCGATCCCGTCGGTGGGCCGGCGCAACAGCACGCCTTCTTTCTCGTCAGACCAGAGGCCGCAGCGTTCGCAGAACACCTTGTCGGCAATCGCCTGTCCAGCCATCAGCAGCGGCAAGCCGATCACGATCAGGGCCTCCAACCCCCAGCAGATCCACAACGCGATTCCACTCACATTTGCCCCGCCGGACCCGATCGAAAACCAGCCTTCCACGCTGATCGCCTTGGCCATGCCCCAGATCCCGAACGGCTTGAAGACAATCGTGAAGAAACTCACCGGTTCATCGGCGCGCTTCAGCATCAAGTGAATGAAAACAGCCCACGACAGATACCACGCGACCAGTCCCGCAAACAGCCCGGTCAACCGACAGATCAGCCCGCTTCGAACCTTGGCGAAGACGATGAGCATCATCACTGCCATGGCGACCAGAAACCCGAATCCTCCCGTGAGCAGGAACGTTACGTACCCGACCAGCGGGATGTAGACGACCGCGTAGGTGTAGATGAACGCGAGCACGAGGCAGACGGGCAACAGGATCACCGGCAACACGAATGTGAGCGGCCCGAACTTTCCCGAGTGCTTGTAGAACAGACCATCGTTACGCATGCTCTTCCTCCTTGTACTCTCCTGCCCGCACCCCATGCGCGAGCTCTTCACCATCCATGAACCGCGTCACAGAGCATAGAATACACTGCAGCACCGGACTATGCGACTTGGTTCAGTCCTACTGCGGTTGGACACGATCTCATTCTCGGCGTACGGTAGTTCACCGTTCGGGCAGTGCGTTGCGACTCATTTGGCAGCGACTGCACGAAAACTCCCCGCGCCATGTGTATACATGGTACGGTGAATCAACTTTCAGTAGAGAACAATGGTTTGGCCTGCGCTCAAACCAACACGCGTCCGGCCCGGAAATGGGCCAGTGGATTGATGTCGGTAACTGGCAGCTGGTACGGACAGATGCTGAAGGAGTCGCCCCAGGGGACACCGGATAGGCCGGTGCCCCTTGGTCAAATGTTCTGCCAACGAAGGCCCCAGGCCCAATGGAATCGCGCGCAACGGTTGAGATTTTCCAGGAGCCCGAGGCGGTATTTGATTTCACGACGCAGCACGTCTCCGAATGGAGCACGATCGTGGTTTCAGACCAGGTCATCACGGAGGAGCCTGGCGGCGTAGGAACGACTTTCCGAACTACCACGGAAGACCGAGGACAGCGAATGCAGTTTGAGGGTGAGGTAACGCGACATTGCCCTCCCACGTCGCATTCTGTTACAATGAAGGGCAAGCAGTTCAACATGCAAGTCGACTACACTTTCGAAGCTCTAGACGGATGCACCCGGGTGACACAGATCGCCCGCATTCAGCCGAAAGGAGGAATGAGGGTCCTTTTCTTCCTTTTCGGTTGGATGATGAAGCGCTCCGGCTGCGAAGCTGCGCAGAAGGAACTGCAGAACCTGAAACGTCTCCTCGAAGAACGTGGCGGAGATGCTCAGTAGCGCCGTGTGGACGACAGGCGAAACCGCCAAGCCGAGGCTGCCTTCTAAGACCAGCCGACATCTGGATGCCGGTTTTCCTTGTCTGTATACCGTAGGAGACTGAAGCCGAATGCAGTGGCGGAGAATCATGCATGGGTGTCTGCTTGGGGTCGTCATAGCAGTGGCCAGCGTGTCGCTGAACGGGCTCTACCCATCCACGGAGATCGCGCGCTCGTCGTCGTTTTGGTTGAGCAGGTCGCGGAACCGGATATCGCCCAGGGAATTGCTGAAACGTGACAGTTCCGGGGCGAGGCGTTGGAGGATTACGGCTGCCTGGCGCTTGGCGAGGCCTTCGGCCAATCCGTTCTGCGCGCCGATGAACGCGTGTTCGACGTCCGCAAGCGTGAGCAGGTTGATGTCTTTCGCGGGCACAAAGCTGGTGCGGCGTTCGTCCAAGGGTACCACCAAGTGGCTCTGTTCGAGGCGGTACGTGACATCGGCGAGCAAGCGAACGGGGATGTTGTGGGTCTTGCCGTATTCGGTGACGGACCACGGTTGCTGATCACGCGCGAACGCTTGACAGATCTCGTACACCACGACCATCCCCAGCAGGCGGCGCGTCGCCACCGAAGCGTCGGCCGTTGCGCTCTCCGCAAGGTACGTGACGTGGTTTTGCACCGCGAATGCGATCTCCGCGCCGATCAGAACGATGAGCCAGCTCATGTAAAGCCACGTCAAGAAAAAGGGTATGGCCGCGAACGTCCCATAGATCGCGTTGTACTTGGTCACCCCAACCTGCAACACGATGTAGACGCGCTGGGCAGCATACCACGTGAAACCGCCGCAGATCCCGCCTATCGTCGCCGGGACGAGTCTCACGCGTGTGTTGGGCATGAACGCATACAGTAGCGAGAATGCTGCGAAGAGGCTTATCAGACCGGTCAGGCTGATACCGCGCTGGTACACCACATAGAGCGGCCCGAGCTTCTGTTCCAGCAATTGGGCGATGCTGCCGCTGGACAGCATGGTATTGATGCTCGTGGATGCCAGGATCAGGATCGGTACCACGACCAGCACGCTGATGTAGTCGGCGAACTTCCTCATCGTGCTCCGCGATTCGGGGACTCCCCAGATCGTGTTGAATGTGCTTTCCACCTTGCCCAGCATCTTGATCACGGTCCAGAAGATGAGAAGCAAACCGATCCCTCCGAGAGCCCCGAAGTTCGTGTTGTTCACCAGAGCGAACACCTGCTCGATGAACTCCGCCGACTTCTCCGGTAGTTCGCTCAGTTGGCCGCCGATGATCTCCATGACCTTGGCTTGGGCTCCAAAGCCCTTGGACACGGCAAACATCAGCGCCAGCACGGGTACCATGGACACGAGCGTGATGTAGCTGAGTGCTGCTGATTGCAGCCCGCAGTTGTCGGCGATCAGTCCCTTGAACACGATGGTGCCCACGCGACAGAACGTGAACAGCAGTTTCTTCATGCGGGGCAAAGCGGTCAGGTCTCTGTCCCAGAGCTCTTCGCGGATGAACTGCCGGGCGCCGTGCAGCCCGTGCACAAACCGCCGCCACTTGACCGCCGGGGGAACGTTGGATGGATCAGAGGGCATATTGGTGGGTGTCCGGCTGGTGCGTATCCCGCCGTTCCGGCGTGGGCACAGGATATTCGGTAAAGATCAAATATGTTAACATAGCATTCTTGGCACTCCCCAACGGCGGCGGGCTCTCGATGGCCCGTGCGCGATCCGGCCCGATAATGGCGGGCCCTGCAAACAAGGACACAACCGTGAAACGGCTATACCACGTCTCAGTCTCGCCCGGCATCGAGTACGATTGCCTGGGCGACGAGGAGTTGAAGCTCAAGCGTGACGATGAGGTCATTGTCCGCTGCGAACGTTACAAGGATTGCGGCGTTGTCACGGCCTGCGACCTCGACCCGGCGCAGGTCGAGGAGAACGCCAGGAAAGCGGCAGGCCGTGGCACAAGGGGGCGGAAGATCGAGGGGAGGAAGACGCCCGAGATCATCCGTCGTGCCACGCTCACCGACAAGGGCAAGGCGCACGAGAATGAGGTGCTGGCCCACTCGATGCAGAAGACGGCCATGCGAAAGGCCAGGGAGCATGGCCTCGACATGAAAGTGCTCAACAGTCATATGTCCTTTGACAACAGGCTGGCCGTGTTCCAGTTCTCGGCCGAGGGCAGGGTGGATTTCCGGGAGCTGCTCCGAGATCTCTCCGGCGCTCTGCACACACGCGTCGAGCTGCGCCAGGTGGGCGTCAGGGACGAAGCGGCGATTCAGGGCGGGCTCGGGCCGTGCGGTCGCGTGTTCTGCTGTACCACATTCCTGCGGCAGTTCGTCAGTATCAATGTGAAGATGGCCAAGGCCCAAGGGCTTTCTCTGAATCCGACCAACATCTCCGGCGCGTGCGGCCGACTCAAATGCTGCCTCAAGTTCGAGGACGAGACGTACCGTGAATTGAGCCGGGGCATGCCCCGCGTGGGCAGTTTCGTGGACACGCCGGAAGGAGAAGGGCGGGTGCAGGACTGGAACCCGCTGGCTCAGACTGTCCGTGTCTGGCTCCCTGACGGTGCAGACAACGGAGGGAAGGTCGCCGAGTTCGAAGTGAGTCAGGTGAGCGAGAAGGCAAGGTGCGAGTCCCGCAGATCGTCGTCTTGCCCTGCCCGTGAACGGCAGAGCGAGGACGACGAGGGCTCTCCGCGGGATGAAGAATCACGGAGCACAGGGACTGGGCAGGGCTCCTCTGGCGGCCGAGGACGACAGGGCAGGCAAGATGGCAGGTCCGGCGATGATAGGTCGTCACAGCGGCGTCGGTCGGGAAGGCGGGCACCCGACGGCGGCGGGTCGGGACGGCGCGACTCGGATCGACGTCCGTCCGGGAGCAACAGCTCCGGGCCGAAGCCCACAGGCGACAGTTCGTCGGACAGTGGCAATCCGTAGAGACTGCCCTCCTCAACCCCTTGTGGGAGTGTCCCCGGCCCCCGGAATGGAGCGTTCTGCTTGACAGTCACACAGAAACGCACTGGCCGCAGAGGCGGGTCCGTCGCGAGCACACGCGACTGGGCACGCCTGACGCTGCACGCCTATCTGGCCGCACTTGTGTTCCTCGCCCCGCTGAAGCTCGGCAACGCTGTCGTCAGCACCGAGATTTCCCTGCTCCCCGTCACTTTCTGGGAATGGCTGATGTCGCCGTTCCCGGCGTGGATGATGCCGATTGGTACGGGCATCGCCCTGGCATTGTCTGTCGCGTCGACGCGTCGTGTCCCCCGTTGGTCGGTGCTTTGGGCGTTGCCGCTGGCCTGGTGTGCGTTGTTCGTGAGCGCCCTCGTCGGGCTGTTGCGCACGAGCGAGTGGGATATGGCGCTGCAACTGGCTTGGCACCTCCTGGGCATCGCATGCTTCGCAGTGGCCGTATTCGTGACCGTAGCGGATGATCCGCGGGTGACGCGATGGCTGTGCGGCGCCCTCGTTGCCGGCTCGCTGTGGAGTGGGGCGGGAGGATGGCACCAGTGGAAGTGGGGCTTGGACGCGACACGGGAGTTTATCCTGGACAAGCATGGTGCGTTGCCGATCGGTGACGACGGCAGGCCTCCACCCATCATCCAGAACCTGGAACAGAAACGCGTGTTCGGCGCGTTTGTCTACCCGAACAGCTATGCGGCGCATCTGATCCTGGTGGGGCCGTGCGTGCTGCTGCTCCTCTGGCGTCTTGGCCGGCATTTCGAGCCTGTCAACGTCAGCCGAGCTCTGTTCCTGGGTACAGGTGTGTTCCTGCTGGTCGGCGCGCTGGCGCTCAGCCAGAGCCGTGCCGGAATCGCCGCGTTGGGCGGTGCCTGTGTGTTCGGCGTCTTGCGGTTTCCGCGGTTCCGCGCCTGGCGCATGCCGGCAGGTGTGGGGTGCGTGCTGGTCATGGGCTTGTTGATGGTGGCCGTAAACCGAGGGAGATCCCTGAGCAGCATCGAGGCCCGGGGCGAGTACTACCGGTGCGCCACCCTCATGTTCGCGGAGCACCCCGGGACAGGAGTCGGGCTGGGCGAGTTCTTCCCGCAGTACATCCGGATGAAATCACTCGGGGCCGAGGAGACGCGTCAGCCCCACAACATGATCCTCGGGTACGCCGCTCAAGCCGGTCTTCTCGCCGGGCTTGCGGCGTGCTTCTGCTACCTGCTGCCGTTGGCAGCCGCGCCCATCTTCGCATCTGCCGGGAAGAAGGTGGACGAGACGCTGCTGCGCTGTGTCGAGATCGGCATGGCTGCGTGGTTTTTGCACGCTCTTGTGGATTTCAACTGCCAGGTGGCCGGCACGACGATGTTGGTGGCTGCATTCCCTTTCCTCGCTCTCTTACCCGAGAAGTCCAACAGAGAGCCCCCCGCTCCGTCCCGTTTGCCTTGCGTCGTGCTTGCTCTCGCGGCCCTGTTGTGCTGCGGTGCGGCCTGGCGTTGGCCTGGCGAGTTGGCGTACCGGACATTCTACGATGCGGTTGCCGATCCGAAGTCGTCCGGGGCGTCGCTCAGGCAACAGGCTGCCGTGGCCGATCGACTCCTTCGGTTCTCCCCTTACCCGTGGCTTGTCTATGGGAAGGTAGCGGAACGGAACGGCGACTTTGGTGCGGCCGAACTGGCCTACGAGGCGGCCTCGCGGGCCGCCCCTCACCGGGCTGCGTTTTACGCCAGGAGGGCTCGCGTCCTTGCCGCGTTGGGCCGGGGTGAAGAAGCCAGACGGGCTCTAGCGATGGCGCTCGACTGGTATCCGCTGAACCAGCAGTACAGAGCTGCCCATGGTGTTCCGGAGTCGGCACCGAGGGGCGCTGAACCGGAGCCGTGACGTGTCTTGAGCCGGGAGCTTCCCCGCTTCCGGTTCGGTGGTATAGTATGCTGACTGAAGTTGATGTGCGCCTCATGTGCCAGGCAGTAAACCCGGGAAACCGCAGTATGAAGATCTTGGTTCTGAACGGACCGAATCTGCAACTCTTGGGCACGAGAGAGCCGGGCATCTATGGGCGGGAAACACTCGCCGATATCGAGAGCCGGTTGCGTGGTCCGGTGGCTGACGGCTTGGGCGTGCGTGTCGAGTGTAGACAGAGCAACCACGAAGGCGAGCTGGTGGACTGGATCGGCTCGTCCGGCGGCGAGTTCGATGGGCTCGTCATCAACCCCGGCGCCTACACGCACACCAGCGTGGCAGTGCGTGACGCGATCTCGGCAACCGGTCTCCCGGCCATCGAGGTGCACCTCAGCAATATCCATCAGCGCGAAGAGTTTCGACACCACTCGTACACGGCCCCCGTGTGTTTGGGGCAGATCTGCGGTTTGGGCCCGCTCGGGTACGAGCTCGCGTTACAGGCTTTGGTTCGATACGTGCATACCAGAAATGGGAAGTGAGAGATGAACCTAAAAGAGATCGCAAACGTCGCGGAACTGATGACTACGCATGATCTGACCGAGTTCGTGATCGAAAGCGAAGAACTCAAACTGGTCATCAAACGCGGGAGTGCCGTAGGTCCCCCCGTCGTGCAACAGGCCGTGGCTGCCGTTCCGACTCATCTGCCACCTGCCGTGGCGGCTGCCCCGCTGGCCGCCAATGATGCTCCCCCCGCGCCCGAATCACCCGTCGAGGCCCCGCTCGGCCCCACCATCAATTCCCCCATTGTGGGTACGTTCTACAGTTCGACCGCTCCGGGCACGCCCGCGTTCGTGAAGCCCGGCGACGAAGTGGACGAGGAGACCGTCGTGTGTATTGTGGAGGCCATGAAGGTCATGAACGAGATCAAGGCGGAGGCGAAGGGTCGTGTGAAGCAAATCCTCGTCGAGAACGCAACGCCGGTCGAGTACGGGCAGCCGCTCTTCGAACTCGAGTCGCTCTAAGTCGGATCGAAGGCGGAGGTTAGCCCATGTTCTCAGGGATTCTGATCGCAAACCGAGGCGAAATCGCGCTTCGCATTGTCCGCGCATGCCGCGAGTTAGGCGTGCACAGCGTCGTCGCTTATTCTCAGGCCGACCAGGATACACTGGCCGTCCAGGCCGCCGACGAAGCCATCTGCATCGGCCCGGCCGCGAGTGGGGAAAGCTATCTTCGTATCGACCGCATCATTGCGGCGGCTGAAGTGTGCGATGTGGATGCGATTCATCCCGGCTACGGGTTCCTTGCGGAAAACGCACACTTTGCCGAAGTCTGCGAGAGCTGTAACATCAAGTTCATCGGCCCCCGCCCGGAGACGATCCGCGCCATGGGCGACAAGGCCCAGGCCCGCAAGACCATGGTCGCCAGCGGCGTGCCCGTGACGCCCGGCAGCGAGGATGTGGTCGAGTCCGAGGGGGACCTCCTGAAGCTGGCCCATGAGATGGGCTATCCGGTCATCATCAAGGCGTCGGCCGGCGGCGGGGGCAAAGGCATGCGGGTGGTGCACAACGACGCCAGTCTTGTGCAGAGCTACCACGCTGCCCGTCGCGAGGCGGAGATGGCCTTCGCGTGCGCCGATGTGTACCTGGAGAAGTTCATCGATCAGCCGCGCCACATCGAGTTCCAGATCCTGGCCGACGAGCACGGCAATGTCGTCCACCTCGGCGAGCGGGACTGCAGCCTGCAGCGGCGCAACCAGAAACTGATCGAGGAAGCTCCCAGTCCGGCCCTGAGCGAGGAGCTGCGGATCGCGATGGGGGACGCTGCCGTTCAGGCCGCCAAGGCAGCCGGCTACCACAACGCCGGCACGATCGAGTTCCTCCTGGCCTCGGACAACAGCTTCTATTTCATGGAGATGAACACACGCGTGCAGGTCGAGCATCCGGTGTCGGAGATGATCACCGGCGTCGATATCGTCAAAGAGCAAATCCGTATCGCCGCCGGGGAGCCGCTCAGTTTCAGTCAAGACGAGATCGTGTTCCGTGGCCACGCCATCGAGGTGCGGATCAACGCCGAAAACGCGTCAAGAAACTTCGCGCCCTGTCCCGGCAAAGTGACGTTCTACTCGCCGCCGGGAGGGATCGGCGTGCGTGTGGACTCGCACGTCTATCCAGGCTACACCATCCCTCCCTATTATGACAGCATGGTCGGCAAGCTTATTGTGTGGGGCAAGGACAGGCCGGAAGCCCTCGCACGCGCACGTCGGGCGTTGCACGAGTATATCATCGAGGGTGTGGACACGACCGTGGACTTCGCGCTGTACCTGCTGAACCGCGAGGACATTGCCCGGGGGGATTACAACACCGCCTACATTGGCAAACTGATGGAGGAAGGCGTCCCGCGCTTCGACGTGTGACGCAAGCCCGGATATCTCCCGGGAACTGACGCATCCTACCTGTGAGGAGAACGATATGAGCAGTGAGAAAGTAAAGAAAGCCGCCCCGCCGACCGAAGAGAAACTGGCCGTTCCGCAGTTCGAGCTGACCGAGATCGGCTCTGCCGCCGACGACGAGACGGGGTCGATCCGTATCTCCGAGAACGTCATCGCGGCCGTCGTGCGCAAGTACACCATGGAAGTGAAAGGCGTCGCGCGTTTTGCCTCCAACACACTGGTGTCCGGGATTGCCGAGATGATCGGGCGCCGCAGCTCCGAGAGCAACGTCGTCGTCGACGTCGACGGTGATGCCGTGAGCATCAGCGTCACATTGGTGCTGCATTTCGGCGTCCGGATTCCGGAGGTCGCTGCGCTGGTTCAGGACGTGGTCCGTACGCGCGTCGAGGAGCTCACCGGCAAGCAGGTAGGCAAGGTGAATGTTGTGGTGCAGGATCTGGAAGAGCCCGGAGCAGAGAAGAAACCGCATGAACCCGAGGTCCGTGCCGAACAGAGGTGACGACCATGAGCGAGCTTTGGAACGACCTGGTCCAGCGGATTGCCGACTGGCTTGAGGGGTACGACTTCCTGGATGGTGTGATCGCCGGCGCCGGGCTGTGCCTGGCCCTGTCGATCGTGCTCTACATCGCGTACCTGGTGGTCTTCCGCCGCAAACGTTGCCGGGGGATCACCATGTCGTCCGATGCCGGCGACCTGGTCATCACGATCGTGGCGGTTCGTGAGTTTGTGCGGAGCATCCTGCACGAGTTCAGCGAAGCGTCGATGCACGGGATCTCCCTGCAGGAGAGACGAGGCGGATTGGACCTCACCATCGACCTCGACGTTCTTCCGGACGTCCCGGTCGTGCCACTGGTGACGCGGTTGCGTGAGGAGGTCACGAAGAGGGCCGCCGATCAGTTGGGCATCGACTTGCCGATACGCGTCCACGTCGCGATTCGGAGTTTGGCCGCCAACGAACGTAAGATTGCCCGGGCCGCCCGCAAGGCCGTCCATCACGCTCCGCCCGAGCACGAGTCCAAGCCCATGGCCGAGCTGCCGGAGACCACGGACGAAGCCGACGAGTCCTTCCTTCCCCTCGAGCCTTGACCCCGGCTATTGCAGCTGCTCCCGAGTGTTCGCCAGCGTGCGCCTGGCGTAACTTCCTGCCTTCGCCGCGCGAATCCTGTCGAGCACAGGGCGGGCACCCTCACCCAACAGGTAGAGCGTGTTTGCCGCAAAGTGTTTGCCGCTCGACAGCGTGTGCGATTCCAGCACGTCGACAATCACCGCCAGGCCCTGGTCCGATTCGCCCCAGTCGCACAGGGCGTGCGCGGTGGCGACACGAACAGATGCCGAGGGGTCTTTCAGCAGGGCTCGGAAACGGTTGAGGTACGCAGCCGCTTCGTCTCGGCTACGCCGGCGCACGGGATTGCGGTCATGGCCCTGGTGAATGCCGACCGTGCCCCACCAGCGTACGGAACTGTCGGGATCACCGAGCGCTTTTTCGTACGCGGACAAGGCAGCCGGGCCAGCCCCGTCGAGCTTCTTCATTGCCAGGACACGGTCCACGATTCCCCTTTGGTCGACAAGTGCCCGCCAGTGCGGCGGTGCCTCGGTGTGCTCCGCCGAAACGACGGGGTCTCCCTGGCGGTAGCGGACGGCGGCGCTGTCCTTGAACCCGAGCCGGCAGGCCTTGGCGACAACGCTCCGACCGGGCACCATGGGGACCGGTCCGGAGTACAGCCGCCACGTGCTCACCGACGGATCGCCCGACAGCGGCTGAACGACTGTGGCGCCCAGAACCACGGCCTGCAGGTCCATCTGAAACACGCCTTCCTTCACTTCCGGTTTCAGCGTCACCGTGACGCGCCCCGGCTTCGGGATGTCGATTTCGCCCAGCTTCGCCGCCTTGAACGTGTCCCAGTCTCCCGTATTGCCGGCGTGTCCCTCGATCGTCTGTCCGCCGATGTCGACGACGTACCTGCTGTTCTCTTTTCCCCCGCAGCCCCAGATGACGTGTACAGCTGTCTTCCCGGCCTCGGGCACATCCACTTCCCAACTCACCCACGCCTTCGTGTTGCGCCAGGCTTGCAGGTTCGTCCGGTCCTTCGCGGGCCACGGTTGCGGACCGTGCAGCTTGGCCTGGACTCCGTGCAACACGATCCCGTCTGTTTCAGTCGCATCTCCCGCCTCAGCCGTCCTGTAGGCGATTGACGCGCCGGGAGTCGTGCATGTGATTTCGACGGATCGACCGTCGGCGGAAGGCGCAATGCCCGGGGTGGCGGTCACAGCATACTTGTCATCCGGTCGTTTGAGGGCATCGAACTCCGGTTCCGGCAGGACCCCGAAATCGCCCACGTCGGTCATCCAGCGGAACAACTCGGCGCGCATGCGTCGAAGAACCGCGCCGTGCTCATTCCGCCCTGCCAGGTTCACCACTTCGTGGGGATCGGCAACGGTGTCGTAGAGTTCCTCGATCGGCTTGGGCGTCTCGAAGTACTGAAGCTCGGCGCCGCTGAGCTTACCTGCGGCGAACAGCCGGCGCATCTCCTTCATCGTGGGCATCTGGTTCATGTAGTCCACGTCGAGTGACCGGGGCAGGTGTGGCAGGAAGTTGCGGATGTACTTGTAGCGGACGTCGCGTACGCATCGGATCATGTCATTCGCTTCGTCCACGCGGTCTCGGGCGCCGTGGATATATTGACGCGGCGTCGCGCGTTGCGGTCCGAGAACCGCCTGCCCCTGCATGTGCGCCGGGACAGGCACGCCGCACAGCGAGAGCACGGTGGGACCGAAGTCGATGAACGAGACCAGTTCCGCGCTGACGGTGCCCGGGGCGATTGCCGCCGGATCGTCCGGTCGCGTGTGCTTGCGCCACTTCGCAGGAACGCGGATGAGCAGAGGGACACGCAGGCCGCTGTCGTAGATCCAGCGTTTCCCGCGGGGCAGGCCCCGTCCGTGATCGCCCCAGAACCACACGATCGTGTCCTCCGCCAGCCCATCCTTCGCCAACTGCTCCAGAATGTCAGGGATGCCCCGGTCCATCTCCGTGATGATGTCATAGAGCTGAGCCCAGTCCTCACGCACCACCGGCGTGTTCGGGTGGTAAGGCGGAATCACGGCTTTGACCGGATCGTGCTTGTCCTCGCCCAATGTCTGGGGGAGCGTCGTGCGCCTGCCCATGTTGCGGATCTGTGATTCGTGCGTGCTCGTGATGTTGATGACCGTGAAAAAGGGCTGTCCTTCCTCGCGTCCACGCCAGTACGTCTTGCCGCCCTGCGCATCCCAGGCTGTCTGCGGAGAGTCGAACTGGTAGTCGGTCTTGGAGTGATTCGAGCAGTAGTAGCCTGCGGTGCGGAGGTACTCGGTGAAGCAGCGGACGTCCGGCTGAGGTACGCCTTTGCAGCGCATGTGATTGGTGCCAATGCTCGTGGGGTGCATGCCCGTGATGATGCCCGACCGTGCTGGCGCGCACACGCCCATGTGCGCGAAACACGCATCGTACCGAGTGCCCTCTGCTGCGAACGCGTCCAGATTCGGCGTGGTCGCGTAGTCATCGCCGTAGCAGCCCAGGTCCGGACTGATGTCTTCAGTGCTGATCCACAGCACGTTCGGTCGCGCTGGCTGCGCGGCAGCGGTCGCGGCACCCCTGGCCAGAGCCGTCGCGCCGAGCGTCAGTCCGGTTGTTTTCAGAAAATCGCGTCGTCGCATATCGTCTCTCCGGGGTGGTTCTGGCGGCTGTCATCCCTCGCCGTCACGGGCCTCTTGCGCTGCGTGCGGCACGCGGCGGACCAGCCGCAACGCCCACAAACCGGCTCCGGTCATCACAAGGACTCCGAGGGCGAGCATGATCAGGTCGGCAAACTGCATGACCGCCAGGTACCCGCGCTGGGTCCACGGTCGGTCGTCTGTGATGATGCCCGTAAACCCCGCCGCCACCGTGAGCTCGAACGGATCATCCGCGGGAAAATCCGTGGACAGATGGACCTTCGTTCCTCGACGCTCCATGGAGGGACTCGGCGTGACCGTAAGCCGGTAGTGCCTGCCTTCCCGGAGTGTCTCCAGGTTTACATCAAAGTCGGGAGACTCCGTCCTGGCATCCAGGACGTGCACGGGTTGTTCGGTACCGGCCGTGATATCCAGCGACTTGGGCGACGGCGTCTCGTTTGCCCCCCACATGACGTAGGTCGGCTTGATCACGATATAGCGCTTTGACTCCGTCTTCACGCGGAGTTCCACGATCTCCTCACCATCGCCTTTATCGGTGGTCACGAAGATGGACTTGCTGATCACGCCGTCTCCCGGAGTGAACGAGAGCGTGACGTCCAGCACGCCTGATTCACCGGGGGCGTAGTCGGTCTTGCCCAGGTCGGCCACCGTGCAACTGCACGACGGCCGCACCCGCAAGACGGTCACCGGTCGCTCGCCGCGGTTCACGAAACAGAACTGTCCGTGGACCTCCGAGTCCTTCGGTTTGGCCGGCAGGTCCAGCTGTGTGGTCTCCCACATCAGGCTGGCTGACGCCACAGCGGGAAGCAGGGCTGCGACAAGAGCGACGCCACGCAGCAATCGGGGGGAGAGGCTGGCGAAACGAGGCAGGTGGTGTAACATTGGTTCGGGTAGCAGAGCTGTGTTTTTCTGCTACATATCTTACCTGCGTTGACGTCTATCACAAGAAGACGGATTGACGAGCACAAGTCCGGTTGCTACAATTGCTCGGGAATCGAGAGTTCCCGGACGGTGTTTTCTGAGGTGCTCGATGGGACACAAGTTTGGCAAGGGAGATCTCCTGGTGGCTTCGGGGGCGTTATTCGACCCCAATTTCCACCGAACTGTTGTACTTCTCTGCGAACACCAGGAGGAGGGTTCCTACGGACTCATCCTCAACCGTCCACTCGAGATCTCGGGTCCGACGTTGAGGGAGATCCCGTTTGCGGCCGAGCACGCATTCCGCGGCGGCCCGGTCCAGCCTGGCGTCATGCAGGTGCTGCATCCTTACGGCGCCAGTGCGGGCGAGTGTGTTGAAGTTGTGCCGGGCGTCTGGATCGGCGGCGACTTCGAATTGCTTCAGGAAGGCTTCCGGACCAGACTCCTCGACCCCGCCCGGTGCCGCTTCTTCCTCGGCTACTCCGGGTGGGCAAGCGGGCAACTGGGCGACGAAATGAAGGCCGACTCGTGGCTGGTCGTGAAGGCGACTGAAGATCTGGTGTTCCACACTCCGGCAGAGACGTTGTGGGTTGCCGCGGTCCGGGCCCTGTCCCGCGACGAGCCGATCTACACGAACTTCCCCACCGAGCCGTCATGGAACTGATGCCGGCCCGACGGGGTCTCCTACGGCCAACGGTCTGATAGGCTCGATCCAACCCAGGTCCCCCAGGATCATGTAGAAGCACGGCAAGGCCAGCAGAACCAGGAGTGTCGAAGCCATCAGGCCGAAGGCGGTGCTGATAACCAGGGGCTTGAGGATCTGAGCCTGCAGGCTGCGCTCGAACAGAATCGGCAGCAGTCCGGCGATGGTGGTGCTCGAGGTCAGCATCACGGCTCGGAAACGATCCCGGCTCGCACCTGCCGCGGCCTCTGCCAGCGGCACCCCCTCCGCTCGGGCGTTCTTGAGGAAGATCACCAGCAGGATCGAGTCGTTCACGACCACACCTGCCAGCGCGATGAAGCCCAGCAGGCTGGGCATGCTGATGGGGACCCCCATGAGCGCATGCCCCCAGACCACCCCGATCAGGG
>JGI10211J34971_10002259_pt1 | contig 15777 bp, 17 predicted proteins | sample Etolagsediment_FD_34971 | JGI IMG/M metagenome (IMG submission 34971) | reverse complement strand
GAAGGAACTGATGTCCGCTTCGCTCCAGGTTCCCCCGCGCATTTTCAGGGTGTTTGAATAATTGAAGCTCTTGGAACTGGCCCGCTCGCGGCCCACAATTGACCATAAATTGGGACCCGTGCGGTCTTTGTCGCCCTTGGCGATGGTGTGACAGACCATGCATTTTTTGCGAAAGAGGCCGTGACCCTTGTCGGCATCGCCCTCTAAGGCCGAGGCTTGGGGGGCAGGAGCTTCAACAGCGGCGGCGGGTTCCGGTTTTGCAGGGGTTGCGGGTTCCACAGGGGCTTCTGGCTCAACAGCAGGCTGGGCTTCTTCAGCAGCAGGTTCAGCTTGGGGTTCTGGTTCAGCTTCGGGTTGCGCTTCGGGTACAGGGGCTGAAGCTTCCATCGTGTGCTCTTCATTTTGGGTTTGCGTCGTCGTAAAGGCAAAGTCCCCCGCAAAATTAATGATCGCCAGTGCGGCGATGGTGAAGAGGATGGCAGCAATCAGGTCTCTGAACATGAATAAATGTGTCCTTAAACGTCAGGAAAGGCGTTTATGACTGTACACGCAAGTGGGCTTGCATCGCAATGGTAAGACAATGCATGACAAGGATAGCCTTGGCGTCTTATAAGGCCATAAAAGCGGGGCCTTGAATGGGGCGAACGGATATGGTCTCGTGTGGGGGCGAGACGAAGACTCGCTCGAAAATTTAAAGATTTTGCAGGTGTATTTGATGTTGAATCCCATCGTGATCATTCCCGCGCGTATGGCGTCCACGCGGTTACCGGGTAAACCGCTGGCCGATATCGGCGGGCTGGCGATGATCGTGCACGTGCTGCGGCGCGCCGAAGAAGCTGCCATCGGTCCCGTGGTCGTGGCCTGTGCGGAAGTGGAAATCAAAGCGGCGATTGAAGCGGCGGGCGGACGGGCGGTGCTGACCGACCCCAATCACCCGTCGGGATCGGATCGTATTTTTGAGGCTCTGCAAAGCGTTGATCCAAACGGGACGCATGACGCCATCGTCAATCTGCAAGGCGATTTGCCGGTGTTGGACCCCTTGGTGGTACAAGCCTGCGTCCGCCCGCTTGACGATCCGGGCGTTGACATCGCCACCTTGGTGGCTGAAATCGAAGACGATGCGGAACGCACCAACCCCAACGTGGTGAAGGCCGTGGTGGGCTTTAAAGACGGTCACGATATGGGCCGGGCCTTGTATTTTTCGCGCCAGACGGTGCCCTATGGCGACGGTCCGCTGTATCATCACATCGGCATCTACGCCTATCGCCGCGCCGCCCTGGAGCGCTTTGTCAGCCTGACCCCGGGCGTTTTGGAACAGCGCGAGAAGTTAGAGCAGCTGCGCGCCTTGGAAAACGGTATGCGCATTGATGCGGTGCGTGTGGACACCGTCCCGTTCGGCGTGGATACGCCTGAAGATTTAGAACGCGCCAGGATCATTTTGAAGGCGAAAGAGAGCAAGCTATGAGCAGTGAAAACATCATCGCCTTTCAAGGGGAGCCGGGGGCCAATTCGGACATGGCGTGCCGCGCCGTCTATCCGGATATGGAGACCCTGGCATGCTACACGTTTGAAGACGCCTTTGCGGCTGTGCGCGACGGCAAAGCGCGTTTGGCGATGATCCCCATCGACAATTCGGTCGCGGGACGGGTGGCGGACATTCATCACCTTTTGCCCAATTCCGGCCTGCACATCATTGGCGAGCACTTTCAACGCATCGATCACCATCTGTTGGCGGTCAAAGGCGCAAAGGTCGAAGACTTGACACATGTGCACAGCCACGTGCATGCGCTCAACCAATGTCGCACCGTGATTAAGGAACTGGGCCTAAAGCCGGTGGTTCACGCCGACACGGCGGGCGCGGCGCATATGATTCGCGATTTGGGCGATCCCAGCCAAGGGGCCATCGCGTCCAAGCTGGCGGGGGAAATTTATGGTCTGGAAGATTTGCGCGCCAATATCGAAGACGCCGAACACAACACCACGCGCTTTCTCATCATGGCCAACGATGCGGTGATGCCGCCTCTCGGCGAAGGCAAAGTCGTGACCAGCTTCGTGTTTCGGGTGCAAAGCATTCCGGCGGCCTTGTACAAAGCGCTTGGCGGTTTTGCCACCAATGGGGTGAACATGACCAAGCTGGAAAGCTATATCATCGACGGCAGCTTCCAGGCCGCGCAGTTTTACGCCGAGGTCGAAGGCCATCCCGACGAGCGGGCCATGCAATTGGCTTTCAAAGAACTGCATTTTTTCACCCACGAAGTGAAAATTATGGGCACTTATCCAGCCGCCGCCGCGCGCGATGAGATTGGTTAAGGGGCATTAATTTAGGCTCTGATTCCAGCTTTCTTCTTGCATTCGGGGAGAGGATGGCTCTATTTCAGGGAAGGCGTTGTGGTCATAAAGATGGCCCGAGCACAAATTTTTTTCGAATGGGAAATTGTCGGCATGCTTAAGCGTGAACAAGACAAATTGGCGTTTCAAAACATGGATCCGTCTCAAGATCCGTTGAAATTGCTGCGGATGACAGGCTTTAACACCCTTGATGACGCAACGTTGCTGGGCGCGTTGTTGGATCTGAAGGCCCACCTGCGCAAAGAAGGTGTGATGGAAGATCTGCACAACAAAGGCCGCGAAGCGTTAAGGGTTTTGGCCGAACGCAAAATGAAGTGAGCGTCGCGTTTGTGTGCGATAGACGGGCCTTAAGGCTTTGTTGATAAATTGTATTCCTTGCGCCTTTTCCGACTTGGACGAACGGCGTGTGCCTGTTACTGTAGCCACGAATCTTTGACGATCATTGATTTTCCTTGATTCTGGCCCCGTGGGGGGTGTGGGCGTTTGGTTAGGTTGTTTGAAATATCCATGAATTTGCCGTTTTTGAGCCTGAGTGCTGTGCGCCATCTGACCTCTGGAGTCCCCGCGATTCCGGGCGCGGGTGCGATTGCCTTGCTGGCAGGGCTGGCGGTTTCTGGGTGCTCCACATTTTCAGGCAGCCAATCCACGGCGTTTTTGGAAGACTGTTTGAGCGATAGCGCGGACATCATCGAAAAAGTCGATTGGGACACCGTCCAGCCTGACCGGGTGCGCATCGTCGACAACAATTACCGCCCGATGGTGATGTCTTTCGAACAAGGGCGTCCCTATACCCTGGTCATCACTAACGCCGATCCGTCTTCCCACAGCCTTTGGGCGCCAAGCTTTATGAAACAAGGCATTGCGCTTAAAAGTGTGCAAATTGGCGACAATGCTCCGGCCATGGGGTGTGTGAACGGCGTGCGCATTGCACCGCGCAGCACCGTCACCTTGCGTTTTGTCCCGGTTTGGGAAGGCCGATACGAAATGTTTGACAGCGGATTTGCGCTGATTCCCGGCCAGTTGACCGCCGGGGTCTTCCATATTGTCGAGCCGCGCGTCGGTTTGGCCGCGAAATAATTTCGCCTCATTCTCTCAATGCATTGATATTTAGTCATTTTTTTCCATTTTTGATGGGGAAAAATAAACTTTGCGATGGGCTTTGCAGGGGCCGGGTCGCCTTGATATACTCCGCCCGGGAGATCGGCGCGGACGAAGTTCTCGCCAACCCGGTCAGGTCCGGAAGGAAGCAGCCGTAACGAGTTTCGCTTCGGGTCGCTGCCGGTCTCCCACCTCTTTTTTGGTAAGCGCGCATCAGGGCTGGGCTGTTTCGATATGTCAAACGTAACGAAGACAGATGCTCCGGTTGAAGAATACCGGGTCCTTGCGCGCAAATACCGCCCCACCGACTTTCACACCCTGATCGGTCAAGACGCCCTGGTACGCACCTTGACCAATGCCATTCAATCGGGTCGGCTGGCGCATGCCTTTATGTTGACCGGAGTGCGCGGGGTGGGCAAGACCACCACCGCGCGGATCATCGCCCGGGCGCTCAATTGCATCGGTGCGGATGGCCAAGGCGGCGAAACGGCTGAGCCGTGCGGGGTGTGCCAAAACTGCACGGCCATTGCCGAAGACCGGCACGTCGATGTGATGGAAATGGACGCCGCGTCCAGAACCGGCGTCGATGACATCCGCGAAATCATCGAAGGGGTGCGCTACAAACCGGTGTCGGCGCGCTACAAAGTGTACATTATCGATGAAGTGCACATGCTGTCGAAAAACGCCTTCAACGCCTTGTTGAAGACGCTGGAAGAGCCGCCCGAGCACGTCAAATTCATCTTCGCCACCACCGAAATCCGCAAGGTCCCGGTGACGGTTCTGTCGCGCTGTCAGCGGTTTGATCTGCGCCGCATCGATATGGACACCTTGTCCGCACACTTCAAAGGCATCGTCGAAAAAGAAGGGGCCAGCGTTTCTGAGGGCGCGCTGTCGCTGATTTCACGCGCCGCCGACGGTTCGGTGCGCGATGGTTTGTCGTTGTTGGACCAAGCCATCGCCCACACCCAAGGCGAAGTGGGCGAAGACGCCGTGCGCGATATGTTGGGCTTGGCCGACCGGGCGCGCACTTTTGATTTGCTGGACCAAGTGATGAAGGGCGACGTCGAAGGGGCCCTGGGCATTTTGGCGTCCCAATATGACAGCGGCGCCGACCCCGCCCAGGTGCTGGAAGACATGCTGGAACTGGTCCACTGGCTGACCCGCATTAAGGTCACCCCTAGCGCCGCCGAGGCCCCTGGTGTCGCCGAAATGGAACGTACCCGCGGCTCAGAAATGGCCAGCGGGTTGAGCATGGCGGCGCTGACCCGGGCCTGGCAAATGCTGTTGAAGGGTTTGAGCGAAGTGCGTTCCGCCCCCAGCGCCCTGCAGGCGGCGGAAATGATTTTGGTGCGTCTCATGTTTGGCCTGGAACTGCCCAGCCCCGCCGATGCGTTAAAACAATTGCAAGACGCGCCCGCCCCTGCAAACGCGCCCGGATTTGGCGCTTCGCCGTCTGCCGGTGGAAGTGGCGCCAGTGGCGCGCGAGGCGGTTCTGCGATGAGCTCCGCCCAAGGCACATCCATGAGCGGTGCGCCAACGGTGACCCACGGGCCAACCTCAATGCATTCTGGGCATTCCGGGCGTTCTGGCGGCCCGCAATCGCAAGCCGAGCCGCAAGTCTTGAGCGTGTCGGAGCTGCAACTGCCCGATCCACAAACCTTTGAGCAAGTGGTGGAATTGTCGGAATCCGTGGGCGAAATGATTTTGCACGCCAACCTGATTTCCAATGTTCACCTGGTGAGTTTCCGCCCCGGTAAAATGGAATATCACCCGCGCGACCATGCCCCCGGCGATTTGGCGCAGCGCTTGTCAAAAATGCTCAATGACCACACCGGACGGCGCTGGGTGGTGACGGTGTCCAATGCGCCAGGTCAGCCGACCTTGCAGCAACAAGAGCAAGCCGAAATTGCTGCCGAAAAGGTGAATGCCGCCCGCGATCCCTTGGTGCAAAAAGTCTTGGAAGCGTTCCCCGGTGCCCAAATCGCCTCGGTCAAAGATATTTCTGCGGTGCTGGAACCGCTGGCCGATGTGATCGACTTGGTTGAAGATGTCGAGCCCGATGATGAGACCTGATGCTGTTTGAGGGTGTCAAGCCCTCGGCCCCCTCTTTCGTCATCTCCGCATTCCTCTTCGTTACCCTTGCATTCCTCTTTGTCACCCCCGCGAAGGCGGGGGCCCAGCGACGTGTCATCTTTTCCAATCGCACATGGGTTCCCGCCTGCGCGGGAATGACGGATGGTTTTGAGACGTGTTGCCAAACTTCGATCTAAGTTGATCAAGCCCGGCACCAGTACGCCGATGACATCGTTACAAGATTTTGGTGATGTGGGCCAAGGCCGCGTCATGGCTCCGGGCATAAGCGGTGACTTCGGTGCCGGGGCGAAATTTTCCATGAAAAACCGCCCGCCAATGGCCGTCTTCGTCCGAAACCGTGGGTAAATTTGCCGACATCACGCCGTTTTCGGGGATTTCGAAGTAGACGTTGACGTTTTCAGAGCCGCCTTCGGTCATCCCCAATACGGTGAACCCTTCATAAATGGCATCTTCGTTTTGCGGCAACGTAATGATGTATTCGATGCTGATATGAGACATAACGGCCTCCCAATCGCTTTAAAGTCGTGTGTTTGTTCAAGACGCGCGGGAGGCCGTTTTGTGTCGCAAATTTAAGACAAGTCTTAAAACGAAAAGGTGTGGCTGACCTCTGCGTCATTGCAGATGATGGTGATGGTTTGTTCATCACCGTCATACATTTGCGTATCGGACGCCGTCCAAGTTTGGGTGCCCGGCGTGTTGGTCATATCCGTGCCCAGGCTTTGGGCCGGAAAAAACACCTGCGGTGTGCCGGTGTTGGTGTTGTTGATGGTGCAGCTGACCGTCACACAAATGTTTGCGGGCGGGGTATGGCCATCGGTGGTGATGGCGATGTCGCTGATGGTGGTCATTTAATCCTCCGAGATCGCGTGTTTGAACGATCCTCTCCCCGGCGGATAGGCCTTACGTCACCACAACCTTTGATTTATGTCAAATAATTATTCACGTTTTACGATGAGCGCAGACGTGCCGATGGGAAAAACTGGCGGCAAAACGGGATCGTTTCTGGGCCGCGTTCATTTGGTTTTTCTGATGTATCAAGATGGAGCAATTGCATTTTGTCTTTGTCCGACAATCGTGTTTAATGACTTGCGTCCATCGAAACATCGGAGAAGCCGTTGTGACAGCTTACAGCACTCAATTGATCACCAGGCTTCGGTTTTCTTTGCTGGGCCTCATGCTCTTTATTTTTGTTGGGGTGGCTGGCGGGACGGTGATGGTGATTGCCGACGACCGCAGGCAAGAAATTCTCAACGCGGCAAAGACCATGCAATCGTTGGCGATGGTGCTCAGCAAAGAAGCGGATTCCACGCTGGCCTTGGCTGAAACGGTTTTATCGAACCTTGTTAAAGATCTTGACCTGCGTCGTCTTGATGCCCTTTCCGATGCCCAAAACATTCACAAAGTCCTTGATCGCCAACATCGGATTATGCAAGGCGCTGGCGAAGCGCCGAGCTTCGCCCATCTGTTTATTGTTGGCCCGGATGGCTCCGTCGTCGCGAACAGCGTGACGTATCCACCTCCTAAGGTTCGTGTCACAGAGCGGGATTTTTTTGTCTATCATCGTGACCATCCCAGTTCTGAGCTGCACATCAGCCAGCCCGAGTACTCACATGTGACCCAAGAACGCATCATTTTTCTCACCAAAAGGCTTGAAGATCAGTCTGGGACGTTTTTAGGCGTCATCGGCATACATTTGAAGCTCCATCACTTTGACCATATTTACGGTTCTCTGGGGCTTCCGCCGGGTGGGACGGTGACAGTCATCCGTTCGGACGGTTGGGGGGTGTATCGCTACCCGCTGGCGGAATCCTTTTTCAAAAAGTCCATTGAAGATCATGCGGGCTTTCAGAAAATGATGGGCCAAAGGGCAGGGTATTTGGACATCGTCAAAAGCCCATACGATGACGTTTTGCGCGTTGCCGGATTTTACGCGAGCGATAAATATCCCTTGCTCAGCATCGTCACCGTGACCCACGATTCCATTTTGATAAATTGGCTGCGAAATACGATACAAATCAGCATGATGGCCGGTGTGGGCGTGCTCTTTATCATCGCTTTGGGGGTTTTTTCGTATCGGCAGCTCGGGCATCTGAATTATGCCCTGGAGTTATCATCCCATGATTCCCTCACGGGGTTGCGGAACAGACGCGCGTTTGATGACCGCATTGGCGAGGAATGGCGCCGCGCCATCCGCGGGGCATATCCGGTGTCCCTGCTCTTTGTCGATGTGGATTTTTTTAAGTTATACAATGATGCGTACGGTCATCGCGCGGGGGATAAGTGCCTGATCAAGATTGCCCAAGCGATGGAAAAGGACTTTGTGCGCGGGGGTGAGTTTGTCGCCCGGTACGGCGGCGAAGAGTTTGTGGTTTTGCTGCCCAACACCGACTTGAACGAGGCTGAAAAGTCCGCAGCGCATTTGTTGAAAGCGGTCCAAAACTTACAAATTGAGCACAAACAATCAAGCGTGAGCGCATACGTGACCGTCAGCATTGGCATTGCCTCTTTGGCCCCGGTGCAGAACATGAATAAAGACGACTTGATCGAAATGGCCGATAGCGCGCTGTATGCCGCCAAGCACGCCGGACGCAATCAATGCGCGGTTTATTCTGGCACGCTTTAAGCCCTGAGCTTAATCGAGCAAGAACCGATTGCCCGCCGCTTCGCCCCACGCTGCGAGGAATGCGCTTAAGTGCGGGCGGGCTTCGCGTTCGGCTTCGATCAAGGCGATCACGTCGGCCACAGATCGGTTGTAACCGTCCTTGCTGACGCGGCCCCGGGTCAGTTGATAGCGCAGATAGACCAAGTAGGTGTTGAGCACGTCGGTTTCGCAATAATCGCGAATTTCCGGGATTCGCCCCTCGTCATACATGGGGGCCACCTGCGAGCCATCGACGCCGAATTTGCCGGGAAAGCCCAGCACCGCGCAAATTTCATTGAGTTTTAAGCCGCGACTGGCCGCACCAAAGTCGGTCAAGGCTTCTTGCAAATCGCAATGCCAATCCAGGGCGTAGCGCGATGTATAATTTTCCCATTTGTTGGACGTGTCGTGATAGCCGCCTGCCGTTACCCCGCACACCATGGCGCGGTGGCGCAGCACCGGCAAGTCAAAGCCGCGTCCATTGTAGCTGACCAGACGGGGGTGTTTGCGGTCGATAAATTGATAAAATCCACCGACCAAATCACATTCTGGGCTGTCCGAAGTGCCGCCGGAGCGCAATTCTTTGAGAAAATAGCTCTCATGGCGACCATCAAGTTCGATTTCGGCGGACAAAAAGCTCACCGCCACGACCTTGTGAAAGGGCTGGCGGGGAAAGGCATTTTTGCCGTCCGTGACGTCCAAGTGGTAAGCTTCCAGGGCGGCGCGGCGCTCAGCCCGGTCCGGACCAATGTCGCCGCCGACCAGATTGGGCACGGCGTCGGTGTCGGGCACGGTTTCAATATCGAAGACAAACAAGCTTTGGTGTTGCATGCGTGAATGCTATACACGGACGCAAGACTGTACCAGTGTCAATGTACACATTTTCACCACCCCCCTGTGGATAACGGAGTCCCTATGAAGAACCTCGGCCAGATGATGAAACAAGCGCAGCAAATGCAGACCCGCATGAGCGAAATGCAAGAAGAAATGGAAGCCCATGAAGTCGAGGGTGTGTCTGGGGGCGGCTTGGTGGTCGTGCGCGTGAACGGAAAATTCGATGTGCGGGGCGTGAGCATCGATCCGGCCCTGATCGATCCGTCTGATCCGGAAATGCTGGAAGACTTGGTGGCCGCGGCGATCAACGATGCCAAACAGAAAATCGATGTCTTTAAGCAAGAAAAAGTCGCTGAAATGACCGGTGGTTTGCCCTTGCCGCCGGGCTTTAAATTGCCGTTCTGAGGTTCGGAGAAACGCCGTTATGGAAGTTGGACGCGAATTCGCACGAGACGCAGGACCCGGTGGCATCGAGGCTCTGATCCAGTTGCTGGCCAAAGTGCCGGGGCTGGGCCCGCGTTCGGCCCGTCGCGCTGCCCTGCACATGCTCAAACGCCGCGAATCGTTGATGGAACCGTTGGCGCGCGCCTTGCGGGAAGCTTCTGATAACGTCAAAACGTGTTCGGTGTGCCACAACATCGACACCGTTGATCCCTGTTCCATCTGCGCCGGGACAAAACGCGATCGCAGCCAAATTTGTGTGGTCGAAGACATCGGCGATTTGTGGGCCATGGAACGCGTGGTGGGGTTTCGCGGTCTGTACCATGTGTTGGGCGGCACGCTGTCGGCTTTGGACGGCATTGGTCCGGAAGATCTGAATGTGGGCGGTTTGGTCGCACGCGCGGCCGGCGCAGAGGTCAAAGAGGTGATCTTGGCCACCAACGCCACCGTCGACGGTCAGACCACGGCGCATTACATCGCCGATCGCTTGAAGGACGCCAACGTCATTATTTCGGGGTTGGCCCATGGCGTTCCCGTGGGCGGGGAATTGGACTACCTGGACGAAGGCACGCTGAGCGCGGCCTTGAAGGCGCGCAAGCCGGTTTAGGTTTTTGTTTTACGCCGTGTCATGCGGAGCAACGTATATGCGCCTTTTAGATGTAATTCTTGCGCCTATTCTGCGTGGCGGCGAAACAAAGATTTGTGTGTGCCGTAAAAAATGATACAACTATGGGTGAGCAGGTAAGGCGAGAGCCGATTTGCTTATTCCCTTCAACTTCACACCATTCCGGGGGGGATGGGGAGAAGTTGAATTGAACGCCATCTTTCATATAGCCCCAAAGGATGGTGTTCAGCACCAAGACCGCACCGCCTCATGCCCGGGGACGGTGCGGTTGCTTTTTGGGCTCAGTTCTGCAGCATGGACTTAATCGATGCCGCTGGCGTTTTGCACGGCGCGGACAAATTCGGTGACCTCATCGATTTGCTGCTCGGAGAGGGTGTCGATGGCGGGCATCGGGCCAAAACGCCAATTCTTTTCCCGCTTGCCATCGCGAATCGATTTCTTAAAGACGAAGTCGGGAAACTGATTTTCCCGGTACATGGGATGAATCAAGGGCTGGCCCTTGCGGGAACCGCCCGCGCCGTCGATGCCATGGCAGTCTTGGCAGGTGGCGGCGAAAATGGCACGCCCGCGCTGGGCCGAAGCGGTTAAGGGCGGAATGGTGAGCGACGCTTTGATGGAAATTTTTTCCTGGCCCCACATGGCGTAAGTGGTCAGCGCCACCAAGGACAGAGCCACTAGGGCCATCCACTTGATGGGCGACTTGTGGCGCGGCGCATCGGGGTGCAGACCCTGAGAATCTACCGGGTTTTTGCTTTGGTCGGGGAGCATGGGCGTCGGTCCTTAAGGCTCAATGAGACCCGCTTGAGGCGGTGTTGTGGGGGGTAGATCGGCTGCGGGATTGGCATCTTCAAGCTGAATGTCTTCGATGCGCTCAGCTCGGCGCATGACTTTGGCTGACGATGTTTGAATTTCACCGATGTCTTTTTGCGCCTGGCTGAAATGGGTTTGCAGGTTGCCGACCCGTTTGTCGAGTCGGGAAACGTCTTCCAACAGCTTCAAGACTTCGCCTTGAATAACTCCCGCCTGCTCGCGCATGCGCACGTCTTTCAAGACCGCGCGCACGGTGTTGAGCGTTGCCATTAAGGTGGTCGGCGACACAATCCACACCCGCGCGCGATAAGATTTTTCCACCACCTCGGGCAGCGACGCGTGCAATTCGGCATACACCGCTTCGCTGGGCAAAAACATCAAAGCGCTTTCCGCGGTTTCGCCCGCGACGATGTATTTATCAGCAATGTCGCGCACATGGTTCAACACATCGGTGGCAAAGCCTCTCAGCGCCGCCCTGCGCATGTCATCGTTTTCGGCGTTGCGAAAGGCCTGGTAGCTTTCCAGGGGAAACTTGGAATCGATGACGATGGGGCCGGGCGGATTAGGCAGCCGTAGCAGGCAATCGGCGATCTTGCCATTGGCGAGTTTGGCCTGGAAAGTGTAGGCGGTCGGCGGCAAAATATCCGACACCAAATCCTTGAGCTGAATTTCACCGAACGCGCCGCGCGCCTGTTTGTTCGATAGGATGTGCTGCAGGCCGACCATCTGGTCGGTCAGGTTGGACAGGTTTTGCTGCGCCGCATCGATCACGGCCAAGCGTTCGTGGACCTGTTTGATGACGTCGCCGGTGCGCTGGCCGTGTTCGGTCAAGCCGTCGCCCAAACGTTTGGAGACCGCGTCCAAGCGTTCTTGCAAGGTGCGCGTCATCAAGTCCTGGCTTTGCGCCATCACCTGCATGCGGGCCGCCAAATCGGCCTGGCTGGTGGCCAACTGCGCCACCAAGGCGTCGTGGCTGGAGGTGTCTTTGGGGCGCAACGCCAGCCACACGACTGCGGCAACGCCCAGCGTGACAATTGCGATGAGAACCAAAATGACAAGGGTCAGCGAATCCATGCGCCAAACAGTGCCTTAACGCCGCCCAAAACGCAAACGCCTGGAAATGATGGCCCCTTTTTTGTCTTGGCCGGGCCTGACCCGGCCATCCACGACTTTGCGGATGAACTTGAAGACGTGGACCCCCGGGTCAAGCCCGGGGGCGACGGTGGATACAGGGATCGCGGGCTCGATTTTCCGGGCCGCGTGGAGGCACCAAAAGGTGCGCCGTTATTCCGCCGCCTGGGTATGCTGGTCGCCAAATTGGGCGGCGATGGCTTGAAATTCGCTTTCCACGGCGTTTAAGGCATCCACAATATCGGGATCAAAGTGGCTGCCGCGGCCTTCGCGAATGATATTCATGGCCTTGTCGTGGGAAAAGGCGGGTTTGTAGACGCGTTTGGAAATCAGCGCGTCATAAACATCGGCCACCGCCATCAAGCGCGCGGCGATGGGGATGTCGGTGCCTTTGATGGCACTGGGATAGCCCGTCCCGTCCCATTTTTCATGGTGGCTTTCGGCAATTTCGCGGGCGTAGCTCATGAACGAATTGGAGCCCAATTCCTTTTCCGCAACGTGCAGCGCCTCAGCGCCCAAGCGGGCATGGGTTTTCATGATGGCAAACTCGTCATCGGTGAGCTTGCCGGGTTTGAGCAAAATGGCGTCGGGAATGCCGACCTTGCCGACATCGTGCAAGGGCGCTGATTTGTACAAAAGATCGATGGTGTCGTCGTCCAGCGCCGCCGAAAAATTGGGGTGGTCTTTCAAGTGCACGGCCAAGGCCCGCACATAACGCTGGGTGCGTAACAGATGTGCGCCGGTTTCGTTGTCGCGGGTTTCCGCCAGACTGGCCAAGGACAAAATGGTGACGTCGCGGGTCAGCGCCAACTCCTTGGTGCGGTCCTTGATGCGGTCGACCATGACGTTGGTGTGCTGAGCCATGACGCCGAACTCGTCATTGCTGGCGACCGGCACATGCAGGTCGTAATCGCCGAGCGTGACGCGGGTGAGGACAGAGTTCTGGTTGCTCAAAATCTTATTCAAGTTGCGGGCAAACGAGCGAATGATGTTCAGGGTGTGGGGCAAGATGACCAGCAAGACGAAGGCGAATTCCTTCAAAATCGACACTTGGGCGTCACGCAGGGTCACGGTGGCCCCAACGCGGATGATCCAATCCAGGTCCTTCACCACCAACAGCATGAACACCAACACCAGCACCGAAATGGACACCGAAGCGAACACCACGACCTTACGGGTCAGGGGGAAATAGTTTTCGTCGGGATCGATGGTGATGTGTTCTTTTTCGATTTTATCGGCGATGGCGCGTTCTTCCTCCAAGGCGATGTCGGATGCGGCGAAAAAGCCCAATCCGGTCAAGCCGAACAGGATCTTCAGGCCGCTGTCCAAAAACGGAAACCCATAGAGAATTTCATTGTACGCCATGACGAAGATGGCGCTGGTGGCGAACAGGCACATTTCCAGCCAAAACACCCGGGTAACCCGACGTTTAAGGGGCTGGTTGTCGACAAATTTTTGGCGCAACGGCCTGCGCACCATATACTGAACGGCCAGTATGGAAATGATCGGCACGGCAACCTGCAAGGGGCTGAGAGATTCAATAAATGGACAAACCCGAATGCCGTAAAACGGAATGATGATCATGGTGGCGATATAGTGCAAAATGGCGCGCATGAAATTTCCTGACCCATAATCCGTGGGAGACAATGTAGTATAGAGGACTTTCGGCCGTGATGATAAGGCATCACATCTTGACGGATAGGGGTTGGAGCCTTAAGTCCTGTCAACACGGCGCTAACTCACAGATATTCGTACCATCACCAGGTAAAGTTACATGACAATTCTTCCCATATTGGTTGCTCCCGACCCCCGTTTGAAGGCCAAGGCCCAGTCTGTTGAGGCCGTTAACAGTGAAATCCGCCAGTTGATGGATGACATGTTAGAATCCATGTACAAGGCCCGCGGCATCGGTTTGGCCGCGCCTCAGGTGGGGGTCAGTAAGCGTGTGATCGTCATGGACATCAGCACCGAAGACGAAGAACCCAATCCCCTGCGCATGGCCAATCCGGAAATCATCTGGGCGTCCGAAGATCAGTTGGTGCACGAAGAAGGCTGTCTGTCGTTGCCTGAACAGTTTGCCGATGTGATGCGGCCCACCGCCGTTAAGGTGCGCTATTTGGACCATGAAAATGAAATCCGCGAATTGGTGGCTGAAGAAATGCTGGCGATCTGCGTGCAACACGAAATGGACCATTTGGAAGGCACCTTGTTTGTCGACCGTCTCACCAACCTCAAACGCAATATGATCTTGCGCAAACTGCAAAAGGCGCGGCGCGGCTTGCCGACGACGGTTTAGCTCCAATGGCGGGGCAGCCCTTACGGCTGATTTTTATGGGCACCCCTGATTTTTCAGTGGCGGCGTTGCAGGCTCTTTTGCATGCGGGACACGAGGTGGTGGCCGTGTACAGCCAGCCGCCGCGCAAATCGGGGCGCGGGCAAAAATTGACCCCCACCCCGGTGCATGCCTTCGCTGCGGAATTGGGGCTTGAAGTGCGCACACCCGTTTCGTTGAAAAACGCTGACGAACAACGCGCTTTCGCCGAACTGAACGCCGATGCCGCGGTGGTGGTGGCGTATGGCCTGATTTTGCCCAAAGCCGTCTTGGACGCGCCCAAACTGGGTTGCTTTAACATTCATGCCTCGCTGCTGCCCAGGTGGCGCGGTGCCGCGCCCATTCAGCGCGCCATCGAAGCGGGCGATGAGCGCTCCGGCGTCACCATCATGGAAATGGATGAAGGTTTGGACACCGGGGCCATGGTGCTGGGGGATGCCGTTGACATCCCCCCCGACATGAATGCTGAGCAGCTGCATGACGCCTTGTCGGATATGGGGGCACGTTTGATTGTTGAGGCGCTGGCGGGCGTGGCGGACGGGACTTTAACGGCTCAGCCGCAACCGGACGACGGCGTGACGTACGCCAAAAAAATCGATAAGGCGGAAACGCGCATCGATTGGAACTTGAGCGCCCAAGCCATAAGCGCCCAGGTGCGGGCGTTTTATCCTCTGGCGTGGTTTGAACGCAACGGCCAACGGGTCCGGGTGTGCAGCGCACAGGTTGAACCGGGGGCTGGCACCCCTGGTGCGGTTTTGGACGGGCAGCTGCTGGTCGCGTGCGGTGTTGGCGCTGTGCGGCTGAACGAGGTTCAACCCGCAGGCAAAAACGTGATGAGCGCTGAGGCCTATGTGCGCGGCAATCCACTGCGAACGGATGAGGTTTTCACCTAAATCCAGGTGCAATAAATTTTGGGTAAAATCTAAAAACGATCCGGATTGGGAAGGTCGTTACCGATGACCGGGGTGGCTTTGACGCCGCGTGCGGCGGCGGCACGTTCTTCTTGACCTTGGGCGTAGGTTTTGAATTTTGAACGGCTGCGCGGGTTGGGTTTGCTTTCTTGAGCGTCTTTGAGAATTTTGCGCACCTCTTCGATGCCCTGACGCATTTCCAGCATGATAAATTCAGAGCGTTTGACCGGACCGCCGACGGTGTCCCGGGGAAACAGCGTATGCCAGGCGGTCATTTTAACCGACAAGGCACACAATACCCCACCAATGGTGGTGTGATAGCTTTGGATCAACGCTTCGACTTGGCGGAAGCGTTCGGCGGACACGTCGCTCCAAAAGTCTTTGGTGCTGGAATCGAATTCCTGGAACAGGCGTTTTAGATGCGCGCTCAACCCGGTGAACGTTTTTTCGAGCATTTCGCACGTCTTCATCAGGTTCTGATCGCTTTTGAGCTCCCAGTTGGAGCGAATGC
>JGI10211J34971_10002258_pt1 | contig 15781 bp, 6 predicted proteins | sample Etolagsediment_FD_34971 | JGI IMG/M metagenome (IMG submission 34971) | reverse complement strand
ATGTTAGGTTTAAATTTTAAAGGCTACCCGGATTTTTTGGGCAGCCTTTTTTGTGTCTAATTCGTCATTTCGGCATCCCCGGTTATATTCCATATCGAGCCAAGGAATGCACCGCTGCCGGGATCGGTGTTCACGCCAGCCATCTCATTTCCTGTTTCGGCCACAAATTCTTCCACATCGGCAGAAGCCTGTTCATCCACAATTTCGTGATTGGGTTCCAGAATTTCGGTCTGCCAATCTGTTAATAGTGTATTGTGGTTAAGGGTATGTCCTGGTGCTGACACCTTTTTTTCGATCAGTTTTTCCGGTTCCAATGCGCTCATCATTTTCAGGAAATTTGCCCTGTGGCTGTGAGTTCCATCAACATATTCATGACTTTGTGTTCCGGTGAGTATGGCTCCTGCCTGCATCATTTTATGCCCGACCCAGCTTCCGCGTTCAGCCGGTCCATAGCTAAAACCTTCGCTGGAATCAATTCCTAATCCGGTTCTTACGGCAGCCTCATTGGTGAGTGTGACATCAGAATCTCTGTCATTAGTATCCAGAGTCCAGTCGGTATCAGGAACCGTGAAGGTATTTCCATTTTCTGCTGTTGCCGTTACTTCTAAAATGTTGTGGGTTTTAAAAAAGGTTTCCCAATTGGGAACATCCCACGAAAGTGGGTTCCCCTGCGTGTTTAGGTTACTGTAGTCACCGGGAGGAATGAGGGTTTTAACACCCCCAACCACGAAGTAAAGCCTGCCGGGGTGTTGATGAAAAGTATGGAAAGTACTTGTAGCATCATTCAGGTCAGGGTGGATGGTGGGTGTTGATGAATATACTCCGGCCGTGAGGCTTTCCACAAAACGCAATCTTCTGTTGGGCCCTCCATCGATGGTGCTTAATGTAAGTGCCGGCATTTGAACGGAAGCATCATGATGCCCGAGATCGCTGAAAACTACAGGAGGTGAGGGACTTCCAGCCAAGGCTCCTTCCGGGTTTTGCTGAATAGTAGCTTCCCAGTCGGTGCCGGCCCTGTCGTTTACTGTAATATCTTCAGAGAGGGTTTGTTCTGCACCTTCCTGGCCACCGTCAGGTGTAATGCGGTAGGTTACCTCAAGGTTGCCTGACATTGCCATGATGCCATCCCATTTGTTTTGAAAGTCAGTGTCTGATGCCTGGCGGGTGACAGTTCCGTGTTCATCGGTAGTAAAAGTCCATCCTGTTATCCTGTAAGTTTCGGCGCCTGTAGGCTGAAACATGAATGTTGCTTTAAAATTTTCTCCACGGGTAAGTGTATTGCCGGGCGTGAGATTTAGCGTTGGGACTGCCGGTGGCGGGGTTTCTTCCTCATTTGCGGGTACAGGAGATGCACTGTCTGCGGGTTCAGATACAGTATCAGTGGTTGTTTCCGGGGTTTCATCTTCACCTGTCATTTGCACCTCCGTATTTTCCTGCTTTGGTATGGAGGTAATTTTTTCATCCATACCTGATGAATCCTCTACAAGTTTATTTCCTGAACTTACACCTGCAGATGTTTTGCGGGATACATTTCCTGTTTTTCCATTTTGCTGGATAACGTGGGTTAGCTCATGGGCAAGCAAACTTTTTCCTGACTCATCGCCTGGATTGTATTTGCTTTCATTAAAATAGATATCATTGCCTGTGGTAAATGCCTGGGCATTCATTTTTGAAGCCATTCCTGCTGCTTCGGCATCCTTGTGAATTCGCACATTGCTGAAATCATTTCCGAATCCACCCTCCATTTCTCTTTGTACATTTTGAGGCAATCGACTTCCGCCGCCACGTCTTTGGCTAATTCTTTGCTCAACCGCTCCATTGGTGTTCTGACTATTCCCGGGGGAATTGCTTTCATTTTTAGCCTGGATAGGTTCTTCTTCCTCTTCGGCCTGACGTTGCAACTTGGTTTGTAATTCCTCCTCCTCTTCTTCTTCGGCCTGTCTTTGAATTTTAGGTTGAAGCTCCTCCTCTTCTTCGGTTTGTCGCTGAAGTTTGGTTTGAGCTTCCTCTACTTCACAGCATTGCTTTTGGATTTTAGTTTGAGCTTCTTCTTCCTCTTCTTGTCGTTGCAATCTTGTAATTTCTATATCTCCACTTGCTTTTTGCTGTGCTGCGACAGATGAGGTATTGTCTGATATCCTGTTTACAACATGAGCGGCTGCCCTGTCGGCTTCAACCTCATAGCGGTCGCCGGGGGTATTTACATTTAGTTTGGGCTGAACAATTGCATTGGCAACAGCACGCGATGAAGTTTTTGATTCCTGTATTTTCGAATTTGTTGTTGTCATCATTCATTTATATAATGTTCTTAGCTGTGCAAATGGCATTGGCTGCCGGATTCCATTTATTCCATTTGGCATATTTGCATATCCACTCGATTCGTGGTTCAACTATCGCCTTTTCTGCGGCATCTGTTTGAGGATTGGGATCGGCGATGCCCCAAAATGCAGGATAATTGCCACTGGCGTTTGTTGTTAGCCGGGCATTTTCAAAAGCGGGTAAGTCCCTTAGGGCTTTTTGAGCTTTATCGGCTTTTTCGGTAGTTCCCGAGGCGGGAACCGTTAGACCTTCAATATTATTTTTTTGGATATTCCAATCTGTTTCAAAATTGTCTTTCCATTCCTTAACATGTATATCCTCATGGGCACGCACTGCTCTTACCATATACCATTTTCCGGCACACGAGCCTAAAGTATTTAGCTCATTAACCTGGTCCTGCCAATTGGTTTTTGTGGTGTTCTTTCCCGGCACAGGTTCTTTTTGACCCGGGAGTAAACGGCTGTGGCTTCGGATAACTGAATTTACACCGGTTACGTTTAATTTCCAATCGTTGTTGTCCTTCACTACACCGGTCTTTATACCAAGCTTATCGGGTGATGTTATTCCCCAGGTACAGTTTTCCATTGCTGAAATTTTATCGGCAGTGCTGTCGAGATGCGGTTTTCGAATTTGTTCTTTGGTTTTGCCCTCCGTGGCTTGTTGAATAGTTCTTTGCGCCGTTGCAGCATTTCTAAATTTCAACTCCTCCAAAGCAGGGTGGGAGCCCGTTTTGCATTTGCGCGATCTACCGGTACTTGTTCTGTATTTTCTAGTACGTGCCATTACATTGTTTTCCCTTCTTTTTGGTATTCGCGACGAATTCCTTTAATTATATCATTATGTTGAATTTCTGATGATTTCCTGGCAATGGCCATCAGCGAGGCGTATCTTACCACGTTAATTATTGAGCCACCTGAGAGGTTATAATTTTTTGAAATTCCGGCCAGGTCAATATTTTTTGCCAGTTTCGATTTTTGTGAGAAGGATTGTGCCCAGAGTTTTTGCCGCTCCGATTCATTGGGAAGTGGAAAATGGATAATAGTCTGGAAGCGGCGCAGAAAGGCCTCATCCATATTGCTTTTAAAATTTGAAGCCAAAATAACCAAACCGGGGTATTCTTCAACACGCTGCAAAAGATATGAAACCTCCTGATTGGCATATCGGTCATGGGCATCACTTACACTAGTCCGTTTTCCAAACAGGGCGTCTGCCTCATCAAAAAACAGGATGCAATTGATGTGCTCTGCTTTGTCGAAAATCTTCTCCAGGTTTTTTTCTGTTTCTCCGATGTATTTAGAAACCACAGTCGAAAGATCGATGCGGTATACTTCCCTGCCTGCTTTCTGTCCGATTAGGCTGGCAGTGAGTGTTTTTCCTGTTCCCGAGGGGCCATAGAACAAACTTTTGTATCCCGGTTTTAATATACGGTTCAATCCCCAGTCATTCATCAGCGTTTTTTCATGATCAATCCATTGAATGATTTCTTCGACTTGTTCAAGGGTGTCGTGATTCAACACAAGTTCATCCCAGGTTAAACCTGACGAAATTCTTTTTGCAGGGAAATTACGGCTAAAGTCAGGCTTGCGGATATAGCCCAGCGTTATCAGGTCGATAAGTTCTTCCGATACCAAAAGGCTGCCACTCCATAAGGGTTCGTTATCAGGAGGTGTTTCCAGTTTCAATAAATTGTGTTTCGAAAAAATATGATCGCGACTGAATATTTGCTGATAGTTTAAGCGCAACTCTACTTTATCGGCAGCCAGCAAAAACAATACGGTTTCACCAGTTGGCAGGAATCCGCCATGCATGTTTCCTCTTATGCCACCAAATTCGGTAAAACCACGATTTGTAGTTTGATTGATGGTAAAAAATACATCCAGGACCTGGGGTTTTAGGTGGGGAGCCAAAGCCAAGAGTAGTGTTAATCGCTCGGGCGGGCTCAGTTTATAATGTTTGATGAGGTTTGAGTACAAGGATGGTTCTGATGTCAGCTCCGGTGGCGTAATCTCTTCTATACGGCTGTATTCACTTTCCTTCCTAAAATAAAGCGCCATCCGGGTTTGAATAACCAGTTCCAGCCAGGTGAGTTCATTCTCAAGGTCCTGAGCACTTAATGTGATATTTGATTTCTTTCCCGTCATCGTTATCTTTTTTACCAATCCACCTGAATCATTTTATCCATCCATTTATATTTAATCAAGCTAATCGACCATGGCAGCCTGTCGATGAGCAGGTCATAGGCATTTCTACTGATGGTTAATGTAAACCCCGTGTCAGTGATCTTCAACCTTCCTTCACGAATAAGGAAGGAACTTCGGAAGCCCTGAATGCTGATTTTTCCGATGGCCTGCCACTTGTCCATGGCTGCTAAAATGAGTTTGTCGGTTTCGCTGATATCCTTTTTTGTCAGCTTCAAACTGTTGGCTACCGGATGATGTAAAGGCAGGCCACACAGCAGTTTGTTCAGCGCAAGTTGTTGTTCGGGAAACTTTGCGTCACCATTTACAATGTGTTGCAACAAAAGCACAGCACGCTCCTTTTTTTTAACGCTTAGAAATGCATCGTCGCCGACTAACTTTAATGTTGTGAAATAGTGTTTCAAAAATGGCCACAAAATCACCAGTCCGGCATTTTGGATATAAATTCCATCCTGTGCCATTTTTTCAGTCTTATTTCTTACGATGATATCTTCTTTTTCATCCTTCTCAGCGAGTGTTTGTTTTTTAGAAGGTTTATCAAGGATATCTTCAAACTTGTCAAACTCATTTCTATGGCCCTGAAGCCAAAATCCGGAATAGGTTTTGTCAGGAAGGGCCTCACTAATATTTGCCAAAAGCGTTGAAATATGTTTTTGATCAAATCCTTGTTTTGCCAATACAATAATCATTTGGCGAAAGCTTTCTCCAATAAAATTGCCAAGCTCTGGTGTTAGATTCTTATTGGAACGATTTACCGGCATGGATTTATAAGCAATATCTTGCCCGGGCATTAATTCGAGCAATGCAATTCTTACTTCCTTTCTTCCTTTTTCGCTTACCTGAACTTTTTTGAGTGCACTTAAAATTTCAGTAATTAAAATTGAAATCAAGCTTGCATATCCTTTGCCGTTTTTCTTTTTATCATCAAGCGAAAATGCTTTGCCTGGGGTTAAGATTGAAATGGCCCGGATAAGTTGATTGGTGAATATTTCCGAAAACTGTCCGTTCAATCTTTTTAAAGCATTTTGGTGCTCAAGGATGATTTTTAGTTTTTGTGCATTATTAGCATTAAGTTGTCCTGGCAAAACATCGAAAAGTACTTCGGGAGTTTTGTTTTCACGATCGGAAAACCACCAGGGCAACAATCCGGTTTGAAGGAAATCGACAAATGCTTCAAAAACTGATTGAATGACAGGAATCGGTTTCATGCCATTTTTTTCATCGGCATCGAAAGTTGATGCATTTATTTTATCGCTGAGCAGCTGCTCAGTCAATGAAGTGATTTTCTCCACAAGTTCATCCTCAATGTTTTGTGGTTCGATGCTCCCCAAGTCAATTTCGAGACGATCGAAACGGTAAACCTTATCATCCGGCGAAAGCCGGTTAAAAACCTCATCCATAGCAGACAGCACCCTGTCATTAAAAGTTTGCTGCACTGCCTCACTTACTCCATGGGCTTCATCTTCAGATTCCACAAAGAGGTTAAAAGTTTGTTTATGGATGATATGATTTGCCATCTTAGCTAAAAGCCTTATTTATTTCGGTAACTGCATTGATTTTAAGTGAGTTTTTCAATTCGAGACTTTTCCAATTGCCCTTAAGGTTTTTTACGGATACTCCGGCCTCTGTGAGTTTAGCGGCTATTTCGCTGAGTTGTTTTTTGGTATTTGACGAAATACCGCTAATTTCCTTCAAAGCAATATCATCGAGCATGGTTTGCGTCAATGCATTAATCAGCGTGCGGTAAGCCTTCTGTTCATCACCACTTGCAGCGCTAAAGTTTTTGATGAGGTTTAATGATGTGCTTTTATATGCCTTCAAAGTATTTTTGCCCTTAGTCCTTGATTCACCGGCTATCAGTTCTATAGTTGTGTCCAGTAACTTTTTATCGTTTATCAAATTACCGGTATGAACCTCTTCAACCAGATCCCTTCTGGAAGTAATTCTTGAATTCATCGTATCCACAACAATTCCTTCAGCAGCAGTTTTTTCCAAGCCTGCAACTTCACCAAGATTTGTGGTTGCCACACTAAAGTCGCCAATGAAAACCGGAATATTCAGGTTGGGTGCATTGGCCTGAATCTCCAATAATTCCACCTCTTCGAGAGTAAGTGTTTGTCCAGGATCAAGGGTGATGCCTGATAATGTTTTTGTTTCGTGCGTAGGCTGACCGGTAGTCGGGTTGCTGCAGCTTAGCCTTATTTCATAAGTGGCTGGTGGTATATTCGTAAAACTAAACTGACCTTTGTTTGTCACGGTGTTTTGGATCAGGATACCTCCCTTTAGAAGTGAAGCATTTCCGCCCGTTAATGCGCCCTGCCGACCTTCGAGTGTTGTTTCAAAAACAAAACCCTGAATCGTTCCCACGGGTGCTGTGGCATTTCCCTCACAGCAGGGTATCACTAAAACGGTAACCAGACCTTTTGCACTTATGTTCCCCGTAGCGATGGTATAGATAAGGCTATCGCGGCCCTGGAAACCTTCGTTAGGATAAAATTTCAGTGCCTGTCTGCCATTCTCGATCGAAATCACCTGAACAGTGTTGCCCTTTGAGGTTGTTGATGGTGTGTTGAGCGAATAGCCCGAATAGAGCAATTCCGGATTTGCGAAATCGTTCATGGCCACATCAATGTCCAACGGCTGGTTCATGTGTGTTACCGCAATATCCTGACCGGCATAGGCAGGGGCATCCGATTTTTGCCTGATTAGTATAATTACCTTTCCGGTGTCGGCCATATCACAATCGCCACTATCATCTCTTAATTCATACGAAAACTCATCTATCCCAATTTGTGGAGATTCCAATTCATATTGAATGAGTTTTCTGCCTTCATCGTCTAAGAGAATGGTTAAGTTGGCACCCATTCTGGAGGTATTTTCACGAAGGATAATATCGTGTGGTGTTCCGTATTTGTTTAAATTCAGGTCATTTATCATCACATCAAACTTATGGGCTATAGGGTCATAAGTCCCGGTTTCGGGTCTTTGTATTACCTCAAAAATATGATAATCGATATTGGCCATGGGTGGAAGACAAATTTCGGAAGGATCGATGTCGCAACAGCAATTCGACTTGCCAAAGAGTGCAAAATCGGCCCGGACCAATTGTTTTTCTGTGGTTTTTTCGCCAACAATAATAAAGGTGCCTCCTTTTGGAACTCCGGCCATGTGCTCCATGCCCGGGTGTTTGGCTGCGAATTTTTTGAAATGTTCCATATGAGCGTTCAATAAATGGCCAAGGTGGAAATAAATTGTGGCCAGTTGGGCAGGGAAGCAGTTGTACTGGATTTTCTGGTAAGCATTCAGGAAATCCATCAATTGCGAAAGATTTTTTACAAGCATTGAGATCATTGGTCCGGCAAGGTAACGCATCAGTGGGGCAGTGTTTCCACTCAGCGAAACAAACAGATCGAGCAGGAAATTCACAATCATTTTAACCCTTATCAATTGCTCCATTATTTCTTTGGCAATGTATGCATACAAGAGATAGTTGAATCCACGGACATCTTTAGGCAAAATTCCCAGCAACATTTTGATTTTTGTTTTCAGGTCGATGATACCGAGGTAAAGGCTATAGGCCAGATCCTGCATGGGGTTATTGCCACCTGCAAGTGGTGTCAAAACAAATGCCCCTTCCGGGCCTCCTGTATTTCCTTTGGTTTTTACAGGATTGCTGTGCAACAGAATATCTCTATTGATGAAATTTATTGAATTTGAAATATAGCTTATGTTTTCCAGGTTCTTTTTTTCGGTTTTAAGACTGTTGATCCTGAAATCCATCGCTTTTCTGCCGGCCTCAGTTTTTTCTGATTTTTGTTTTTTCTCAAGTCCGGCGATGGTAGTTTCGAGTGATCTCTTTTTCAGGTTTACATATTTCATCGACATGGACGGTACGCCTTGTTCTTCATAGAGCGCACATACCTGATCGATGGAAAATTCCTGCCCGCCAATTTGAAGCGTATGTACCTCCCCGCTAAGGGTGGCCATATATACCTGATCGGCTTCATTTATCAAGGTTACCTCAAGGTTTACATTGGGGGCAATTTCACCTTCTCCATTTTTAATATGTGTTATAATTCGCTCACCGTCGTTCACCTGTATGTTCTCGTTGCCGCCGTCATTTTTATAATAAAAGCTTACTTTATTGGGTAAGGTTTCGAGTTGTGAAAAATCAAAACCAATGTTTACGTTATTCGTCCATAAAATAATGCCTTCACCAAATCCCGGAACGGCCTGCTGTGCTTTTGCCCAGTTGTAACCCACTCCGCCATTGGTCCAAAAAAAGTCGTGCATGGTAACGGGGATATTATTCTCGCGAAATAATTCAGATCCGCTTGGAAATTCATCCCCATCAAAAAGTTTTCCATTATCAAGCGTGTCGAAATTCACACAGGAGTCGGTGCCGGAAGGTGGCGGTACATCGGGAATTTTTCCAATGGCGTTTAAAATTTTGTCATATGTACATATCAGTTCACTACGCAATTGAAGATAGTCGGCCTGTAAATGTGAAATGTTGCAATTGGCCAAAATGCCTTTCCGTTGTGTTACCCATTCTTTGTTGAGGGCCAATAGGTTTTCTTCAGCTGCTGCAATTTGTTCGATTAATGAAAGAATGACTTCCGCATTTTCCTGTACTCCATCATTGATGGCTTTTTCCAATGATTTTCTTAGTGCTTCGATGCTCTCCAGCATTTCTTTAACAGATTCCAGTCCCTCAAAAAAAGACCCTCCCGATAACTGATCAAATGAAAGACCCACGATATCAAATTCAAGGTTAAAATCATTCCTGAATTTATTGAGCTTTTCCATCACAGATCCCAATTGCTTTCCGAGGTGTCCTTCGATATGATAAAACCCAAATTGCCCCTGATCAAGATGCAATGGGTCTTCCTGAGGGTTGAGTGCAGTTCCCGGCGAAATATTCTCTTTCATCGAATTTTTCGCATAGGGCAGCGGAGGGTGCAAAGTGCAGCATCCATCAGGTTGCCACAATTTTTCGATTTTGTTGAGCTTATAAAAATGGGGTATCGCCCTTTCGCCTAATTTATAATTCAGATTTTGGCCGGGTGTGATTTTTAGCTTATCAGCAGATCCAAAATTCTGATTACCTGCCAGAATCATAATCCTTGCAAATAGTTTTTGTGCCTTCTCCAGGTCTTCGTGAATAACGTTTCGTGCCGGTGAAGAAATAAAATTATGCCTGTGCTTTCCTGATTCAATCAACTCGGCATCATGGGCGATAAAATCACGAAGCATGAGATGTCGTGGAAAATCACCATCAAAAACACAATCTTTGATGAGTGGGCATATTGCTTCGGCAAATTCGTTGTAAGCTTTAGCAATTTGTCGGATAAAATCAAAACGATATTGGTTAAAACCGGCTCCGTTTATACTATCCAGGGTTGCCTGCAGGTTGTTGATGTCCTGTTCAAATTCAGGTTCAAGATTCAGGAAAGTTTTATATTTAATGTAGGAATTTTTAACCTTACTGTAAATTTCAGCAGCAGCCAGGTTAGCAATTTGCCGGTATCCAATATTCAGTTCTTCACTGTTTTCAAGGTCAGCCAATGTTTTTCCGGTAGATTGCAGGAAGGTAATTAATCGGGGAAAATAAATCAAGCTGTCCTTTTCACTGCAATGATTTATTTCGCTAAGATCTTCGATGTTGACAAGTAACACTCTGACCGTAAAAACCACATTTTCGCCTTTGTTATTGCAATCGGTAACAATGCAACTTTTGAGCGGGTCGTCAACAATTTCAAGGTACAGAACCAAAACCTTATCCTTAAATATTTCCGGCAAAAGAGCCTCGGATGGATTGTCTTCTATTTCAACAAAATCAGGTGCGCCCAATTGCTTATTGCTCAACAATTCGAGTATTTGGATTTGCTGATGGGGCAGTGACAGCGTACGCCAGGGTTCATATTCCGGATAGGGTGGGTCATTATCATCGTCAGGTTCAACGGTTTTAGGATCGACATAATTCCGGTATTTGGTGTAGGTAGCATTTCCGGTTTCGATAATGTATCCCTGCGATGTAATGCCATAACCACCAATGATGCCTATTGCGTTTTGTCCTTCGGGTTTTCCGAAAAGTCCACACACAATGCCTGTGCCGGTAAGCTTCACCCTGCTCAGTCTGGTTTGGTCGTCGAGGTATTTTCGCAACTGGTTTAACTGCGTATTGGTTAATACCTGGTTGGGTTTAAAATTCGGAAAGAAATTTTGCGTATCCATGATAATGAAGATTTGCTTGTTAATTAATTTGATCCTAAACTCATTTGATTGAGCGTAATCTGCGGGTTCTCGCTATCGGGGTTTTCGCAGTCGTGCAGCCCCGCGAGTGCCTGTACATTGTCAACATGGTGCAGTTTATATATTAGCTTTTCCAGCCTTTCGCTATGCTCTGCCAACAATGTATTGGCTTCTGATCCCGGCGCATAGTCATTCAGGCTGATCTTTGGGCTGCCTTTAAATTGTACCCCTGCTAAGGCAAAGGTCCCGGCCCATTGATTGTAAATTTTCTCAAAGCTTAGCATGTCGCAATGGCTGAGCCAGCATATTTTCAGGTAAATATGTGCAGGGGCCTCCAGGCGCAATGTCCGCTCGATCATTTTGCGAAAGCGAATGCTTTGGAAGCGTTTTGGCCAAGCAGGCAGAAATACCGTTGCCCTGAATGAATAAGGGTCTTTGACTTCGATGCAGGCATTTTCACATTCAACATCGGGTGCGTTGAGCTGAACCGGCATAAACGTGTCTTCGTCAATTCGTTTACGCAAAAGAATGTGTTCGATAACATGAAAGCCTTCATTTTGTGAAAGCATCTTAAAATAATCTCTCACCTCAAACAACACACTATCGTCCACGGTTTCAACGATGCCAATAACTTCGCCATTTTCGCAATTGTTTGTGAGTTTCCATAATTGTTCATCCTCATCAAAATGATAGTTGTCGAGGCAGGCGCCAATGCGGATTGTAGCATCCAACAAAATGCAGATGTTTTCGCGGCTTTCGCAACAAATGCTTTTAAAAAGCACGTCACCCTCAGCATTCCGGTACTCAAAGCGCCAGGTACCTTTCAGGCAGTTTATCCCCTCATCAGCCTCCAGCCTGTCAATCCACAAACGATCGCCGGCAAGGTTTCGTCGGCTTACTTCATCGAAGCCCATCAAGCGGCTAACCCTGCGCTGCAAACCGCTAAGGTTTTCGCTCACAAACGGATAACGATAGTCATATCCTGTTCCACGATCACGGCTTAATGCCGGATAATCAGTGAGGAAATCTCTTTTATCGCCGATTAATTTTTGAGCTGCCCCTTCCTTATATACGGCATACATCAGCAGGCTGTAATCTGTGAAGTCCTCGGCAAACCTTCCGATGAGGTGGTCGAGGAAACGGTTTTTCCGGTCTTCCGCAATTTTCTTTGTTTCGATAATCTGATTCAATTTGGTAAAAACCTGTTCGGCCATATCCGGATCGGAAATTTCTTCATCGTAGATGTAAAGGTCTTCCAAGCCTGAAATGTCCTGAACCACTTGCGTGAAATAGGTTTTTATTTCCTCATTCTTCCAATCGAACAGGTTGCGGACATGGCTCAGTTGCGAGAAATAGTTGGCAAATATCTGCTCAAAAAACATCAGGAAAGCTTTGAGCTGCTTAGATTGCACCTTCCGCAATTCGGTTTCTGATTCCGGAACACGGTTATTGCCCACCATGTATGTTGGGGGCAGGTCGTTTTGTGCCGGGAAATACTTTTCCACATCCATGAACTCACCCACCGGAACAGGGAAGTTGCGCTGAATACCCTTAAGTTTTCTCGAGGACATCAGCGAACGTTTCTCGTTGAAAAGATCAAGGGCTTTAGCTTTATTTGGGAGATAGGGCAGGTTGTCCTTGTAAAAAACGATTTTTGATTTTTCAGGATCAAAATCCGGGGCCATCATGGCCGGATTGGCCAATTCCAAAATCCAGTCTTTTTCTGTTACGATATATTTTTTTCCATTCGTAATAACAACCGTATCGCCCGGTTTAACAGGATTTTCATCGCTCACTTCAATATAGCTAAGCAAGGAGATTTCCTTCACAGCGATCACTCCGGGGACGTCCATGATAATTTGGATAATGTCGGAGGTTCGTAAAAAGCAGGTGCGCTGTATTTTCATGAATTCCTCGTTATCGATGAATCCATGTTGCAGCGCGGGCCCTTCAAAAATCTGATCGGTCGTGTAACCCTTGTTTTGTAATTCGGGGATGGTGTAAAATATCACCGGCGGAGAAACATAAAATTCCAGGCCTAAAAAAATCTCAGCCAAAATCTTTTGGATGTCAGCATCATCCGTAACTTCAATATCGGCACAAACGCCAATATACTCACTTTTCAGATCCCTTACCTGCATTAAATCTTCACATAAATTGCGATGCTTATAAATCAGGTCTTCGGCGGCTTCGAGCACTTCGGTTTTTGTGAGATAAGCAGTAAAAGGGACCGGTTGATAATGGATGATTTCCCAGTGGTAAAAAAAGAAGTAATAATCGGGTGTAGGTGTACCCCCCGTAATCTCAAAGCCAGGTGTGCCAGTTGTTTGAAAAGTTGTTATCCCCGTGTCGCGGTATAGTTTAACCGATCCATTGGCCTGAATTTCATAGCCAGCCGCGGGTTCAAGCCAGATTTCTATCAAAAGATTCAGGCCTTCATCAGGGCTGGCAGCAACTTCGTACTCGTCGGCAAACAGTTCATTGCCACCTGAATCCTTGATACTAACCTGCACCAAACCTGCAGATTCAGGGAATATTTTCACCGAATTTAAATAGGTTTTTCCATATACATTAAACTGTAAACCTTTGTTGTTTGGAAGGATGAATGCACCGGAAGCACCCGAATCCTTTCCCTGTAAACCGCCAATGGCAGGATATTGCTCGCCGATGTCAAGTTTTTCCTTTTCCCAAGGAAGCACGTTGTACGTTACTTTCCAGTCGTAGAAAAAATAATATCTGGCATCCTCATCCACACCATCGAAACCACCCCGGACATACAGGAGGTTTGGTGAAACCTTTGAAAATTCATACGTGTCGTTGCTGTAAAGCCAGGGAACCGTTCCATGGGCATCCAGCCGGTATTCTCCCTTTGCAAGATAAAAACCCAAATTGATTTCCACTTTTTCGTTAGCCAAATCAAGGGAGGAAGTCGCAAGTTTCTGTTCCTGATAAATACCTTCCTTATCTTTTTTAAGTAAGCGAATGGTGATATCGCCGGCATCCTTGGCAAACACACTCACCGACAAAAGCCGGAGAGGATACAACACTTTAAAGTTTATCCCTTTAAAATCAGCGGTTTCAAAACCGCCGGTGCCGGTGTTGTCTTTTTTAGCCACATAATTTATCCGTTGATCATCCCGGATATCATCATCGGTTTGAATCAATACATCGTACAAACCATTTAAAGGGGCGAGCTGTTCATCATCGGCTTTCGTGCATGTATTCTTAAGTTTTCCATTATTTTTATCCAGGTAATATGCAATTTCGGTGTTTTTGGAAATCCAGGCATTTCTTATCCCGGAGATATCGATGAGCATTTTCCGCAAGTCATCAAAAGAGGCCGGGGCAGAGGGAAGAATTTCGGCAGCGGTGTAAAAGTCGCCGGTGTCGGGATCGGTACCATTTACAATTTTGGTAAGGAGATCCTTGATATCGAAATCGGTTCGGTAGCCCAAATCCGTGATGGCATAGCAGAGCAGTTCAAGGATTGTGATGCCCGGATCGTGAATATTATAATCAGTCCACAGCTTGCTGCCCAACTTTTCAATATATGCCAGGCCCTCGCTGCGAAGGAAATTATAGTCCTGACTATTTTTAAGTTTCAGGTTCTTTATGAGTTGATCTATTTCAGACATGACACATCAATATCAAAGTTTATTACATGTTCGCTGCTCGAAACAATAGCAGACGATGAGGTGGATGCTCTGGCCTCTTCAACTTCTTTGGTGGATCCACAGGCATCGGTATGGAACATTTTAAAGTCGGTGAGGAAATCCACATAGTCGGTTTCCTCAATGAAATTAAGCACCGCCGAGCGGTGAACACTTCCACCAAGAATCAGGTCTTTCCCCTCATCATAAAGCCATGGCGTTAGGAAACGCTGAATATCATCCTGCAGCTTATTGGTGTAAAAGCCTTTATCTTTCCCCTTTAAAAACTGTACGTTGAATGCAACTTTTACCTTTTCGTAGACCGGATTCCTGACTTCAAGATTTATGAAATCAGAAATTAAAGGTTGAAGAAAAGTTTTGATTTCTTCCAGTTTATTGAGGCTCAAACGTGGCTCCAGCGGATCCACAGCATTTTTATTACGCAGGTCAGGAATTACAACAACGGTAACATTTCCGGGTGCATGTTCACTTTCATCGTTTGTGTGATTCACACATTTCACCTTATAAACTTCGGGGAACTGCTGTAAAACGATTCTTTCGTAATCAAAAATGGTAACCCCCCGGGCTTTGTGTCTGAGGCGCTCGCTTACGCGGATGTAATAAGCATTATTGTCGCTTCCCAAAGCATTCGCTTCTTCAGCATCATCAGCTGTTGCAGGCATTTCCTGTGCTTTACCACCAAAGGAAGCAAAGGGCTGGAGGACTTTTTTTATTTCAGCCCTGCCAACCTTCAGTTTGTTTACCAGGCCTTCGGCCAGGGGCTCACTCAGGCGGTCAAGATCATTGGCTTCGCTTTTAATAAATGTTGACTTAACTGCCTGGGGCAAAATTGCTATCACCTTGCAAACGGCATCGCTGTCGCGTGCCACCGAGGCCTTTATCCAGTACTTCCCTGATGGCAAAATGGTGTTTACTTTGGCCATTGTTTTTGGCATGGTAAACTTGATAATGCCTGAGCGGAGCAACCCGTTGGTATCATCAGAGATGATTTCGGTCAGATTAAAATCGATCCAGTTGTTGTAGGAGAGATACGACCAGATTACCTCCTGTTTTTCCTTATCGGGATTTTCACTTCCTTCGGCTACCTGAAAAAGTATGGACAGGTTTTGTTCTGGTTCAAGATCATCAATACCAATAAAGAGCGTTCCTTCGGCATCAGAAAGCATATTATTACCATTGCTGTCGGTGATAATCTCTCCCGTTGTTATATCCTTTTCACTCACAAGAAATGCCGGAACCAGCATTTTTGAGGTAAAAACATTTTTATCCGGTGCTTCCTCAATGGCAAAAAACTCGTTAATACCGAAAGGTTGGATGTGGAACAATTGCTCCACCCGG
>JGI10211J34971_10002256_pt1 | contig 15786 bp, 16 predicted proteins | sample Etolagsediment_FD_34971 | JGI IMG/M metagenome (IMG submission 34971) | reverse complement strand
CGTCGGCGTCGAATTTACTACGATGAGCAAGCCGTACAATATGGCGGGCTTTAGAATCGGCTTTGCAGCAGGCAACAAAGATATGCTCGACTACCTTGCGACAATAAAGGGCTATTACGATTACGGTATATTCCAGGCGCTGCAGATAGCTGGCATCATTGCTCTGCGGCATTGTGACCAGGAGATAATCGCCCAAAACCAAAGGTACCGGTCGCGGCGGGACGTGGTTTGTGAAGGTCTCAATAGAATCGGATGGGAGGTAAAAAAGCCGCGGGCCTCGATGTTCGTGTGGGCAAAAGTGCCACAGGAGCATTCGAGGGGCAAGGGCAGTATCGATTATGCAATGGACCTGATGGAATACGCAGAGGTTGCCATTGCTCCCGGCAGGGCCTTCGGTGAAAACGGCGAAGGCTATATGCGCATCGCTCTGGTGGAAAACGAGCAGCGGCTGCGGCAGGCAATCCGCAATATCAGCCGATTCGTCAGGGAAAAACCGGTAAGAAAAGCAAGGACAGACACGAAAAGTTAAAGCCGAATTAAGAAACCACCGCCGCAAACAGCGAGTTTTTTTGCGGTATAAATCGCTTCCTCGAAAAAAACCTGCGGGACTATTGTCCTATAAATCGTTCATTAAAATTTTTTAAACTAACATTTCAGGGTAGTTGACTTCGAGCGGCTTGAAGGGGACAGCAAAGACGGAGAAAAAGACTTGACCTTTGAGCGCTAATTTGGTTAAATAATACTGTTAACTTTGGGGGTGTAAAAAAATTCACGATAAGATGCTTGTTTTGCTTTTTGGTGATTTTTATTCTGTCTAATTGGAATTTGTGGACGGATACGCATCAACAAAAGGGGGTAGAAAAACTCGGAGACGTAGGTAATTCGCAAATTTTAAGATGGGCTTGAGCCGCTTTTCGTGCAACAGACGGCTCGCCGGGCGAAACTACCGAAATCCGGGTGACAGAAAATTATTGGGGGTGGGGAATTCAAACTGTAATCAGCAAAAGGGCGGTGTGCACCGAAACGAAGCTTCATGGATATACCCTTTTTGCGCTTTTGTAGAACGGGTTTTGGGAAAAAGAAATAATAGGGTGATTTTTTCGAGAAAAAAATGAGGGTGATAAGAAAAATATTGTTTCTCGGCTTATTGATTATCACAGCCCTGTTTGTGCGAGATGCGGGCGCTCTGCCTGTCGGTGATAAAAGTTTGTACGACAGCCTCTCTGATGTGGTATTTAGCATCGGCAGCGGCTCTGCAGAAGTTGACTGTGAAGTTTACAAATATACGTCAGGCGTTTATCAGGATAAATACGTATATACCTACCAGATATCTAATATAGATTCAGGTATAGGGCTTAGCTTTTTCTCGGTGGGGATACTTGACGGTGCCAACGCCTTTGACGCAGATTACGAGCTGCTCGGCGGTATAAACCCCACCAACTGGAATATGGTCGGCTCGCCGGCCCAAAGCGTAGATGCCCTGTTTACCAGTCCAATCCAAAGCGAAGGCCCCGTTACAACATCCACGGTTTTGTGGTTTGTCAGCGACTACGAGTCCGCTTTGGGCAGTGGCGCATTGTTCGGCACATCATCCGGCATTCCTTACTATGGGACGGGAAATTTACTTGCGCCAATCCCTGAACCGGCCACCCTCGTATTGCTTGGGACGGTTGGTTTACTGACTCTTACTCGGAGAAGATGTTCTGTTTGATGGTTTGGAAATAAAAGCAATTTGCGTTTTTGCAGAGACGAGCTTTTGGGAAAGAACATAGTACCGTTAATATTTTTTGAGAAAGACAAAATGAAAGAGATAAGAAAAGTCCGGCTTTCTGCTTTATTGATTGTTGCAGCGCTATTTGTACAGAATGTATCCGCGACGTACTGTCTGCCGGAGAGCCGGTACGAAAACAACGCCTGGCGGAACAGCTCGATTTGCGAGCGGAAAGAATTCAATGTGCGCATAGATTTCACCATTTGCGACACCAGGGCCTTGCAGTCTGCGAACGAGACAGAGTTGTCCGAGCAGTTTGATATAGCTGACCAATACTTCTACAGTTGCCAGATATTCAAACGTGGGAATTATATACGTGACGAGATTGTTTGTCTCGGCATATTGGATATCGGTGGACAGCGGATAGATGAAGCCTTGCTCAAGAGTGACACGAGTTGCCATAGTAATAGTTCGGGACTTGGGGCGCCGGCACGACAACATAGAAACACTCGGGGGCTTTGGGGGCGGATACATAATGCAGGCCCTATATACTAACGTATGACATTCGTGCTTTTTTGCGTTCCGGCGGCTACGCGGCTGCCCTGTTTTGTGTGTTTTGTTTGAGATGGCCCAGGTTTCTGGGAAAAACAAATAATACAGTTAATATTTTTGAGGAAAAGAAAAATGAAGCGGACAAGAAAAATCTTGGTTTTCACTTTGTTGGTTCTCGCGGCACTGTTCATCTGGAATTCAGCTCCGGCCTACGCTAATGCGATTCTGCCATATAGCTCGCACTACCAGGGTACGTTTTATTACGATTCTGTCGGCGGGCACGTAGATTTTGCAGTTTATGACACCGACACATCCAACGGACAGGCCTTCGAAGACGACTTTGGAACAGCGCCGGGGACGGGCCGATTCATTTACGCATACCAGATATTCACGGACGATAGCTCTCAGGCATTGGAATACTTTGCCATAATGGGCATTGGCGAGAACGCTCTTGTGAGTCCGGTAAACGATAACATCGGTTCGATGGATGACTTGACCGGCGAAGGGGTGGAACCGGACGAATACCCATACATCGGTTCGTCAAGTATGTACGGTACGATGGGAATTTGGGAGTTCACCGACAATCTTTTGGACGGAGGTCAGCATTCGTTGTTTTTGGTGCTTCGCAGCCCTCATGACTGGGCTCCGGGCGGCTTCACGTTCAACGAAACACTTGCTAATGAGGCACCCGTTCCCAATCCTGAGCCCTCTACGTTGGCCCTGCTTGGCCTCGGCTGTGTGGTGTTTTTTAGAAGAAGAAGGTCGGCTTAATGACTGATGGGAGTGTTTATATAACTGAATTGTGCAGCAGGAGAATATGAAAGACAAACATTCAATATCCTTTGGATGCCGGGGTCTAATATTGGCCATTGCGTTCCTTTTGTCTGGTTCGCTTAAGCCGGCGTATTGCGAAACAGTTGACTCAGTACTTTTGCTGCAACAAACGCCTCCCCAGGGCGGAACAATAACGCCGGATGTGGGCGTCCATCACTTTGGCCTGAATACCGATGTTACTTTGACGGCAGTTCCAAAACCCGGCTATGTATTCGTTTACTGGATGGGCGACGTGAGTGACCCCACGGCAAACCGAACTATTGTATATCTTGATGCACCAAAAATTGTCATTGCGGTATTCGAGAGGGACCAATATGAGCGTCTGGATATAAGAGATATTGGACGCAGTGCTTCTGTCGGCGGTATGTTTGTCGGAGCTGCAGATTATGGCCGAGCAGGATTCACAGGCGGAGGAGGCAAAAAACCAGGCTCAAGGTCATACAATGGGGAGCCTGAAGAAATACCAGAGCCGGACTTTCCAGTCCCGGTACCAGAGCCGGCAACAATTGTTCTGCTGGGTTTGGCTGGATTAGCATTGATGCGCAGAAGGCACGCAAAACAATGCTGATATTGTAAATGAGACGCGGAGCAACAAAAAAGCTGATGCGTTAGAAGTGATAGAAATGAATTGTTAGCTGTGAGTGGTTCGCAGCAAAGAATATTTTTGCAGAAAAATAAAATGAAAAAGTCGATAATGGCTTCCTTATTCGTGGTGTTGGTGGCCGCGTTCGCTTCCTCAGCAGGAGCTGCACCTGTAAATCTGCAGGAAACGTTTGAATTCCCCTTCTTGACTTTTGGGTCACATGCCTGTTGGCTCGACACATTCGTCAATACGGGCTTTCCACAATACGATTACACGTGGGAGCTGACTCAGGTGATTTTGGGGGTAGAGGACATCGGATGGATTGGCATAATAGACGGCATACCTGACGTAATAGACCCCGTACCTGACGAAATTAGGAGCGGCTCCGACACTGCATATGGGCTTCCTTTCGACATATTGGACTACCGCTTTGAAGAGCCCGGAATATTTAGTGTTGATATTCATATCGATGTAGATTGCGTAGAAGGTTCTGAAGTATTTAGAGTATGTGCTGATAATCTTATAGACTTTGGTGGTCTTGATGGCCACGCCGTGGAACTTTTTGCATTAGAAGGAATCGTAACGGTCACCGCTGTTCCCGAGCCGGCGACAATTGTTCTGCTGGGCATCGGCGTTTTTGCCCTCATCCGCAGCAAAAAACGGCCTGCACAGGAAATTTTTCATGACAAATTGTCCGGCTTATGTTAAAATATGGGTAAGAGGTTGATGGAAAATGAGAACCAACAGATTATTACAGACAGGGTTGATTTTATCCGTTTTGCTTGTACTCGCACCATCAACGGTATTTCCATATAGCGTTTTGTGGGATACTTCTCACGGGGTTGCTGGCGGTAATTACCAGCCGAGCGGATATTATCAGACACTTGTCCAGCACCTCGGAGATAATGGCTTTGCCGTAGATACTACAACCGATGGTTTTCTTACGGATGATCCCGCCGATTATGATGTTATAGTTGTCTGCTTAGCGAGCGCTTATGATAGCGCCTACACAACTGCTGAGGTTGCGTGTATAGCGGATTTTGTTGATGATGGCGGCGGCCTCCTTATTATGGGAGACCGGCAGGACCGTCCCGGCAAGGACAATGAGTACATCCAACCGGTGGCCAATGAATTTAACATTACATTAGGAGTCTCTAATTTGAGTCCTCTCGAGCTTTATACCTCAGATTTCACTGGCCATCCCATCTTTGGCGGGATTGACGAAATATATATGTACGCAGCAGGCGAATTGACTGCTTCCGGTCCGGCTTCTCCGGCAGCTTGGAAGGAAGGTACGGGAGAAGCCATAGCTGCGGTCGCCGAATATGGTCAAGGCAGGGTGGTGGCGCTCGGTGATTGTAGTCTGTGGGCAAAGAACGAATTCTGGGACTATTTCAACAAGGAAGACAACCCGCAATTCAGCTTAAATACTTTTAACTATCTTGCTGTACCTGAGCCGGCAACAATTGCTCTGCTGGGCATCGGTGGCCTTATATTGCTGAGGAATCGTAGAACCTCCAGGACAGAGCGTTGAGTTGACGGGAAGATTTTATAATGATATAGCTGGCAGAATCGGCCCGGCCTGAAACAATATCGCAGAAAGAGAAGAAATTAAATTTGGCCCCCCAGCCCCCCCCCACACAAGAAATTTATGTCATCAGGGTAACGGCCCTCGCTCGAATCGATAACCGCAGGTATCCGCGGTAATAAACTCAGATTCGGTTCTTGGATATTTTCTGCAGTTTAATGGACGAATCGGGTAAATAGAACAGTAGGCTTTCCCCTCTGGTCCATATTTGAGGAATGGACAGATATTAGGCAGTTTGCAGCACGCTCCGCAGTTATTACATCGGCCTTTTCGCTTTTTGGAGACAGGCAGTATTGACGTAAAGGTTCTTTTTATTTTAGCAGACCAGGTATTTCCTTTTTTATCCGCCATAACTCAGGGATTTCCAAAATAACGCCGCCGGAATATATACCCGAATTCTGCCAAAATACCAGAGCAAAATCTGCGGATTGTTTGCAATCTTACGCTTTTCTGAACACCGCGACGACGTTTTCGACCTCGACCACGAAGAGGCGATTATCGCCCTCGAAGTCAACCGGTATGGTGCCCTTGGGATTGAACAGCACCTTATCGTACTGGCGCAGTGGAATGTCCGGCGTGTTTTCCACCTCAGCAGAGATTGATACGATTCGGCCGGTTATCGTGGGGATTTCTATATTGTCGGGCAGTTGGATGCCGCCTTTGGTTTGCTTTTTATCTTCATCTTTGCGAATCAGGACACGCTTGCCTATCGGCTCAACCGTCTCAAGCGGCTTAACTTCGATTTTCTGCTTTTTATCCATATTTAGCTAACCTCTGCAAAATGGCCTATCTCTATTATAACAATATTTATACTTATTAGAAGGCAATTTTGTTTGCGGCCTGCCCCTGCCCGCGTTGGCCGCCGAATCCAGGGCTTGGGCCAATTAAGGAGTAGATGTGCCGTTTTAAATTGGGTTTGTTCCCCCTTCGGTAGGGATAAATACCTATGGCATAAATTGGGTTTGTTTTTATTGGCGCTGTTCATAGTTATTTGTTCGTAGTTCATTGTTTTAACAGAAGTTATGTTCATTTGGGCGTTTGGGAAATTGGGTTTGTTTTGCATAAAAATTAGTATCTCGTATCTCGTATCTCGCATCCTTCGATTACACTCCCTTCGACTACTTCGACTATGCTCAGTATAAACAAGCTCAGGGCAAGCAGGACAGGTTTCGTTGTACGTTGACTATTCACGAATCACCATTCACGAATCACGAATCTGGGCATGGCTGATGCTCTGATTTGCTGACCCCCTTATGCTCTTGTACTCTTACCCCCTTTACCCCGTGAGATAGCGAAGCGTTATCTAATGGGGTTTTTCCGCCTACTGGCGGTTTACCCTGTACTACCAGAGTACAGGTAAGCATTATACCAAAATTCAAACAAAAGTCAACAAAAAAATTAGCTCGATGCTGGATGCTGGATACTCGATACTCGATACTGGATACTTGTGGGTGGGTTTCGCACATTTCTTGCCTTTTCCCCTCATCTCCTGACTCCTGACTACTGACTCCTGACTCCTGACTCCTGACTCCTGACTCCTGACTCCTGACTCCTGACTCCTGTTCTCATTATACCATACTTCCGCCAAAAGTTCAATGATTTTCAAACAAAAGTCAACGAAAAAATGACGCCCTAAACACGGGTTTTAAGCGTTTAGTGTGGTATGACCCTGTGGGTCGTCCCAACCGAGCAAAGCGAGCGGAGGGAACTGTTGAAGAACCACTGCATGCTCCCCCTAAACACACTTTTTAGCGTTTTTGTGAGGTATTTCGCATATTCAAACGTAAATCTCACTTTCTTCAGATACAGGTAGTCTATCATCCGGTTCAACATCAAGCCACTCCAGCATGCCAAGATTACGTATAGTTGAGGCAACTGTTGCTTTATCCAATTTTGGTCTCCTACGCTGTTTCCATTTCATTACAGCATCAAGAACATCTACCTCCGATACTGAACCTTTTTTGTTTTTTTTAAGTTCAGCACAGGTGAATATCACCGTGGCGAGTGTCTCTGCTTGTTTTGTGTCGACCCGCATAAACAAATCTGCCGTTTTTTCAATTACAGATGAGTATTTATCTAGCAAAGACTTGTACCGACTCCGAGCCTTTTTGAAGGCAGACCCGACTTTAACTTCAAACATTCTACCAAGACATTCTTCCTGCAAGAGGTTATTGTTGATTAGCTTTGATTCGGCCAGCTTAAGTTCTTTGGAAAAGGGCCCGTAACTTGATTTTTGATAGCTAAATCCTGTAGGCAATCCTTGCTGAGTAGCTACGTATGCAATCTTTTGGAAAATCGTTCTGCCAACAGGGTAATGATATGGTTGCTCTTTGATACTATGCAAAATCTCTACAAGCCCCACCCACGCAGGATTGAAGCGAAGCTCTTTATTCCTTGAGAAGCCACTGTCGGCCTTCATGCATTCGCCGGCTTTTTCCAGAAATGCCGTCGTTAGTTCTGCAGGACTTGTGCCATATGGGGCATAGATTTCAACGGGAATATCCATTTGTCTGGCTCGACTGTAAATCAGGGGCCCAACGACTTTCCATTCTAATTGACCGTTTCCACACCCAAGCGGTGGAATTGCTATTGAAGTAATACCCCATTCCTTATAATGGGCCAAGAGAAAATCTAAGCCCCGCTCAATATCGCTTACTTTGGACACAGATTTCCAGTGCTCTTTAGTCGGAAAATTCACTATCTGCGCACCTAATAGACTTTTGTATACATAGGGTTGGCCAACGCGTATTTCCTTATGTTCGCATCGCTTTGTGTAGTCTTTGAACATCTCGGGAAATCGCTTCTTATACTCCAGAGCTATTCCCTTACCCATTATACCAACACAATTTACGGTGTTTACAAGGGTTTGTGCCTTGGATTTTAGAATGTCGCCTATTAGAATCTTCATAACAACCTCTTAGAAGAATATATCATTTTTAATGCTGGCAGTCAATTGAATACCTAGTTGCTGAAAAGCTTTTAAAGCTGTCTGGTTCGCAACATAGGCACCCAGAATATATCTCGGTTCAACACTGTCGGGTATGAGAACCTCAGCACATTTGATCGATTTGTTCTCCCATAAGTCATACTGATTATTTGCATTTGTCCAATACCTTGCATAAATTTTATCCTTATCCAATGCCGCCAATCCATCAATTACGTTGTTAAATCTTACCCAATCGCTTGCTGCATTCCGATCTGAAATGATAACGTCCGGCAAATCCAAAACTGATGCGTCAACACGCAGAATACATATCTCGTTATTTTGGTTCCGTCTTTTGCTAAGCATCGGATTATGAGCATCGAAATAAAGATTCGCATACTCATGAAGCTTTCTTGCGCCAGGAATTCGTTTGTTTTTTCTTTTGGCCTGAATCTCTTCCATCGCAAGAGAGTCGTGAGGTACCTTTTTCGATAGTTCGTTCGATAAGACCCCTCTTTGCATGATAGAAGGTACATTGGCAATTAGCGTAATATAATGTAACTCTTTCACGGCTGCCCGTTTCAATTAAGTTACTCCTTGGGGGACCGTAGATTAGGCACAGCCACCTACCTTTTGTGGCCTACATTAGATCGTCAAACTCCCAACTCGCAATCCCCGCTTTTTAATTCGTATCTCGTACCTCGTGAAGCGTATCTCGCAATGGCAAACAGGCAATTCGCTGAAGTTCTCCGCTCACGGGTGCGGGCGTTCATCACGCCACAAAATACAGCAAATCAACGCAAAAATCAAAGGGAAAAAGGCAAAAGGGCACAAGACGTAAGGGCACAAGGGCACAAGGGGATAAGGCAGAAGGGGAAAGGGAAAACAGGGTTAAGGGGCCAATTTTGAGTTTTTAGTGCTTAGTTTTGAGTTGGGATTGAGATTGCCACGGCCAGTTGGACTGGCAATGACGAGCGACGCCTTATGTTCTGCGTTTTCTCAGCAACGCCAAACCGCCCAGGCCGCAATGGTCAGTTTATTTGAGCTCTACCTGCGTGTATTTCATATCGGTGGTTTCCATAACGCGGATGTTGTCGGGCGACATTCTTATTACTACGTAGTCCGGCGAGGCAGGGTCGGAAATATAATCCTTCAAGACGGGGACAGCCTTGTACAGCCAAAGCTTGTCAGCGTTGTCGGTACTGATAGTACAAGGGCCGGCGATACGGACGTGCTTGCCGGCAGAATCGCAGAAACAGTATTCCGCATAAGGGACTTGTTTGAGATGAGCGACCTTGTCGAAAGAAGCGAATGTAGCAGACCATAACTCGTTCTGGTTCCAGGCCAGGCCACCCATCGGCCTTACGCCGACCTTTTGGCCATCCGTGGTGGCCAAGAAACCCCAGCGGACCTCTGTTATAAATTGCTTTACTTCTTCTATGTCCATATTAGTTCTCCTTTCGCTTGCGGTGGATTGATGTAATGACGTAAGCCATACTGCATATTATACGCCGGAACAGGGAAGAAGGCGAAAGGAAAATTGGGGTGGCGTGAAGCGTGAGGCGAGGGCGCGGATAGGGCGTTTATTTAGTTTTGACGGGCCTTTTTTTGGCCCTCTTTCTGCCGCCGTGCTGCGGCGGGTGCCTTCGCCCCGACGAGAGGATTTGGTCGGCTTCTTCGGTTGTCTGCGGCGGCCATTTGCCTTCCGACTGCAGTTGCTTTAGATGGTCCAATTCTTCTAAGCTTATAATGGTTCGACACTTCGGAAACCTGTTACAGCCGAGGAAAGGCCCCCTCTTGCTCTGTCTGATTACCAGCTCGCCGTCCTTGCACTTATAACACTTTACGCCGGTCGGCTCAGGCGGCGGCTTCGGCGGCAGAGGATTGCCGTCCTTGTCGAGATTCAGTATGGTCTTGCAGTTCGGATAGTCGCTGCAACCTAAGAACGGCCCGAATCGGCCGCTCTTATGTACCATCGGGTTGCCGCAGACCGGGCATTTATGTTCGCTTTTCTTTTCTTCAATCATCTTACCTTCCTTATCGCATGGCGAGGCAAACTTACATTTTGGGTAGGCCGAACAGCTTAGAAACTTTCCGTTCTTGCCGAACCGGTAAACAAGTTCCCGGCCGCACTTCGGGCACTCATATTCGCTGGGGGTGGTCTCGGCCTTGGCATGTTTCATGTTAACCTGAGCAGCATCGAGGTTTTGCTTGAACGGGCCGTAAAACTCTTTCAAAACGCCGAGCCAGTCGAGATGCTGTTCTTCGATTTTGTCAAGCTGCTCTTCCATATGGCGGGTGAAAGCGACGTCCATTATCTTCGGGAAATACTCGTTGAGTTTGTCGGTGACTATCTCGCCGAGGTCGGTGGCGAAAAACTTTTTCTCTTTCTTATCGACGTAACGCCTGTCCTGGATGGTGCTGATGATTGCGGCGTAGGTGCTCGGCCGGCCGATGCCTTCTCTTTCCAGGGCCTTTACCAGTGAGCCCTCGGTATATCGGGCAGGGGGCTTGGTAAAATGCTGCTCGCATTTTATATCAACTGCCGACACTCTCTGATTTGGTTTGAGTGCAGGCAATTGCTGCTGGGCCGATGTGGCAGGCCAGATTTTGGTAAAGCCGTCGAAAAGCAAGACTCGGCCGGAGGCTTTGTACAGGCACCGGCCGACAGAAGTGTCAGCTATGATACTCAGGTTTGTTACATCCCACCTGGCCGGCGTCATTTGGCAGGCGGTGAAACGCCGCCATATCAAATCGTAGAGCTTGAACTGCTCATCGGTTACCAGCGGCTTTATATCAGTGGGTGTAAGGTCAACATCGGTGGGATGGATGGCCTCGTGTGCCTGCTGGGCCGTTTTCCTGGAAGCATAAACCTTCGCTTTCTCGGGCAGATACGCCGGGCCGAGATGGGTACTGATATAGCTGCGTACCTCGTTGAGAGCTTCGGGCGAGAGGTGGGTACTGTCTGTTCTCATATAAGTAATGAGTCCCAGAGAACCCATTGAGCCAAGGTCGATACCTTCGTACAACTGCTGAGCTACCGCCATAGTTCTTTTTGCCGTAAAACCCAGCTGGTTCGCGGCCGTCTGCTGCAGCGTGGAAGTGATAAAAGGAGCCCCCGGCTGGGAAACCGATTCCTTCGTTTCCACGTCGGCGACCTTAAACTCCGCCTCCTTTACTGCGCCGAACACCCTCTCGGCTTGTTCTTTGTTGGACGCTCCGAACTTCTCGTCACTGACGCTGTGCAATTCAGCCTTAAAGGCGTTGTGTTTTGTGAGCCATCTGTTTTGTTCTGCGAGGGTGGGCGGCTTATCTTTGTCCGTTTTCGGCGTGACGAAATCAAGCCACTCCCGGGTATAGTCACTTTGCAAATCGGCGGTAAAAACCGCGGGGATGAGCCAGTATTCCTCCTGATTGAAGTCGCGGATTTCCCTTTCTTTCTCGACTATTATCTTCACCGAAACGGACTGGACCCGGCCGGCTGAAAGACCTCTGGCAACTTTTTTCCACAGCAGAGGACTTATTTTATAACCGACGATTCTATCGAGGATTCGCCGGGCCTGCTGTGCCATAACTTTGTCCATATCGAGCTTGCCCGGCTCCGCAAACGCACGTGTAACCGCCGCTTTGGTTATGGCGTTGAAAATCACGCGGTAAGTCTTTTCGTCCGGCACGCCGAGGATTTGTGCCAGGTGCCAGGCGATTGCTTCGCCTTCACGGTCCAGGTCGGTGGCCAGAAAAAGTTTATCACATTTTTTTGCAGCGGCCTTTAAGGATATTACCGTGCGTTTTTTGCCGGGCATTATATCGTAAGTCGGCTCAAAATTATTTTCCAAGTTAACGTTCAGACCCTTTGAAGGCAGGTCGCGGATGTGACCCATCGAGGACTTTACCTCGAAGCCCGAGCCGAGATATTTGTTTATCGTTTTCGCCTTGGCCGGCGATTCGACAATTACCAGAGATTTCCTGGATGAAGCCGATTTTGCCATAAATAATACTCAAACAAACCAAAACCGCTGCTTTACAAAGAACAAGCCTTAAATCTTATAATCGGCGGTTTCGATGATAAAATTTAGAATTGGACAAATACAGGCAACCTAAAGAGATGTCAAGAGAAAACAATTATCGGGTTTTCATGTCACTATTAGATTTTGAGCGGTGAGCCCAAAAGGTCATAATTGACTCCGGAAGACATTCGAGCCTTCAATCCGGCCATACAAAGTTAGTTTAATCGTTGCGTTTTTCAGGTATATTGGGTAATTTGTAGAACATTTACAGAGGTGAAACCTGGATCCGGAACAGAATATAACAATCGAACAGAAAAAACAGCCGTGGCTGCTTTCCCTGCTGTTCGATAATAATATTTCGATGTGGAAGTACGTTCTGCGCACAGGACTTATCAGCCTTGTACCTTCACTCATTGTCGCGATGATTTTGGGATTAACCGGGGTAGTAACGGAAGAGATGGGCCCGGAATTTAAAGGTCCGGCCATTGGCCTGCTCATCGGGCTGGTAATAATCAGCCCTCTGTTAGAGACGTTGCTCATGGGCGGCGGGCTTTGGATATTGTCGTTTATAACGAAACGGCCAGTCCGGCTGGCAGTCATCTCGGCGTTTATCTGGGCGGTGGTGCACTCACTTATCGCGCCGGCATGGGGACTGGTAGTGATTTGGCCGTTTTTCGTTTTCTCATGTTCATATTTAGGCTGGCGAAGGCACTCATGGTGGCGGGCGATATTAATCACATCATGTGTGCATGCGTTCCAGAACATCCTGCCGGCTGTCGCGGCAATTGCCACTCAGTAGATTACAGACCGGTTTTCAGAAGCTCATCAAGCAGCGGTTTGAGCTTTCGTATGGCATTGCCGCGATGTGAGATTGCGTTTTTTTCGTCACGGGTCAACTGGGCGACGGTTTTGTTCAATTGCGGCACGAAGAAAATCGGGTCATAACCAAAACCGTTCTTACCGATTTGGCTTTCAGCTATCAGGCCTTCCAGTGTCCCGTCAGTCTCGATTAAGATTCTTTCAGGGCTTGCCAAACACAAGTGACATACAAATCTTGCCGTCCTTTTTTCTTTCGGTACATCTTCCAAAAGTTTCAGGACCTTGGCCATATTCTTATGGTCGAGCAGCGTTCTATCGCTGTCTTTCTCACCGGAGAACCGTGCAGATTTTACGCCCGGCGCTCCACCGAGCGCGTCAACTACCAACCCCGAGTCGTCAGCGATTGTCCACAGCCCGGCCGCTTTCGCGTAACTAAGTGCCTTCTTGCGCGCATTCTCAGCAAAAGTTGCCCCATCCTCTTTAATCTCAGTGATACTCTCGAAATCCGAGAGACCGACCCACTGAACGTCGCAGCCCAGTAAAGCCCTTAACTCAGCAATCTTACCGGGATTCGTGGTTGCAACGAGAATTTTTTTTACTTTTTTCACCACAGAGACACAGAGAAATACAGATTTATAAAACGAATCTTTTTATGCCTTTCTTCAAAAGAGAAACGTTGAAATTTATCAGAAGGCCTGTATTTATTTTGGCCAGTTTCATATATGTCAAAAGCTGAGCTTCGTGGACAGGAAGAATTGCATCAACGGATTTTAATTCGACAATTAGTTTTTCTTCAATCAACAAATCGATTCGATAGCCGCAATCAAGGTTAATACCCTTATATTTTACAGGTAATTCTTTCTGGACATAATGGTGTATATTGTTGGCTAATAACTCGAACGAAAGACATTTTTCATAAGCTGATTCCAACAGACCAGGACCAAGGCTGCGGTGAACTTCTATGGCACAACCAATAACTTTGCCGGTTAGTTCATCATAATCTTCCATATTCACAACGTCCGATAGGTTTAAATTATATTTTTCTCTATGGTTTATAATAATTACTCACTACAGAGGACACAGAGATAGAAAATATATCACTTTAATTTTTGTTAAATACAGCCTTATTGAATTCTTCTCTATACATATCCAGAAGATCAGGGGCCATTCTGTCGCTTGGCGATATTTCTCGGTAATAGCCATTATCTATTCTCTCCTGCATTACCAACGTACTCAGAGCGCAGTTATACAGTATTATATCCTTTGCCTCCTCGTGGTCATAACCGTCTGCCAAGAGTCTCTTGAATAGATAATCAAATGTGAATCTGTCAAAGACTTCGTAGTTTTCTTTGATATAATCTGGTAGATATTCGTCGTCCATCATTCTAGGTACCTGTAGTTTAGATTCATCCCGAGCTCATTCATTTCTTTATCCCTATCTTGGAGCCCATTTACCTTCGATTCCCATAACCAGTATAGGACAATCAGCTTGTAGTTCCTCGATGGTTTGTACGCACTTCTCGTACTCAGGCATGGTGGAATAGTTTTTGTTTATTACCTCTCTATTCATTGCAACAATCAAAATACCAAGTTCGAGGGTTTGCTTTTTGTGTCCTATTAAAAATTTTACAATGTCCTTATGTTCGTTTGGCCTAAACTCTATTTCGATGAATATCTTTTTTGGACGACCTTCCCGACCAATAGCAACATCAGGTTTCTCACGCATCCTCGGAGAGTATCCACCCATATAGTAGTATTCCCCAGTCCGGAAGTGTATTTTCAAAAGGTCCTCAAGTTGTTTGGCCAAATCCATCTGAAAACCTTTATCGATGCGTTTATGAACAAATACTTTGTTTTTCATAGCGTTTTTCATGTCCACCAGAGAAGTACCATAGGTGTTTAGAATCCTATCTACATTCAACCCAGGAGGTGACACGTAATGTTTGACATTGCTAATTTTGAAATTCACGTCTTTTTCTCCTTCGCCAAGTTTAGCAGCGACAATCCAGAATGGTGACCGCAGCCTTGTTATCCTCAAATGAGCCTTCAACTCATAAGTTTTTTTAGTAAAGCTCGCTGGAAGTGGAGGCGGTTTTCGGCCTGGTCGAATATAATCGAATTGGGCGATTCGGCAACTTCATCGGTGATTTCAAAGCCGCGATAGGCCGGCAGACAGTGCATAATCTTTACATTATCCGGTGCGTATTTGAGCAGTTCGGCATTGACCTGGAAACCAGCAAAGTCTTCACGGCGCTTTTTCTTCTCATCCTCCTGGCCCATGCTGACCCAGGTGTCGGTGTAAATGATATTGGCGTCGGCAACGGCTTCGGCAGCGTCGTTGGTTTTTGAGACGCTCCGGGCCGATACCTGATTAGCCGTTTTAATCGACTCGGCATCGAGTTCGTAGCCGGCAGGCGAAGCAACGACCATTTTCATACCCAGTTTTGCACAGGCGAAGGCAAGCGAGCGGGCCACGTTATTGCCGTCACCAATAAAGGCGATTTTCACGCCATCCAGTTCCCCACGATGCTCCTGAATGGTCAGTACATCAGCCATTGCCTGGCAGGGATGTAACCAATCTGTCAAAGCGTTTATCACCGGTACCGTTGCGAACTTCGCCAACTCGGTGACGGTACTATGCTCGAACGTCCGTGCCATTATGCCGTCCACATATCTGCTCAGGACCCTTGCCATATCCTTAATCGGCTCGCGTTCACCGAGTCCGCCGATGTCCTCCGGCTTGACGTAAATCGGATTACCGCCGAGGTC
>JGI10211J34971_10002255_pt1 | contig 15793 bp, 15 predicted proteins | sample Etolagsediment_FD_34971 | JGI IMG/M metagenome (IMG submission 34971) | reverse complement strand
GCGGTGCGGTGCATCGGGAGGCTGATTGCGGGCTGACCCGACATGTTGAACGCGGTCGTGAACGCGATCCACTCCCCTGCCCGCCGCATGGGGGCGAGCGGGTCGCCGTCGCGATGGTCGTGCTCGCCAATGAGCGGTGACACCTGAGCGGTGGTCGGTGTGACGAGAAGGTCGAAGCCGTCATGCCACCAACCCTGACAACTGCGCCGGAAGGTGGCGGCGGCCGCGAGCGCGGCGCCGTAGTCGACCCCGGACATGCGCGAGGCGAACTCGGCCTGCAACCAGTTGACCGGTTCCATCTCGCTCTCCAGAAGCGAACGGCCGAGTAGATCACCGAGACCGGAGCGTCCGAGGGCGGCTTGCACCGCCCAGAGCGCCATGAAGCGGTCGCGCGCTCCCTCATCAGCGAGAGCCAGGGGGAAACCCAGTTCGACCGCGTGACCGAGACCTTCGAGGAGGCGAGCCGTGCTCCGCGCCGCCTCGGCGCAGTCCGAGTCGATCCCACCACCGAAGGGATGGTGGTCGAGCAAGCCAATACGGAGCCGCCCCGGGTCAGACCCGACGGATGCCGACCACGGAGCGGTAGGGGCCGGCGCGATCACCGTGTCGCCGACACCGGGGCCGTGCACCGCGTCGAGCACGAGCGCTGTGTCTCGCACCGAACGGCTCACGACGAGCTCAACGCCGAGGCCCGTCTCAGATCGGAACGGTCCAGTGGTGATGCGTCCCTGGGAGGGTTTCAATCCAACGAGCCCCGAACACGACGCGGGGATCCGGATCGAACCGCCGCCGTCGCTGGCATGGGCGATCGGCACCATGCCCGAGGCGACCGCCGCCGCGGCACCTCCCGAGGATCCCCCCGGCGTGCGCGAGGTGTCCCACGGGTTGCGGGTCGGTCCGAAGGCGATCGGCTCGGTGACCGGCAGGGTGCCGAGCTCAGGACTCGAGGTGCGTCCGAGGGTGACGAGCCCNGCNGNGCGGAANCGGGCGACGAGCTCGGTGTCGCTCGAGCAGACATAGCCGGCATCGCGGAGCGCGACGTTGCCGTTGGTCATCGGCGTGCCCGCCATATGCGAGTTCAGATCCTTGAGCAGGAACGGCACACCCGTGAGCGGACCGGCCGGCAGATCGGCTGANCGGGCGGCCTCGCGAGCGGCTTCGAACCAGCGCAGGTTGACCGCGTTGAGTTCGCCGTCGAGGCGCTCGATGCGCTCGATCGCGGCATCGGCCAGTTCGACGGCCGAGACCTCGCCCGAGGCGACCAGTTCGGCCTGAGCGGTCGCGTCAAGCCAGCGGGTGTCGTCGGCGAGCGAGGACATGCGACGTTCCTAGCACCAGTCGCCGGTGAGCGAAGCGATTGGAGCTCAGCCGTCGAGGCCGGGCAGGAAGGCGCGCACCAAGCCCTCCGCGTGGCGTTCGAGCATCGCTCGGTCGAAGTCGACTGGCCCGTGAATCCGTTCAACATGGGGCATGAGAGCGAATGGAATGGTGATCGCTCCCAGCAGCGTGCTCTCGGCTAGCAGATCATCGATGTCTGCGGTCAGACCCCGAGCCTTCAACTCAGCCCAGACGCGATCTCGACGATCAACGAATGGACGCGCGAATGTGTCGACCAGCCAGTTCATGCGGTCGTTGTAGGAAGCGGCCTCGTGCATGATCAATCGGCTGAGTTCCGGCCGCTCGGCAGAGAAGAGCACCAGACCGAGCACCCACTGACGGAACTCGTCGACGGGATCGTCGAAGGTGCCCTCGGGTTCGAGGAAGGAGCTGAGTTGGGCGAAGAGGTCGTCGACCACCGCCCGCCAGAGCGCCTCCTTGGAGGAGAAGTGGTAGTTGATCTGAGGTTGATGGGCTCCGGCGCGGATCGCGATCGCTCGGGTGGAGGCACCAGCGAAGCCGTTTCGAGCGAACTCGACGGTCGCGGCATCAATCAACTGGCGGCGGACATCGACCTCAGCGTCGTCACCAGTGACAGCGACGCCACCACCTCCGCTATCCCCCACATCGGGGACTTTAGTGCACGGTAACCGCGGCAGTCCGCCGACGATCTCGGAAACTCAACTGATAACGGCTGCCCCGCTGGTCGTCGCAAAGTCGGAAAAGCGCTCCGAGGCAAGGCCATGAAAGCGTTATGGATCAATCGTCAAGCCGCATCAAGATCAGTCGGCCGGGGACGATCATTGAGAGAATTGTGCTCGCTCTCATTTCGCGAAGAGTCGTTATCAATTGAACCAATGTGAATGATCAATTGATAATTCACTCGACCGCGAAAACGGCGACGGGGCCCCGGAGGGCCCCGTGCGACTGGCAGCCCGTACGGGATTCGAACCCGTGCCGCCACCTTGAGAGGGTGGTGTCCTAGGCCTCTAGACGAACGGGCCGTGCTGCGGGCCGAAGGTTATCGGACACCCCCGCCGAACTCACACGCCCTCGGCCGAGAACGAGACGTGCCGGCCCGAGGGCCGGCACATCGTCGATGGTTGGGGTGCGAGGACTTGAACCCCGAATAACAGAACCAGAATCTGCTGTGTTGCCAATTACACCACACCCCATCGGGTGCGCCGATTGTACCGGCGGCCCCGACGGGGCCACACGCCTCACCCCCGGCCGCTGAGCCGCTCGAAACCAATCAGGCGACCGAGCGCGACACCGGCCGACTCGACCAGATGACGACGCACCGAGGTCCATCCGGTGACCACCGAGGTCGGCGTCGTCGACACCTCCACGCCCCGAAAGCCGAACCCCTCGGCGATCAGGCGGCTGCGCAGCCCGTGATGAGCATCGGTCACCACGATCACCGAATCACGACTCCAACGAGATCCGCCACGCCGCGCATCGACTCCCAAGTTGTCGTCCCCTGGTCCTCCGAGAGGATCGACGACCGCGGGACTCCCCGCTCGACTAGGTACTCCTCCGAAGCCGCCGCCTCAGAGAACCGATCCCCCGGACGACTCCCCCCAGTCACCACGACACGACCGACACCACCGGTCTCCCAAAGCGTCACCACGTGATCGAGCCGCGCCGCCAACTGAGCCGACGGCCGGCCGTCGTATTGGGCAGCTCCCATCACGACCACCGCATCGACCGGAGGCAGGGCCCGTGAACGTCCGGTGAGCACCACCTGGGCCACCGTCACCGCCAGATACCCCGCGATGAGCACCGGCACCGCGAGCAGCATCAGCCGACGCATGATCACCCCAGAAGGCGGCTGATGGCGGCGTCGATCCGAGCGAGCGACTCCTCTCGACCGAGCGCCTCCAGCGACTCGAAGAGCGGCGGACCGACCGTGCGACCGGTCACGGCGACGCGGACCGGCGCCTGGGCTTTGCCGAGTTTCAACTCGAAGGGCTCCATCACCGACTCGAGCGCCTCCTTCAGCGCGTCGGCCGACCAGTCGGGCAGGTCGGCGTAAGCCACTCGGGTGGCCGCCAGAAGCGCGGGCGCGAACTCCGTCGTCATCGCCTTCTCCCACGAGGCCTCATCCATCGAGACCGGACCGAACAAGAAATCGACCGTTCCCTCAAGATCTGAGAAGGTGACGAGGCGCGGCTGGACGTGCGGAGCGATCAACGACAGGCGACCGCGATCCCAGGACTCAGGAACCCAACGCCCGCACTCGGCGGCGAACTCGTCCGCCGTCATCATCCTGATGTACTCGCCATTGAACGCCCCGAGCTTTCGCACATCGAAGAACGCCGGGGAGAGGTTCACTCCCTCAAGGCGGAACAGCGACTCGATCTCCGACCAGGGGCGGATCTCGACGTCGTCGCCCGCCGACCATCCAAGGGTCATGAGGTAGTTCACCATCGCGTCGGCGAGGTACCCCTCCTCGCGGTACTGCTCGAGCGCCACCTTGTCGCGACGCTTGGAGAGCTTCTTGCGCTGCTCGTTGACGAGCACCGGCACATGACCCCACGTGGGCGGGGTGTGGCCGAGCGCCTCCCACAACATCTGCTGCTTCGGGGTGTTCGAGAGGTGCTCCTCGGCACGAACCACATGGGTGATACCCATCAGCCGATCATCGACCACGTTCGCGAGGTTGAACACCGGCGTGCCGTTGCCTCGCACCAGCACGAAATCCTCGATCACCGAGTTGTCGAACACGACCTCGCCGCGAACCGAGTCGATCACCGTCGTCTCACCCTCGGGCACCCGGAAGCGCAACACCCGCCTCGGACCCTCTTCGAGCCCGAGGTCCCGCGACCAACCGGCATAACCGGTGACCCCATCGGCAGCGGCGCGCTCGGCGATCTCCTCGGGTGTCATCGCGCACCAATACGCCCGACCCGACGCGGCGAGGGAGCGCGCCGCCTCAAGATGCGCCTCGGCGTTGTCCGACTGCATATAGGGACCCTCGAAGGTTGGATCCGCCGACGAGATCCCGAGCCACTCGAGCGCCGAGATGATGCCCTCGGTCCACTCAGGGCGGTTCCGAGCCTCATCGGTGTCCTCGATCCGCAGGACGAACCGACCACCAAGACGTCGCGCCAGCGCCCAGTTGAAGAGCGCCGTGCGCGCCCCACCGACATGGAAGAAGCCGGTCGGCGACGGCGCGAAACGGAACCGTGGACCGCTCATCGAGCCCCCACCGAGACCCGAAACACCACGGCTGCCATGGGGCCCGACGCTATCGGCGGCCCCGTGCCCGCCCGGACCCCCGGGTACGCTCGCAGTGATGTCCAAACACGATCNGCGAAGCGAACCCCACGACGGACACCGTTCGGTGTCGGGTGGACTCGCCCGCGCGACCGTGTTCGGCATCAACGACGGGCTGGTCTCGAACGTCTCGCTGATCCTCGGCTTTGCCTCGGCTGGTGCCGACGCCGGATATGTCCGTCTCGCCGGAATCGCCGGAGCCGTCGCCGGCGCGATCTCGATGGCCGCTGGTGAATGGGTGAGTATCTCCTCGCAAAACGACCTCATCCGTCGCGAGCTCGATCTCGAACTCACCGAGCTCCGCGAGAACACCGAGCACGAGACCGAGGAACTCGCTGCGATGTACGAGAGCCACGGAATGGAGGTCGATTCCGCCGCCACGGCTGCTGCCGAGGTGATGCGCATCCCCGAGAACGCCCTCGCCGTTCACGCTCGCGAGGAGCTCGGCGTCGACCCGGGATCGCTCCCCTCTGCCAACCTCGCGGCGATCCTCTCTCTGATCGCCTTCGCGTTCGGCGCGCTCATGCCGATCGTTCCGTGGTACCTCGGATCGGGTACCGGCGCCGGTGTCGCCTCACTCGCCATCGGCATCGTGGCCGCTGCCGTGGTCGGCGCGATCGTCGGCCGCTACGCGAATCGGTCCGTCCCCTGGTCGGCTGTGCGCCAAGCCCTCATCGTGATCGTCGCCTGCGCCGTCACCTGGGGTATCGGGCGACTCGTTGGCATCAACCTCACTTGAATCAACCGCGACTGACCGTCTCTCGGAGGCGGAGCGCGATCACCTCAGCGGCTCCCGAGTCATCGTCGACCACCGTCAGGTGCCCCATCTTGCGACCGGGGCGAGCTGTCCGCTTGCCGTAGAGATGCAAGTGAGCACGCGGCTCGGCGAGCACCGCCGACCAATCGGGCTCACCCGAGTCCCAGAGGTCTCCAAGCAGGTTCACCATCGCGACCCCGCCAGCGGTCATCGCCGTATCTCCGAGCGCCAGCCCGCAGATCGCCCGCACCTGCTGCGTGAACTGGTCGGTGCGCGACCCATCGAGCGTCCAATGGCCGCTGTTGTGCGGGCGCGGCGCGATCTCGTTGACCAACAACTCCGGGCCGTCATCGCCGTCGACGATGAACATCTCCACCGCGAGCACACCGACATAGCCGAGCGCGTCGGCCACCGTCATCGCGAGACCCACCGCCCGATCGGCCAGCACCTCGTCGACGCGGGCAGGCACGACCGAGACATCGAGGATGCCGTCGACATGGCGGTTCTCAGCCACCGGATAGGTCACCACCGACCCTTCGGCGGTGCGCGCGACGATCACGCTCACCTCGGTCACGAGCGAGAGACGGCGCTCAAGCACACACGGCGCCCCGTTGAGCGCGCGCCAGGCGTGCCACAACCCGTCGACGTCGTCGACCGAGCGCTGGCCCTTGCCGTCGTAGCCACCGCGGGTCGTCTTCAAGATGCCGGGAAGGCAGTCGTCGCGGTCGAAGGGCACGGGATCGTCTACCCCCACCCCGAGCACCTCGGCATCCACCCGGGCGAACGGCCCGACCGGCACACCGACCGAGGCAAGGAACTCCTTCTCGAGGCCCCGGTCCTGAGCGATCCCGACCGTCGTCGACGAGGGGGCCACGCGGACAGATCGGGCGAGCGTCGCCATGGCCTCCGCCGATGGATTCTCGAACTCGGTGGTGACCACCGAGCACGTCGCCGCCAAACGGGCGAGCGCCTCCGGGTCGTCGTAGTCGGCGACGAGGTGCTCGTCGGCGACGACCCCAGCCGGAGCCTCCGGGTCGGGTTCGAGGACCATCGTGCGAAAGCCCATCGTCCGGGCCGCCATCAGCGCGTAACGACCCAGTTGGCCACCGCCAAGCATCCCGATGGTCGCCGGCGGAGTGATCGGCGACTGGTCGGGTCGCTGAGCGCTCACTGCTCGGGAGGGAGCGTCGCGCCGGTCACAGCGTCGTGACGGGCCCGACGATCGGTGGCGAGCCGAGCGGCGAGTTCNTCATCGCCGGCGGCGATGATCTGCNCGGCGAACAACGCGGCNTTCGTCGCCCCCGCCACGCCGATCGCGAACGTCGCCACCGGCACTCCGGCNGGCATCTGGACAATCGAGAGCAACGAGTCCTGACCCTGGAGGTGTCGGGAGGGCACCGGCACGCCGAGCACTGGCACCTGGGTCTTGGAGGCCAACATCCCCGGAAGGTGCGCGGCGCCCCCGGCACCGGCGATGATCGCCCGGAGCCCACGATCAGCCGCCGACTCCGCGAAGGCGAACATCTCATCGGGCATACGGTGAGCCGAGAGCACAGCGGTCTCGTGAGACACACCGAGCGAGTCGAGCGTCTCGACGGCGGCCGACATCGTCGACCAGTCGCTCGTCGAACCCATCACGACGGCCACGAGTGGGGTTCCTGCGTCTCGCACGACCCCGAGACTACGTGGTGTGATGGAGAGGTGAACCAGATCAACGTGCTCGGTACTGAACTCCAGCCGTGCTCCTACGACCCGCTCACCGGCTACTACCGCACCGGATGCTGCGAGAACCGGGGCGACGATCCGGGCATGCATGTCGTGTGCTGCCGGGTGACCGACGACTTCCTTGAGTTCTCCCGTTCGATGGGCAATGACCTGTCGACACCGATGCCCCAGTACGGGTTCGCCGGACTGAGCGACGGCGATCAGTGGTGCGTGTGCGCCATGCGATGGCGCGAGGCGCTCGAGGCCGGTCGAGCCTGCCCTGTGGTGCTCGAAAGCACCCACATCTCAGCCCTCGAGTACGTCGACCTCGAGGACCTTCGGTCGCACGCGATCGGCGGCTGACCGCTCCTCAGGCGCCGAGGGCCCGCAACAGTTCGGTCGGCGTGTCCGCCGGGCTGATCTTCGGCCAGGCGCGCTCCACGCGACCCGTGCCGTCGATCAGAAACGACGAACGTTGAACTCCCATGTACTTCTTGCCGTACATCGACTTCTCGACCCATACCCCGAAGGCCTCGGCTACCGCGTGGTCCTCATCGCTGAGCAGGGTGAACCCGAGGGAGTACTTCTCATCGAAGCGGGCGAGTTTGGCCGGCTTGTCGGGGCTGATGCCGATGATCGCCGTGTCGCCGATCTCGCCGGCGATGTCGCGCAAGCCACAGGACTGTTTCGTGCAGCCGGGCGTATCGGCCTTCGGGTAGAAGTAGACCAGCACTTTCCGACCGGCGAAGTCGGCGAGTCGAACCCGCTCCCCGCGCTGATCCAACAGTTCGAACTTCGGAGACTTGGAACCCTCGGTCGCAGCCATCGCTCGAGACTAGGTCCGACCTTCTCGAGCCTCAGCCGTCGAGCAGGTCTTGATGACGCTCGAGAATTGGCACCAATGCCTCCTCCTCGATCGCCGGCAACCAGAAGATCACCCGGTCGACACCCGCCTCGCGGTAGCGGTCGACGGCCTCAGCGTCCATCGGGCAGCCGTAGATGCTGATGTCGAGCGAGTCGGGGTCGCGGCCGGCATCGGCCGCCATCGAGCGGAGCAGCGGCAGGTTCTCGAGCGGATCGCTACGACCGTGAATCGGAATCCACCCGTCGCAATATTCGACGACGTGACGGAAGGTGACCGGACCCCCGGCGCCGCCCATCAGGATCGGCGGATGCGGAGAGCTGACCGGCTTCGGGTAGGAGAGGCTCGCCGAGAAGTCGACGTACTCACCGTGGAACTCGGCCTCCTCGGCCGTCCACAACTCGCGGATCGCGAGCACGCGCTCACGCGCCGACGAGCGCCGCTTCGACGGGTCGACGCCGTGGTGCTCCATCTCGTCGGTGTTCCAGCCGACGACACCGAAGAGCAGCCGCCCTCCGGAGAGATGATCGATCGAGGCGGCCTGCTTCGCTGCGTTGATCGGATGGTGCTGGTTGACGAGGCAGATCCCGGTGCCGACCCGAAGTGTCGTGGTGGCCATCGCGGCAGCGGTCAAGGCGACGAACGGGTCCATGGTGCGCGTGTACATCTCGGGCAGTTCGCCTCCGCCCGGGTACGGCGACTTCCGCGACAACGGGATGTGCGTGTGCTCGGCCACCCACATCGACTCGTAACCGCGCCGCTCCAGCTCCGCGGCCAGACGCTCGGGTCTCATGGCCCGGTCGGTCGGGAAGATCAACGCTCCGATGTGCATGGTCGGAGACTACGACCGCAGCTGCGGCCCGCGGGGAGCCGGACGGGTCAGCGTGAGCCGGCGATGCCGGTGAGTTGGCGCCATTGCGCTGGGTACACCGACACCACCTGAGCGACACTCGCCTCAAGGGTCGAGTCGGGCACGAGATCGACGATGGCCCGCGCCTCGGTGTAGTGGTGGTTCACATCGGCCACCCCGGCGAAAAGCCGGCGGCGCTCAGCGACCAACTCGGCGGGAGGCGTCGGATCGAGAAAACCCCAGATCGTGAAGGCGATGGTGAGGTCGTGCACCACCGGCGCGCGACTCGCCATCGACGCCCGCCGAAGCGCGATACCGAGGCAACCGCGAATCGCGTCGTCGACGCTCACACCCTCGCCCGGATGCAACCGATCACGGAACCGTCCGGCGACCCGAAGGGCGAACCCCTGATCCGGCCCCTGAGAGCCGAGACGTCGACCAACCGGTTGCAACCCGTCGATCTCGGCGGGACGGTCGGGCGCCCAACCGTCGGGCACCACATCGGGCGAGCGGTAGTGCGAGCGCGCGCGCAGTCCGGCGGGGGCTGATCGGGGGGCGGCCATGGCGAAGTTCTAGCCGACGGCCGGAACCATCTCGACGGAACGCAGCAGCCCGTAGACGATGCTCTCCTCAAGGGCTCGCCACGCAGCCTCGATGATGTTCGCGCTCACCCCGATGGTGGTCCAATCACCACGACCGTCGGAGGCGCTGAGCAGCACGCGGGTCACCGCACCGGTGGCCTCGCCACCGTCGAGGATGCGCACCTTGAAGTCGGTGAGGTGGACAGAGGCGAGTTGCGGGTAGGCCTGCTGCACAGCGCGACGGAACGCGGTGTCGATCGCGTTGACCGGGCCGTTGCCCTCGGCGGTCTCAACGTGGCGCTGGTCGCTCACCCACACCTTGACGGTCGCTTCGGTGTTGAACACCGAGCCCATCGCCTCAGCGTGCTCGTCGGTGATGACCCGCATCGATTCGACCCGGAAGAAGTCGTGCTCCCAGCCCGATGCCCGTCGCATGAGCAACTCGAGCGAGGCGTCGGCCGCCTCGAAGTGGTAGCCCTCGTGCTCGAGTCGCTTCAGGTCGTCGATCACCTGGTTGACGGCTGGGCCATCGAGTTCGAGGCCGATCTCCTCGGCCTTGATCTGGATGGTGGCGCGGCCCGCCATCTCCGAGACAACGAAGCGGGTGTCGTTTCCGACCATCTGCGGGTCGACGTGCTCGTAGGCGTCGCGGGCCCGCTTAATGGCCGACACGTGCAGGCCGGCTTTGTGCGCGAACGCGGAGGAACCAACGTAGGGAGCCTGCGGGTTCACCGCCCGGTTGAGGGTCTCGGCGATCCGGTGCGACACGACGGTCAGCCGCTCGAGACGACCCTCGGGAAGGCAGAGGTAGTCCTGCTTGACCTGCAGGTTCGGGATGATGGTGGTGAGGTTCGCGTTGCCGGTGCGCTCGCCGAGGCCGTTGAGGGTTCCCTGCACGTGGCGGGCTCCGGCGCGGACGGCGGCCATCGAGTTGGCGACGGCGCAGCCGGTGTCGTCGTGACAGTGGATGCCGATCGTGACGTCATCGCCGACATGGGCGTACACGGCGCCGACGATCTCCTCGATCTCGTGCGGGAGCGAACCGCCATTGGTGTCGCAGAGCACGACGTGGGTGGCGCCCTTCACGATGGCCGCTTCGAGGGCCCGGAGGGCGAACTCGGGGTTGCGCTTGAACCCGTCGAAGAAGTGCTCCATGTCCACGAGCACGCGACGTCCGTGACCGGCGAGGAACTCGACCGAGTCGGCGATCATCGCTTCGCCCTCGTCGAGCGTGGTCTGCAGCGCCTCAATGACGTGGTAGTCCCAGCTCTTGGCGACGATGCACACCGCCGGCGTCTGGGCGTCGAGAAGATGCTGAAGGGTCGCGTCCTCATCGACGCGGCCGCGGGGCCGCCTGGTCGAGCCGAAGGCGACGAGGGTGCTCGTGGTGAGGTTGAGCTCGGTGGCAGCGCGGGAGAAGAACTCGATGTCCTTCGGGTTGGCGCCCGGCCACCCTCCCTCGATGAAGTGCACGCCGAGATGGTCGAGTTGCTCGGCGATACGCAGCTTGTCGTCGACGGTGGCGGTGACTCCCTCCACCTGGAGTCCGTCGCGCAGTGTCGTGTCGAAGACCTCGATCTGTTTCTGCTGGTTGCTCATCTCTCTGCCTGTTCTCCGATGGTCCCGGCTCGGGATCGGTTTGTGGTGTGAGTCTGGTTCCGAAAAAGCGAAATGCCGCCCGAGGGCGGCGAAACGAGCACGTGGAGTCCACGTGCTCTAGCGAATAATGATGATGCGGGCGGCGGTGGTGGCGTTCCTCATCGCCCAATATTCAACCGCCTCGCCGACGAGAGCGCAAGTCGGCGCTCTCGCCGACCGAAAACTGTGGATTCCGCTGTGGGTTTCCGGTGGATGAACGGTGGACAAACCAAGATTTCCGGTGGATAACCAAGAAATGTGGTGGATAACCCTGTGAATTCAAAAATACCTCTTGACCTGCGGTGATGCGGCTGGCAGAGTGACACTCGTTCCACTCAGCGCACGACGGAGACGGACCGAGAAGCGACCGGGCAACCGAGAGCGACACGGAAACCGAACCGACGGAGGCGAGAGCGGAGCGGGATTCACCGGATCCCCAGGATTCGGGAGGTGAGGCCGGCAACGGTCGCATCGCTCGAAGAGCGGGGGTCGTGAGCCGGAAGATCCGGAGCCCGCAAGGGTGAAGGGGGAGACGGCCCACATAGCGGCATCGCCCGCCGTCCGCAAGGACGACGGGCGATGTGAGTGGTCGGAAGAAGGCTAACGCCCGAAGGTCGACCACCGGTGGATTCCGCAACTCGGGTGGCCCCGGGTGGAGCGCCTCACGGCAGCACCGCCCGGGGCCCTCGTACTTTTCGCCCGCACCTACACTCGTGGTCATGAGCGACGACCCGCGCCTCTCCCCCGGAATGCGCGAGCAACTCGAGCTCGGCTACGTCTTCGGTGGCCTGTCGACCTTCGGCCAGCGTCCCTTCCTCACCGACCCGGAGCAACTCGACGAGTGGTCCCCCGACGTCGCCATCGTCGGAGCGCCGCTCGACATCACGACCACCAACCGTGCCGGGGCGCGCTTCGGGCCGCGCGCCATCCGGGCGCTCGCCTACGAAGCAGGCACCTACCACATTGATCTTGACCTCGAGATCTTCGACCACCTCGACGTCGTCGATTTCGGCGACGCCCACTGCCCCCACGGCGACGCCGCAGCTGGTCACGCGAACATCCGCAGCCGGGTCGCCGAGGTCGCGAGCCGGCGGATCGTGCCGATCATCCTCGGCGGCGACCACTCGATCACCTGGCCGGCTGCCACCGCCGTGGCCGACACCTACGGCTACGGGAACGTCGGCATCGTCCATTTCGACGCCCACGCCGACACCGCCGACACCATCGACGGCAACCTCGCGAGCCACGGCACCCCGATGAGACGACTCATCGAGTCGGGGGCGGTTCCCGGCGACCGGTTCGTGCAGGTCGGACTGCGCGGCTACTGGCCGCCCGCCGAAACCTTCTCGTGGATGCGCGAGCAGGGCATGGTCTGGCACACGATGCAGGAAATCTGGGAGCGCGGCTTCCAAGCGGTGCTCGACGACGCCGTCGCCGAGGCCCTCGACCGAGCCGACCACCTCTACATCTCGGTCGACGTCGACAGCCTCGACCCAGCGCACGCCCCCGGAACCGGCACTCCCGAACCCGGTGGTCTCACCAGCGCCGACCTGCTCCGCGCGGTTCGCGAACTCGCCCGTCGCCACGACGTCGTCGGTATGGACGTCGTCGAGGTCGCCCCGGCTTACGACGTCAGCGACCTCACCGTGAACGCCGCCCACCGCCTCGTGTTCGAGGCGCTCGGCGGGATGGCGGCACGCAAGCGCGACAACGCCGGCTGATCCGTCGGGTGACCCGACACCTAGTGTTCCGTCGATGTCCTCGCGCCCCTTCTTCATCGACACCGACACCGCCAGCGACGACGCCGTTGCCCTCGCCCTCGCGCTGACCGACGACCGTGTCAACGTCGTCGGCATCGGAGTGGTGGCGGGGAACGTGCCCCTCGACTCCGCCGTGCAGAACGCCCTCTACACCCGGGAGGTCTGCGGTCGTGAGGACGTTCCCGTCTATGTCGGGGCCGACCGTCCCCTCGTGCTCGAGCTCGGCACCGCCCAAAACGTTCACGGGAACGACGGCATGGGCGACATCGGCCTCCCCCTCAACGGGCGGGCGCCCAACCCGGGGCACGCGGTCGACGCCCTCATCGAGGCCTCCCACACCTACGCCGGCGAACTGACCCTGGTCACCCTCGGACCGCTCACCAACATCGCGCTCGCGGTACGTCGCGACCCGACGCTGGCCGAGCGGATTCCCCGCGTGGTGATCATGGGCGCCGCCGCCGATCATGTCGGCAACGTCAATCCGGTGGCCGAGTTCAACATGTGGGTCGATCCCCACGCCGTGCAGGTAGTGCTCGATTCGGGCCTGCCCCTCGAGTTCGTTGGCTGGGACATCAGCCGACGCGACGCGGTGATCGTGCCCGCGCTCGCCGATGAACTTCGAGCCATCGGCACGCCACTCGCCGAGTTCTGCGTCGACATTCAGGCGACGGTCGCCTCGTTCTGCGCGACAGAGACGAAACTCGCCGGATTCGATCTCCCCGACCCGATCGCGATGGCCTACGCCATCGACCCGACGATCGCCACTGAGACGCGACGGATGCACCTCGACGTGGAATGCGATTCGGTGACGACGCGCGGGATGGTCGTGATGGACCTGCTCGGGTTCACCCGTCGGGAGCCGAACGCTCTCGTCGTGATGCATGCGGACCACGAGCGGTTCGTGGACATGCTCCGGGCGATGATGGCGCGGAGCTGATCAACCCGATCAGATCAGCGCGGTCAGATCAGAGCGTCTCGCACCAGTGGCGGTACCGGTCATCCCGACGGACCTGATCGCGGTCGGAGACCGGCCCGCGATCAAGTNAGATCAGAGCGTCTCGCACCAGTGGCGGTACCGGTCATCCCGACCGTGCACCGCGTCGGAGTAGGTNGCCGCGATCGCGCGGGTCATCGGACCCGGGCACGGAATCGAACGGTCGTCCACCGAGTTCACCGCCGACACCTCCGCCGCCGTGCCGCACACGAAGGCCTCATCAGCGATGTACAGATCGCTGCGGGCGAGATTGTCCGTGCGCGCGTCGAACCCGAGGTCGCGAGCGATCGTGATCACCGTGTTCTGCGTGATGCCCTCGAGGGCACCCGCTGACAGCGGCGGCGTGAGCAACATGCCATGACGCGAGACGAAGATGTTCTCGCCAGAGCACTCCGCGACCAGCCCGTTCGGCGCCAGCATGACCGCCTCGTCGTAACCGGCGCGCAACGCCTCCACCTTGGCGAGCGAGGAGTTCACGTAGTTGCCGGTCGTCTTCGCCGCCGGCGGCATGATGTTGTGGTCATGACGCGTCCACGACGACGTCTTCAGACGAATCCCCTTCTCGACGGCGTCGTCACCGAGATAGGCGCCCCACGGCCAGCACGCGATCGACACATCCACCGAGCACGGCATCGTGTTGATGCCCATCTCCCCGTAACCGAGGTACGCGATCGGGCGGATGTAGCACTCGTCAAGCCCGGAGGACGCCACCGTCGCCTTGGTCGCCGCGATCAACTCCTCGACCGAGAACGGGATCTCCATGCCGAGCATGTGCGCCGAACGATGCAGGCGCTGAATGTGCTCGGTGAGACGGAACACCGCCGGGCCATCGCTGGTCGCATAGGCGCGAATGCCCTCGAACACCCCCATGCCGTAGTGGAGCGTGTGAGTGAGCACATGGATTCGGGCCTCGTCCCAAGCGACGAGCTCGCCGTTCATCCAGATTTTCGGGGTGGGTGTGATTGGCATCGTTCCTCAGTCTCTCACTCGGTCGGCGATCATCGCACCGACCTCGGTCGTCGATCCAGTCGGGAGGTCGACACATGCCGCCCGGATGCGATCGGCCGCCGCCGACTCGCCCAAGAAGTCAAGCATCAACGCCGCCGACAACACCGCCGCCGTCGGATTCGCGCGGTTGGTTCCCGCGATGTCGGGAGCCGAGCCGTGCACCGGCTCGAACATCGACGGGCCGGTGCGGGCCGGGTTCAAGTTCGCGGAGGACGCGAGGCCGATTCCGCCCGACACCGCCCCACCGAGGTCGGTGAGGATGTCACCGAAGAGGTTGTCGGTCACGACAACGTCGTAGCGGTGCGGGTCCTGCACGAAGTAGATGCAGGCCGCGTCGACATGGTTATAGGCGGTCGCGATACCGGGGTGCTCCGCAGCGACCTCGTTGAAGGTGCGCTCCCACAGGTCTCCGGCGAAGGTCAACACATTCGTCTTGTGCACGAGGGTGACATGACGCGCTGAACGCGACTCGGCCAACTCGAAGGCGTGGCGGATGCAGCGCTCCACACCGTGGCGTGTGTTCACCGAACCCTGGGTGGCCACCTCCTGAGGGGTGCCACGACGGAGCACGCCACCCTCGCCGACATACGGTCCCTCGGTGTTCTCGCGGATCACCACGAAGTCATGAGGCTCTGCGTGACCTGGCGCCGTTCCCAAGAACGGACGCTGATTGACGTACAGATCCAATTCGAAGCGCATCTTCAACAGAAGCCCGCGCTCGATCACCCCGGGCGGCACCCGAGGGTCTCCGACCGCGCCGAGCAGGATGGCGTCGAAGGCCCGCAGTTCGTTGAGGGTGTCATCGGACAGGATCTCCCCATCGCGGAGGTAACGAGCCCCTCCGAGGTCGAACTCCTGGGTCTCCACCTCGACCCCAGCGGCGCGGACCACCTGAAGGGCTTCCGCGGTCACCTCCGGCCCGATTCCGTCCCCGCCGATCACCGCGATCCGATGCGTCATAGGCCGCCCAATCTATTGGCGGG
>JGI10211J34971_10002253_pt1 | contig 15802 bp, 16 predicted proteins | sample Etolagsediment_FD_34971 | JGI IMG/M metagenome (IMG submission 34971) | reverse complement strand
CCCGCCACAAAACACACAGTGGCCATGGCGGGGTAGTGAACCCCTCGGGTGGCTGCGGGCCCAAAGGTCTTGATGGCGTGGTGCCTCAGGACAAAGTAGTACACAAAGAGGACCACCAGGAGCGCGGCGGCGCCAATGCCAAGATAGAAAAAGGATTTTTTCATCAAGGCGTCATTGTGCTGTTTGGCTTCCCTGTCTGCTTTTGCCATGTCTGGAACGTCGAGTGACTGGACAAGTGATGTCAGTGTTGTCAATTGGCTCGTTGTGAGAAACACATTCAGTTCTTTAAAGATGGATTCGACTGTGGATTGAATAGACTTTTGCACAACCCGTTTTTCAACCTTGGCAGTAAAAATAAAGAAAAACACGGCGACAAACATTGTGAACAGAATGACCGTAATGATGGTGATGAAGATAATCTTGGCTGTAAAGGCCGCCTTGGTCATGTGGGCTGCCGAAAACCCAAGCTCTTCATCCAAGTTCAATGGAACATCCTTGGTGTATGGATCGTTGTCAGAGCCAACAACTTCAGGCAAGGCAGTAAATGGATTTACAGGAGGATCCTGCTGAAGGTCCTCTGGCATTTAATTTTTAGGACGATAAAAAATAGCGTTAGCCATCAAGAATTCCTAAAGAATTCTCCAAGATGTGGTTGAAGTCGGTGCACCTTTGAGTTTCTCTCTTCATCTCATCCTTTGAGTCTCCGAAAAACCAAGCTAATCATGGAACCAAGCAACAAGACTGACGACAAGAAGCGCATCCGGACCAAGCCCGCCCGCTCCACCAAGCAACCGTCTGCAAAGCGTGTGAGAACCATCACTGACATTGTCCTGCCATTCAAAGCAATCTCGTCCCGTTCCCCCACTGGCATTCTGATCGGCGTCCACGGAGTGGCGTTTCAGATCCACTGGTTTTTGGACCTGCGGTCCCTCCTTGCCCTCTTTGCCACGTGCAAGGCTGGGCGCTTCCGCCAAACGTCCAACTTGGCGTGGCAGCCGTTGCTGCTTGGTCACGGCTTGCCGGTCCCGGCGCAATTGACCAAGCCTCTTCCGGCAACCAAGCTGGCCAACCGTTTCACCAAGACGCCCACCGTTGCCGCCAAGGCGACTTACAAGGCCATCAAGGACAGTGTTGCCGGGCTGGGGTACAGCGATCGCAGCTTTGCCAAGCTGGCGCCGTCCAAATTGGAGGACAAGATTCGTGCCCAGGCAGAGGCAATTGATTCGGAGGAGCTCAAGATTGAGGAGCTCAAGAAGAAGCTGGCAACGGCAGAGTCACGGCTGACCTGGCTGCAGAGTGACAAGATGAAGATGGAACACATGAAGCCTGTGGCGGTCATTTTTGACCAAGCCAAAAAGGCGTCCACCCACCTGAACAAGGTGCTGAAGGGACGGCGTAAGCCCCGTGCCAAGAAGGCTGCAGCGGTTGCAGCAGCAGTGCCAGCAGCACCCCTCCCTGCAGCCCCCCTTCCTTCAGCATCTTTTGATGCGGCCGACCCTTTTGATTTTGATTTGTTTGTGGGTCTGGATGTGATTGACTTGACTGGCATGTGATTGAAAAATAAAAAAATGCAGTGTGTACAAATCTTGATCAAAGACAAATGTCAAGTTCTCCTCATTTTCATGGTGGAGGGGGTAGTGCCGGTGGAGGTTTTGCCCAGATTGCCCACTCCTTACGTCAAATGGCAGTCGAAGAAGGAAGTGGGGATGTACTTGAATCGTATGTCTCTGGGCATCAAGTCGACCAAGGGCACAAGATTTGTATGGAGGTGGCCCAAGCTCAACGGTCTGAAATGCGCACCCTGAGGGGAATGGCCGAAAAAGGTGTTAACCACGTAAGCAAGTACTTAAAGTCATCTGGGTTTCCCATCAAACCCGCGTCAGGGACCCACCTTTTTTTCAACATTCTTTTTCATGTGTTTATTCTCATGATTGCACTGACCGTGTTGTACATCTTCAACGTGGCACCCTTGGAACACAAGGCGTTGCAGAGCCAAGTGACAAGCAAGTTGAATGAGGGCATGCAGCAAGCATTGGCAGGAATGACAAAAAACCAGCAGGCGGCGTTGAAGGAAATGGCACCCACCTTGGCGACAATGATGCGTGTGTACAGTGGAGAAGATCCTAAACGCAAGCTGGGCAACAAGAACGTCATGTCATATGCTTATGGCATTATTGCCGTGTTGGGGTTTATCTTCATTGCCGGCATTATGGTGCTCAAGGTGGGGGCAGGTGTGGACACGGGCAAATCAGTGGCTGAAATCGTGTTTGAAAACTTGATTATTTTTGCCATTGTGGGCGCGGCCGAGTACACCTTTTTCAAGTTGGTGTCCATTAATTATGTTCCCATCATGCCCTCTGCCCTGGGCAAAGATGCTGTCCAAGCGCTCAAGAATGTTTTCAAGTCCAAATAAAAAAATTATGTTGTTTGGTATTTTTGTAAAAACGTTGTATCTCCCGAGTACTCCTGGTACCAATAGCCTTGATTAAACTGGGGTGACGGGTAAATTTTTGAAAGGCTTGGCTCTGTTGCATTGACGGTGACGCCTGCAAGGGGTGTGGTTTGAGAAGATGCTGTTGTTCCAATTCCCAGTAAACCAAAACTACTATTATCCCCAAATGCATATCTTGTTCCGTTTGACATAAGGACCTGAGAAGATTGATTTCCGCCCGAAATTGTGGTTGCTGACGGTGTAAAGCCAAAGGATGGTGTCACGGGAGTTGTTATATTTCCTGCTGCTGGATTACCGTTACCCAAGGCACCCGATGATTGCGATCCCCATGCTCGCACTTCACCATTGGCTAAGATGCAAAGGGTGTGGATATCACCACAAACCACCTCGGCGACGGATCCTGAAAGGCCGGATGCGGACACAACCGGTGTAAGTTGGCTTGTTGTGTTATCTTGAATGCCAAGTTGGCCATAACCATTAAATCCAAACCCATACAACACACCGTTAGACATAAGCACCTGTGAGTAATAGTCCCCAGCCGAAATCGTGGTTGCTGTCGGTGTGAAGCCAAAGTGTGGCGGTACCGGAGACGATACACCGGCGAAACTATCAACATCATTTCCCAAGGCACCCGATGCTTGGATTCCCCATGCCCGCACTTCACCATTGGCCAGGATGCAGAGAGTGTGACTATAACCACAAGCCACATCCGCAATGGATCCTGAAAGGCTGGACGCGGACACGACTGGTGTAAGTTGGTCTGTTGTGTTGCCCATGCCAAGTTGGCCGAGACTATTTTCCCCAAACCCATACAACACACCATTGGACATTAGGACCTGGGAGTAATTACTTCCAGCCGAAATCGTGGTTGCTACCGGTGTGAAGCCAAAGGACGGTGGTACCGGAGATGGTGAACTCCCTGATGAACTACCATCACCCAAAGCACCCGATGCTCGCCGTCCCCATGCCCGCACCCCACCATTGGCCAAGATACAGAGGGCGTGGGAATTGCCACAAGCCACGTCGACAACCTCAGACGTAAGGAGGGTTGCTTCAGGCGAGGAGTGACTGTCCGAATCTGTTGATCCAATACAGAGTTGACCAAAAGAGTTGTTCCCCATGCCGTAGAGGGCACCCGTGTCAACAATCATCATTGTAAATCCTTGGCCAGATGCCACCTTGGTAACCCTTGAAAGTAGAGTTGGGCCCGCGACAGGCGAAAAGGTAGACGGTGCCCCAATGGTAGACCCGTTGGCTGCTACGGTCGCTGTGAAATCAAGAGTGGAGTTTGCAACGGACACCAACAAAGGGTCACCGTCAGACGTTCTCACAGTGACTGCGTTTTGGATGGCTGGCAGGGAAGCCGAAGAGGAGGTTACAAGGGGTGCACCTGAAGAGGCCACAAAGGCAGCTGCGGATTGTGAGCCTGACGTAATGGCTGTCAGTGACTTTGAAAAGGGTTGAATGCGGAGAGACCCGGAGTCTCCCAGGTTGGGGAGTGTTTGGGTGACCAGATTGGACGCTTGCGCTAACCCAGCCTTGGCTTGTCTAAACACTACACGGTCTATGCCATCCGAGTACACCCCAAACAAATTATCTGGGCCAAGGTAGACTCGGTCCACATCAAGCACAACAGGATCCACCATGTGGTTGGACACACTGACAAGATCCAACACACCAGCACCTGTTGTCGGGTTAATCCCGGACAATACAGACACAAGCTGAAGGCGATCAGTGAGGTCTGGCCCCGCAAAAACAACGGAATCACTTGACAGTGTCATTTTATGGTCTTGGGTGAGGGTAAAGCCGGTAAAGGTGACGGGTGTGGGGGTTCCTGTCTGGACCGCGACATTGGCCCACATGGCGTTGCCTGAATCGTAGGGGTAGAGTCTCAGGGTGGTTCCTTGAAGTTCAATCACACCGTTTTGAGTTGGTTGAAGATGGGTGACGTTGGAGGTTCCTGTGGAAAGGGTGTAGGTTTGTGAAGACCGCGATGTGGGCGCGGTGCCGTCCAAGGTAAACAAGTCAATGTTAAGGTAATCGGAGCCGCCATTGGTTGTCATGTAGGGGACAACGGCGTAGGACAGCGATGAGACGAGAGAATTGAAAACCTTCATGCCATTGCGGGCGGCGACTGTGCCATTGGGAATGTCAAAATCAGTGGTGCCTCCAGCACCCTGGGTTGCCCAATCATCGACGTCCCTGTAAGTAACCTGAAGGGTGTCAGCGTCTTTCCAGTGGACAATCACATCTTGAGTTGTGGATTGGCTGTGTATAAGCTTTCCAAAATTGCTATCTGTGTCAATGGCAAAGTACCCCAAGGAAGAGGTTGACATTTATTGTTCTGTCGTTTTTAAAATCTGAATTCCGGTAAGAACAAACTGGTGTCACCCTGTCCGGTGTGAAAAGTAAGGGATGTTGCACGTGCCACCATCACCCAAAGCATTCGATATCCATGCCGCAGGCTATTCCATTGGTTCAGATGCAGAGGGTGATTAAAAAAATTGCATACGGTGGGATTCGAACCCACGCGGCTGACGCCAGCAGATCTTAAGCCTGACTCCTTGACCACTCGGACACGTATGCAAATAAATGCGGGGATTAAGCCAGGTCAATTGGTTATATAAAGAGGACAGGCATGATATTTTTAGAAAGTTTCATTTACATTAGAGTTGAATTCAGGAAAAAATTCCTTGGTTTGGATTGGCTAATGCCAATTGAAGCCAAAAGTATTTACACCCGATATCGCAGATATTGGGTGTAAATAGAAGGGAAATCATAGTGTCTAAGTGCAAATACTTTTGCACTGCTAAACAGAATCACAATCACACAACCCCATGCCATCCACCTTTGGCTTTATCAAGCACCTTTTCATGTCTTCCAGCCCACCAACAAGCACAACACATCCTACCGAAATCAAGTCTCAAGAAGACCTGTTTCGTGCCATGACTGGCGAGGCCATGCTAGTCGGCGGGTCGTTGGCCCTGCACGACTTTACGGCACACGATCCCCGCACGACGTGGCACCCCAACGACGTGGACGTGTTTGTGGGCGGAAACCCTGACGACCACCGGGATTTTGACAGGCAAGTCTTTTCATTCATTGAGCGTTGTAAAGGCAGGGTGGTCAAGACCAACGTCTTTGACCACGAAGACATGTGTGCCATGGATCAAGCGGACACCCACAAGCGTGTGCGAGAGGAAACGTCCTTGGACCCCCTCAAGGAAGACTTTCACAATGACATTTTCAAGACGGTGACGGCGTCCCTCCCCTACTGCCCACTGCCCGTTCAGTTTGTGGGGATTGGAGTCAAGGACATGGACTTGCGGTCCAAGTTGACCCAAATCACAGACATTCCGTCGTCAGTCACCTTTAGCCATGACGCTGCAGGTCAGCGGGTGTACCACATTCCTGAAAAACTGCTGCCTTCCCTCTGGTCTCGCCGCATCCCCAAGTCGGACATTTGCCCTGCCCGGGTTGACAAGTATGGGGCACGTGGGTACACCTTTGTTGATGAATGAAATGTCATTGATGAATGAAATGTCATTGATGAATGAAATGTCATTGATGAATGAAATGTCATGTATCACATTTTTTTTGTCGCCATGAAAGTGATTGCCTTGATTTCGTTGTCTTGTGTCTTCTTCCTTGCCCACCAAGCCCACCAAGCCCAAGCCCAATACTTGATGGGCCATCCCGCGGACATTTGGCGTGTTCATGAACTAGAAAACATCATTTGGAAGAATCGGCAAGAAGCCAACCGAATTCTGACACCAAGCTTTTCGGACCAATTGTTTGGTGATGGTGTGTCCGGCATGGCCACACGTCACCAGTACGCTTCACCGCAATTTGGCAACATTATTAACGCCCAAAATGAAATTGACGCCATTCACAAGCGCAACCAACGCATTGATTGGTCTGCGCCCACTCCGTGGCCTACCCCCATTCCTTTGGACCACACCATTTAATGATTGGTTGACTAAATACATTCTTTTATTCGGAACAGTGGCTTTTGTGACTTCAATGACAGCTCCCTTTTGGGGCATAGTTCTTTTGGAACAATGTGGAAGGTTTCATGGAGTTCAAGTCTTGGGAGAGTCTGGAATTATACGTAGAGATGGCAAACAAGTGGAGCATGAACACCAAACACGGTTTGAAATGTTATTGTCCGAATCGGGGTCCTGGTCTTGGTTGATGATGTTTGGTGTTGGACCCATTGTCCTTCCACGGATTCCACTTGGTGTATATTATGCATTTACACACCCATCTGAACTCCCTGTCTAAAGACTGTGTCAAACATGGGCCACACAAAGGTTTGTCCCAATCTTTAAATCAAAACTTTTTGCAGGGCCTCTAATAAATGAGATCCCGGTCTGCTTCGGTGGGCAAGTCGTCCACAGAAGACCACCAACAATTTTTCACGCCACCTGAAGTGGCCAAAGAAGTGGCGGATTTAGCTGTCAAGTACGGCCCCAAAAACGCAACTTACCTCGAGTGTTGTGCAGGGGATGGCGCCATCTTGTCACACTTGCCCCACGTGCCAAAAGGCAAACGGGTCGCCAATGAACTTGACCCCAAGATGTGTTCTGTCCTGCGCAAAAAGTTCCCCGACACCCAGGTCCGCTGCCGGGACTTTTTGACCTACAGAACCAACATTCCACGGTCTAAACTTGTGGTGGCCACCAACCCTCCCTACAGGGGCGGGTGGCGTCAAGCCGCCGGAAAAGATTTAATGTGGGCCATTATCCGGCACGCCATGACAATTGCAGACACGGGTGTGTTTTTGTTGCCGGCGGGTGCCCGGCGCATGTGTTCCACCTCTCGCCACATGAAGGACTTGCCCCATGTCCACCTGGTTCATGAAAAGACGTGGAAAAACCCGGTGCCCTTTCGGTACGGGGACAAGATTAAACCCATTCGGGTGGTGATTCGGGTGTACCAGCGGAAAAAGGAAAAGCGGAAGCCCTGTGAGTTGCCCCGCATTGACCCAGCCGAGTTTCACATTTTGCCCAAGGACAAAATGGCCAAGGCCAACCTCTACATGTTGAACTGGGGGTCAGTTGCCAAGATTGGAGAACTCTTTACGGGGCGCCGCCTCCGCATTGCACGTAAACGCTTCAATCGACCTGACCACGCGGTGCCTTTCCGGGCCACCGGCAAACCGTTGGCGGACCTGATGGACCTCCTGCGCAAGCGTCGCCCCCTCATCCAAGCCTACGCGGCACGGGTCGCCCCCGGAAACAACCCCTACCTGGTCCGCTCTGAGCTGTTGGCCATTTTGAAAGAGGGGGATCAAGTCAAGAAATACTACAATTGAATAACATCCCATGCACATTTTAGAATTAATGGTTCGCCGTGTTGTATCCACACCAAGTTTTTTCAAGCGTTTTCTTGCCTCTCCCGACACGTGGCCTGTTGTAAGTTGTGTGTCGGTTGCATTGAGCGCCATGACCTACACCATGATCAACAAGTCTCTCAACACGAATGACGTAGGGATTGTGCCCTCCTCTTGGAAAAAGAGGTCTGACCCCTACCCCTTTATCCATGATGTTTCCGAGGATGCGACGCGTATAAAGGAGGAAATGGAAGAATAGATTATTTACTTCGTTTCTTTGTTTTTCTTTTAGGGTTGGTGGTTGACGGGGGCGGTTTTGATCGAGTCCGGGTGGTCACGGGCGGTTTTGATCGAGTCCGGGTGGTCACGGGCGGTTTGGCCAAATCCAGGCCTGCTAAAATGTCACGAGATGCCAAAAGGTCCAAGTATTGTTCTTTAGCCACAGAGGGGGCAGTGCGGCGCAAAGGCATAAAGGCCGTCATGTCGTTTGCCAAGAGAGACAAGTCGTCATAAAAATCTCGCTTTTCGTACCGGAGAGACGAGGTGCGTAAAATGGCCATCAAAACCATGCCCAGGAGAAACGAGGCATAGGCTTGACTTGTTTCGTGTTGTGTGTCGCCTGTTAAAATGCGCTTGCGGGGTGACACCGAGGTGGGGGTCAGCTCGTTGAAGCGGTCGAGGAAGGCTTCCTCGCTCATAGTTGAGGCTTCAGGGGGTGAAAGAAAGTCTTTTGGCTGTGCGTCACACCCCACATTTACCACAAACCGTGGCTGCGGGTGATGCTTGTCCTTGGCTACCAAGAGGAGAGTGTCAGGCGTCAGGAAGCGCAGGCGTAAGTCTTCTTCGCTCATGACAATCAAGCCATCAAAAACGTTTTCAAGCCATGCAAACAGGCGGAAATCAAGGCTGGGTTGGTGTAAAAGGTCGGTGAGGGACGTGAGGTAGGGCGGGTAGAGTTCAACAAAGGGTTGACCCGTTCCCTTTATCGTGGCCTTGCACTTGGGAGACCATTTGAGGAGGACTGATGGCGCCGGCGCAGGAAAGGCGTACACCATGCCCCACCAATAGTTGCGTTCACGGTCAAGTTTGCGGAGCTTGTCCACCTGTGTTTCGTGGCGTTTGTGTAGGCTGCTTGACACAATAGCCAATGACCCTTCATTCCACGCACCATCCAAGGATTTGGGGACGGGGTCTGGACGTGCCGTTTTGGGCGGTGGACGAATGGTGCAGTAAGCCATGACCTTTTTTTTATTATTGACGAATAATAAATCATGGGACAATTTGGATCGGGGTTTAAGCCCCTCACCGCTCACAGCGACGTTAGCGGTACGGCGTCTGGGCACGGCCCATTCCGTGATTCATTGGGGAAATACCCAAGAATTCATGACAATGCTGCCCGAATTGCCCGGGAGTTGCCCACTGAAAAACGAGCAGCTATCCAAGCCGCGTTGAAAGCAGCCATGGCAAATCCGGCAGTGTCTTTTGGTGAACGGCGGCAAATGCAGATAGCAAATGATTTTTTAACATCAGCAGTCGCCTTTTGTGACAGTTTGGCTGAAAAGGGTCACGCTACAGACTTCATTAATATGTTTTACGACAATCTTTGGGGACACCTGGACCGGTTTATAGGGGATTCACGAAGATTAAAGGTTGAAACTCAAGGTATTGCCGGAGAAATTGTGCGTTTGCGAAAACATACTGAGCCTTATTTAAAGGCACTCCGGACGGATCTTCATACCTTGCCTGATGGAGAGCGAGACGATCTTGAACGACATTTAAATAAGCTCTTTCGCCAGTCGGGATTGCGTATTGGTGCTTTGCGGATGGGTGCACTGGAAAGAGCGCCTGTGACCGCCGGTGAAATCGCAATCAAGGAAAAAGGTAAACTTGCCGCGGGCGTGGCCATGGTGGCAGTGGGCAGTGTTGCAACGTCTTACATTTCCATTACCGGACAATTGATTGCCCTGATGGAAGCATTGGGTGTGCCGGCGGTGGTGAGCCTTGGCGGAAGCAGTCCGCCTGTAGTCGCTACTTTAGTGGGCGCCGCTGGTGCTCTGAGCTTTATGACACATCGAATGTTAACTTCCGAACCCCGCGCCTTGACACCATTACCCCACAGGGAGATAACCGTGGGAGAGGTCTATGACAACTTTGGATCTCAAGCAGCCGTTGCGGAAATGTTCAAACGCGGAATGCGTGCGTCTCAAGGAATGGCACGGTGGTTGTGGGGATTAAGTGGCAGACGCCCTTCTCCGCAATTGATGAGCACAAACACAGGTCTAGAAGTGGATTTTGCAAAGGAAAAAGAACTCCCTCCTGCCCGTCCGCAAACTAAACGCACAGTAGTCGTCGCTTTGGCAGCAACAGCAGGCTTGACAGCCTATACTGCGCTTGGTGATGCACTTCACATGTTGGAACGCCAAGATGCATACGGGTTGTTTTGGGCTCTTGTGACCATTGTGGGTGCGTTTTTATTGTTTTTGGTGCTTTTTAAAAGCCTTTTTGGGTCTTTTTCTGCAAAAAACCCTCCACGCATCGCCAACCACTCGTGGATCATGAACAATGAAAAACTGAAACGCTATGGTCGTCGCAATATCAGAGGAAAGAAACGTCGAAAGAATGGAAAGAATGGAAAGCGTCACAAGAAGAGTCGTAGCGGTTAATAAGATATGTTGTGAATAATTGTAACTTTGTAGTACATGCCATCCTTGGTGTCAACCTCTTCCGGCAGCACACAGCAATGCCCCACCTTTTTTGCCATGTGTTCCAAGATGCGCAACGACGTTTTCAAAAGCCGAGGGTGAGTGCCCGACACGGCGCCGTCATCAGTAATGCCCAAGTAGTAAATGGCTTGGCCCCGCCCCTCACGCAAACGAAACTTGAGCTGGGTCACCAAGGAAGTGAACCGGGGTTTTGTCAATTTAGAAATTTTCACCTTGTGCTCCACACACCCCTCTTCGTCGTTTTCACACGGCAAGACGTTTCCGTCCTTGATTGCTGTTTCATGTGTGCCAGCCAATGGCGGAAGTCCTTCCTTGAAAAAGTCTTCGTCTATTCGGGGTGCCGTGTCTGCCATTTTACTGTGTAGAAATGACAATTGTGTGGCTTCGTTGAATGAATAAATAAAGAATACCCCAGTCTGTGTTAAAACATGGTCCCCGAGGTTTCGGTTGTTTGTGCTTTGGACTGGACCAACAAAACCCCTGGCCACCTGCTTGAATGTATTGAACGGCTGATCAAAGAAAGACCCTCCTTTCACTCCTTTGAAGTCATTTTTGTGTTGTGCGGGGCGACACCCATTGCCGAACGCAGCATTGCATTGCCAGCAGGTCTTCCTTTTTCGGTGCGCACCTATCAAACCTGCAAAGAATGCCGAGAAGAAGGCGAAACGCTGGGCGCCTGGCTCGCCTACGGCCAGGTGTTGGTGTTTTGTACACCGAATGCACTTGCCATGCTGCCTAAGTGTGACGTGAGCCATGTCACCCCTCCAGGCAAGGTCGTCATGGGGTGGCAAACAAAGGGAAGCGATGGCAAGGTGTGGGCCACAGCGAAACGCACCTTTTGGGGGCAAAGTCTTTTCAAGACGAGTGAGGCATGGCCGTCTTCCATTTCGTATGTGGGGATTTGGCTTGAAGGCGACAAGGGCGACACCATGCCAGAGAACGTCGTTTGTGTTTCAGCACATGGTGATGAAGAACCAAAGGTTGAAAAGGTGGAGGAAGAACCAAAGGTTGAAAAGGTGGAGGAAGAACCAAAGGTTGAAAAGGTGGACGAAGAACCAAAGGTTGAAAAGGTGGAGGAAGAACCAAAGGTTGAAAAGGTGGAGGAAGAACCAAAGGTTGAAAAGGTGGAGGAAGAACCAAAGGTTGAAAAGGTGGACGAAGAACCAAAGATTGAAAAGGTGGACGCAGAACCAAAGATTGAAAAGGTGGACGAAGAACCCGAGGTGAGTGACGATCAACAGGACCCAAGTGTGTTGCCTCGTCACCCCTTACCCCTCAAAACCTCCTTCTTAGGGTCACCCTACCGTTCTTGGAAGTGGAAGCACTTAAAGTCGGTGTGTGCTTCCAAGGCACCCCCCTATGTTGTCTACTGTGCAGTCTTTGGCTACCGAAACCCCTATTGTCACTCAATTGCATCCAAGCGCGACATTGTGTCTGATGCCGTGTTTTTTACTGACGTTGAGTGGCCACGCCGCCACCAGGGGTGGACCGTCGTCTACATGCCCAACATTTTTGTCTATCAACCCACTTGCCGTGACGCACCCCAAACCATGTCCCGCATGCCAAAACTCTTGCCCAATGTGTTCTTGCCCTTTTACGCCGCATCCCTCTACATTGACAACAACATTGTTATCAAGCGGCCCGTGTCCTTCATTCTTAAAACCTGGTTGGGGCGCAAGGAGTGGGGTGTAATGAAACACAACCACCGGTCATGTGTCTACAAGGAAATGGATGCGTGTATTAAATATAAAAAAGAGGACCCGCGATTTATTAATGCCCAACGCCAAGCCTACCTCAAGGCCCGAATGCCGTACATGGCAGGTTTAGCAGAAAACCCCATCTTGGCACGTGCGAACTCGGCACGGGTGGCCACCATTTGTCACCAGTGGTGGGCCGAAAACCAACGCTATTCAAAGCGCGATCAAATTTCTTTTGCCTACGTGGCCTGGAAACAAAACTATTGGAGACACATGAACCTTGTGCCCGGGTTTTATCTTTCGCGGAACACGAGAACGGACTCGCCCCGGGCGCTCGCATGCAAGGGAACCAAAATCGGAGGTGGTGGCAGCTGTGGCGGTGGCACCTGTGGCAGTGGTACACCCGCAAACCCTGCCCATGGCCGGTTCAGGCATTTGCGTCGAGGGGGTGCGCCGTCCAAGGCTGTCGCCAAGGCACTTGGTGATTTTATGCCACCGCCCTCTAAACCGCCAGACAAAAGACTCCAAAACACCACAACCAAAAACTACCCATCACAAAGCCGGTCCAAGAAACTTCAACGCCTTTTAGCGTTAATGCAAGCACAACGAAAATAAATCGCGCTAAAAATTTTATTCGGAAATGACATTTTAATTGTCGGAAAAGGCGCGGGTCCCGCAGGGCTTTTGGCCAACTGCAATGGTGTTGGCAGCCGCGTTTCCGGGGTTGCACGAACGCGCAATAAAGTTGAGCTCAGCCTCAGGAGGCGTGTCGGCGTAAATGAGGCCTGCGTCAGTGTTGGCCAAAGCCAGGCGGGGGCCAGCGCCGGTGAACACCCAACTCGGGTAGGTGCAAGCATCGGTGTCCTTCAAAAGCGTCCACAAAAGGGTGCCGAGCGTGGAAAGCGTGACTTGGCGAGACAGATCAGAAGACATATTTTTTTATTCTATAGACAAGATAATCTTAGAGGGTTCACTCTTTTTTACACTTCTTCAACAGCGCCAAGACCCAAAACGTGGTGGCGAGCTGCCTCAAGGTCCATCCCACACCGTGTCAAACGAGGCTCCCACTTGGACAATTCATCCAAGACGGCCTCCCGGCCCTCTTCACGCAGCGGGGGTGGCAAGTCTGCGTAGCTGTCCTTCATGGCATCCAAAAAGGATTTTACAACACGGGTCATGGCGGCTGCTGCCTCACCCCCCTCCCGCCCCTCATTGACCAAAGCCAAGTGCGTTAAAATGTTCTGGCGTTTCATTGAGGGNGAAATGTCTTGTGAGGCCACACAAACAACGAGAGCCTTGGACGAGCAATGAAGGGCTTCCTCGTAGGCTCCCTCCAGGCCAAGGGTGTCCCCGTCCAACGAAGCCAGGTAAAAGGCCTTTTCAACTTCAACAACGACCTCCGTGGGCGCATTGAGGCCCAAGGACAGAAGAAACGCACGCATGTCGTCTCTCCCCTTGGCCAACATGATAAAGTGGCGACGTTTCATTTCAGTCAATGGCTCAGCGTTGCGTTTTGCATTGTAGGCTTCAAGATGGTGAGACATGGGAAAGTGTTGGTTTTTTTAATTGTCTTTTTTTTTCTAAAGTCATGTTGAATCTTCTTACTACCAGCTTTACAAATGAAACTTGATTTTAAAAGGTACATTTTTTCCTTTGTGTAGAGATGAAATCATGTGCCAAGCCTTTGCGACCTCAACACAAACCAAGCACTCCACCACTTGTCACGTCAGCATTGTCCCCTGACCCTGTTGCTCCCGTGTTGGACAAGGCGGAGTGTGAAGGTCTCGTCCAAGAATTAGTTGCGGCCATGAGGGTCGTGCCATTCCCCATGGTTCCTCAATCAGGGGTGCCCGGTGCACAGGGTGCCCCAATGAGTGGTTTTCCCACCACAAAGTAGTCACCTGCAGGGCCTTGCAAGGGAAGCTTTGTTTTGGAGTTGCCCAAATAAAACAAGGAAAAATTCCACTTTAAATAGACCTTTTGCACTAAGCGCAACGACCCGATTTGGGTTGAGGCGGACGCTTCCCCCAAGCAAAACGTGTAACCATTTTGGGCCGCATTTTCTAGCAAGGTGTCAACCAACACACGCCCCAAGCCACCACGTTTTGGCGGGGTTGTAGCCAAAGTAGCCACAAAAACTAATTCATACAGGCTGCTCCTGTCAATGGCCAGGGGGGTCGCTGTGTTTTTCACGACAAGTTTGTGGTAGGCTGCAATGGTCGTTGCGGTGCTTACTTTAGCCGTGTTTAGGGGCACCAGACAGAGGTCTTCCCAAGGGTGCCCAAAGGCTGTTGTCATGGGAGCACCAACGGCAACACCCCGGAGGTTCCCACTTTCCCCGTCAAACGCAAGCAGGAGAGTCAAGTGACTTTTGTTTTTTAAAAGCCCGAGAATGGCCTCATGGTCCGGGTAGTATGACCGGTAAATGTGACGACCCACTGGCTTGGCAAGTTTGCGCGTGGCAAAGCCTTTGCCACAAATACAGTCCAGATAGGGTGACAAGAGGGAACAAGCCTCCGTGTAGGTTTTATTTTTGTGCAGTTGCATGTTTTTTAAACCAATTCTAAAAGAAACATGGAATTTGTGACGCATGCACGAATTGACACCACAATTCCACACTTTGGCATCTCCAAGTTTACACGTTTAAATTGTGGTGTGCATTGTGTGTTGTTCAAAAGGAGGGTTAGGAGGAAAGCGGGCGAATTGAGGGGGGAATTGACACGGGTCCAAGTTTTTTGGTGCCTTCTGCCAAGACATCTTGAGAAAAGGCTGTTGACAGCAAGTCCTTGTACATGGCGTACAGGACAGTGGCCGACGGGCGCGCACGGGCGTCAAACGCCATTGCACGTTGGGCGAGGCCTTTCAGGCCTTGCATAAACCGGGAGTTCGTCCTGAGTTCAGACGAAAAATTGCCAAAGGTGTGGAGGGCCATCAAGGTGACACCCAAACCGTAAATGTCAAACTTTGTCCGCACAATCTCACGCAGAGAAGACGGCGAATCGTGCCATGTTTTCATCTGGTCCAACCACCCAGAAAACCGTGGGTCCTCCATTTGGGAGTCCATCTTGGCTTCCAGAGCAGCGGGTGACTTGGTTGTCGCGAATTCTAAAGCCTTAATGCGTGCTTTTTTAGCGTAGGATTTCAGGGTTGAGGCCGAAGAGGTGCGGTGGGACGTCAACAAAATTGTTTCGGGGGGCCAAAAGCCGTACGTGGCGTAGGTGAGGGAGGGCCGTGTTGCGCTAAAGGACAGTGAAAAGTCAATAAATTTGATGTAAAACGGGAGGGATAAGGAAGGCGAGTGGGATGACCGCACGTAAACCAGATTGGCTGGCTTGATGTCTGCGTGGACAAACCCATTTTTTTGAAAGGTGCGAAGCCCCAAAAAGACGCGGCGCATGGCAAGAAGGTCAACAAGAGAAAAAATGTCACTGCCTTGGACAAGGTCCGTGAAGGGACGGCCGCCATAGGGAAAATACAGCAGTTTGGGGTTGGGGCCCAAGTCGTTGGGGCAGGGGCGTCCAGCATCATCGACTGGCCAATCGTCAATGGATTTGGGTGCGGGGCAGACCTTGAGCAATCTCCAATGAAAGTGGCC
>JGI10211J34971_10002252_pt1 | contig 15823 bp, 17 predicted proteins | sample Etolagsediment_FD_34971 | JGI IMG/M metagenome (IMG submission 34971) | reverse complement strand
CGGTGGGCGCCTATAGTACGGGCGTGGTGCCGAGCCGTGAACTGACGGCAATCGTCAAAAAGGAATTTGACCTGAGGCCGGCGGCCATTATTGAACGTCTGGACCTGCTGCGTCCCATTATCGAAAAACATCCAATTACGGTCATTTTGGAAGGGCCCTGCCGGAGTTTGGCTGGGAAAAGACGGACATGGTCAATACGCTCAAGAAGGCGGTCAAATAACTGCGGTTGCCGGTTGACAGTTTCCGGTTGGAGAGGTCTGTGATCAAGTGAGATTATGGGATACTCTTTTGAAGAATTGGAAGTCTGGAAGAAGTCTTGCCGGTTGTCGGTTCGTATTTACGGGTTATTAAAGGACTGCCGTGATTATGGATTTAAAGATCAAATGCAGCGCTCAGCCATATCCATTCCGTCAAATATTGCGGAAGGAAGCGAGAGAAAGAGCGCTCCCGATTTCCAGAGGTTTATAAATATTGCACAAGGATCGGCTGCGGAGCTGAGGACACAGATCTATATTGCAAAAGAGGTGAACATACTTTCCGACGCAGATGCAAAAGAAGTGATTAAAGAGTTGAAAAGCATATCGAGAATGCTTCAATCTTTGCACAACTCGTTAAACCCTAACAGGGGTTAACAGTTTCCACTTCACGTTTGAAAATGTTTTTGTCAAAAACTGTAAACCGGTAACCGGCAACCGGAAACCGATTTCATAAAGAGGATAATTAAATGGATTACGATATTAAAGACATTCAACTGGCGGGAAAAGGTCGGTTGAGAATTGAATGGGCCGAGAAAAGCATGAAGGTCCTAAGAACGATCAAGGAACGTTTTGAAACCGAAAAACCCCTCAAAGGGCTGAGGCTTTCCGCCTGCCTTCATGTGACCACCGAGACCGCCTCTCTGGTGAAAACCCTCAAGGCCGGTGGTGCGGAAGTGGTTTTGTGCGCCTCCAACCCTCTCTCCACACAGGACGATGTGGCCGCCTCACTGGTAGCCGATGATGAAATTCCTGTTTTTGCCATTAAAGGCGAAGACCACGCCACCTATTACAGCCATATCCTGTCGGCCCTTCAGCACGAACCCCACATTACCATGGATGACGGTGCGGATCTGGTGAGTTCCCTTCACTTTATCGCCCTTCAGAAATGGGATGATCTGGAAGCATCCGTCAGCGCCTGGGGAAAGGGTCTTTCCGAAGAAGAGCGAAACCGGTTTTTGAAGAACGTCATCGGTGGTACCGAAGAGACCACCACCGGTGTGATCCGTCTTCGAAGCATGGAGAAAGACGGCGTTCTGCAATTCCCCGTGGTGTCGGTGAACGACGCCGATACCAAACACCTGTTCGATAACCGTTACGGCACCGGGCAGAGTACGTTGGATGGCATCATTCGGGCCACCAACCGGTTGCTGGCGGGAAGCACTTTTGTGGTCAGCGGTTACGGCTGGTGCGGCAGAGGGGTCGCCACAAAGGCCAAGGGACATGGTGCCCACGTGATTATCTGCGAGGTGGACCCGCTCCGGGCACTCGAAGCGGTCATGGATGGATTTCAAGTGATGCCCATTGCCGACGCATCGCCCCTGGGTGATTTTTTCTGTACCCTGACCGGCGATATCAACGTCATTCGGGTGGAGCACTTTCTGGAAATGAAAGATGGTGCCATTGTTTCCAATTCAGGGCATTTCGATGTGGAGCTGGAACTGAAAGGGCTGGCGAAAGTATCCGAGGCCCGCCGGCAGATCCGGGAATTCGTGGAAGAGTATTCCNTGAACAACGGCAGAAGAATTTACGTTCTGGGCGAAGGGAGGCTTGTGAACCTGGCTGCCGCCGAAGGGCACCCCTCAAGCGTCATGGANATGAGTTTTGCCAATCAGGCCCTCAGTGCCGAGTATATGGCCAAAGAACACACCGAAATGGGGAAAAAGGTCTACCCTGTTCCCAATGCCATTGACCAGGAGATCGCACGGGTGAAATTGGAATCCATGGGTGTAAAGATCGATACCCTGACGGAAGAGCAGAAACACTATCTTTCTTCCTGGGAGATGGGAACCTGATACAATTGCGGAATTTGGATTGCGGATTGCGGAATTGAACGTATAGGCTTGAAGGGGTTAACGATGTCAGAAGATATTTTTCATCAACTGCAGGAACAGCTGGATCAGTATTCCATTGGGTTTCCCGCCACTGAATCCGGGGTGGAAATTAAGATTTTGAAAAGGCTCTTCACTGAAGAAGAAGCGGAGATGTTCCTATATATGAGCATGATGCTGGAAACCCCTGACAGCGTGGCCGGCCGCCTCAAAAAGGATCCGGTCCAGGTGGCTTCACTTCTCGACGAAATGGCTGAAAAAGGGCTTTTGTTTCGGTTGCGAAAAGGGGATGAGGCCAAATATGGCGCGGCGCCTTTTGTGGTGGGCATTTATGAATATCAACTAAAAACCATGGATGCTGAACTGGCGCGGCTCTTTGAAGATTATTTTGACGAGGCATTTACCCAGCAGATGGCTGAGCAGGTGGCTCCCATGCGGACCGTTCCCGTAAACAAATCCATCGGTGTATCCTGGAAAGTGGCCCCATATGAGGACGCCCGGGAAATTGTCAAAACCATGGATCGTCTGGCCGTGGCCGACTGCATCTGCCGGGTTCAGCAGGGATTGCTGGAGCATTTCTGTGAAAAGCCTTTGGAGGTCTGTTTTATGGCGGGATCCCACGGGGAGTACTATGTGGACCGGGGCATGGGGCGCTGGGTGAGCCAGGAAGAAGCCCTGGAGATACTGAACAGATGTGAAGAAGCCGGGCTGGTATGTCAACCCTTTAATACCGTTAATCCAGGCGGCATGTGCAACTGTTGCGGAGACTGTTGTGCTCAGTTGCGGGGCTTGAAAATGCACCCCAGACCTGTGGAAATGGTGGTGACCAACCATTATGCCCTCGTGGATGAAGACCTGTGTGTGGGGTGCGAAGTCTGCCTGGACCGTTGTCAGATGGATGCCATCACCATGACGGACGAGGGCACGGCAGTTGTTAACCTGGATCGGTGTATCGGTTGCGGTCTGTGTGTGACCACCTGCGATGCGGAGGCCATGATCCTTGCACCCAAATCCCCCGAGGAGCGCCGCGAGCCGCCTGCAAAGGCCCAGTTGACCCTCATGGAAATGGCTCAGAAGCGGGGGAAATCGCTGGTCCCTCTTGCTGTCATGAAGGGTATGGGGCAATAGGAATGCACTTCGAAGCATCTGGTAAACGAACAACGCTTTGAATGGAAAAAGGGAGGTGAATATGCCGGAAAATTGTGAACTGCTTGAGAAGTGCGGTTTTTTCCTGAATTTTAAAAAGAATTCGGAAGTGGTCAAACAGGGTTGGATCAGAAGCTTTTGTGAGAGCAAAGAAAAGTCGGAGAAGTGTGAGCGAAAGAAAGTGAGAACGCAGACCGGCAAACCCCCGGCCGACAACATGGCACCCACGGGAAAAATGTTGCCCGTTTGACCCAGGGAAGAAAATGAGTCCCGAGCCGTTTTCAAGGGAGAAGCACATATGGCAGAAGAAATGGCCACTCAGGAGGCGGACAGCATTGTCGCATCTATCGAAAATCAGACCGACTCCACGCAGCGCATCGACATCCGTTATGTACGGGGTGATAACGTCTTTGTAACCCAGGGGATTCAAGCCCAATTCGCGGAGAAAGAAATTTCCATTCCGGGCCATCTGGTGGTGATGGATTTCCAACTCATGGGGGCCATCATATCTGAGATCCTGGAAAAGCTTTCTCTGGCTCGGGATGGGGAAACCACCTTTGAATATGCCAACAGGCTTCAAGTCCTGGATAAGGTCTACAGTCTGAAGGATGAAGGGGAATACATGATGCTGTCGGTGGTGGAACCGGAATAGAATGCTCATCTCCAAACACTGAGGTGTGTCCGTGGAAAAAGGCGTGGTTTTTGAATCAGATAATTTGAAGCTGGAAGGCCGTCTGGACCGGGCCCAGGGCGATGCAGGAGTGGTGATCACCCACCCTCACCCTCAGTATCGGCGGTTCCATGAGCAACAACGTGGTGGAGTCCCTGGTAAAAGCTTATGGCAATTCCGGTTACACCACGCTTCGTTTCAATTTCAGGGGCGTTGGCAAAAGTGAAGGCCACTACGATGAAGGGAAGGGGGAGCAGGCCGATGTTCATGGCGCGGTATCATACCTTAGGGATATGGGTATGAATGTCGTTCATCTGGCTGGGTACTCGTTTGGTGCATGGGTTAATGCGCGGGCAATCGGAGAACTCAATGATGTGAACCGAATGATCATGGTATCCCCACCGGTGAATTTCATGGATTTTTCCGATCTGGATTACACGCCTCAACTTCAACTCGTCATCACCGGTTCCAGCGATGATATCGCTCCCCCTGACATAATTCAAAAGATGTTGCCCAAATGGAATAAAGACGCGGCGTTTAAGATTATTCGAGGAACCGACCACTTTTACTGGGGCCAAACCGGTGAAATAGAAACCATTGTGCGGGATTTTCTGAAAGGATTATAAAGTCTTGCCGTCCGGTCAAAGGCCCTTCTGGAAACTGCCATGAAACATCTCCGTATCCTGAAAAATCCGGTTCAGAAGTATGCCTGGGGTTCCAGAACGGCATTGCAGTCTCTCCTGGGCTGGCCCGAACTCTGGAAGGAGCCGGCGGCGGAGCTCTGGATGGGAGCCCATCCCAAAGCCCCCTCAGAGGTCCAGATGAACGGCGAATGTCGATCGCTCATTGATGTTATCGCGGCTGACCCCGTGTCCGTTTTAGGGGCCTACGCAGCCGAACGGTTTTCAAACAGACTTCCCTTTCTGTTCAAGGTGCTCGCCGCGGACCGGCCCTTGTCCATTCAGGTGCATCCGGATATGGGGCAGGCTCGGGACGGGTTTGAACGGGAAAACAGACTGAAAATTCCCCTGGATGCTCCCAACAGAAACTACAAAGATGCGAGCCATAAGCCCGAGTGCCTGTGTGCTGTGACGCCTTTTGAGGCCATGAAAGGGTTTCGGGCACCGGAAGATATTCTGAAATTGATGGATCAGGTTTTCCGTGGAAACCCGCTTAAGGAACTGGGTTCGTTACGAAAAGGGGCAAGTTCCAATGGGCTGAAGCGCTTTTTTACGTCCATTATGTCCATGGACGCTGCTCGAACAGCCCAGGTGGTCCACGAGGCGGTTAAAGGCACGAAACCGATTGCGGATGAAAATCGTGCTTTTTTCTGGCTCCTGGAATTGAATCGCGAATACCCCGGAGATGTGGGTGTGCTGTCGCCGCTTTTTTTAAACGTCGTGACCCTTTCTCCGGGTGAAGCCATATATGTGCCGGCTGGTGAACTGCACGCGTACCTTTCAGGGGTTGGGATGGAAATCATGGCCAGTTCAGACAATGTTCTGCGCGGCGGACTGACCCCTAAGCACATTGACATCCCCGAGCTGTTGAAAATCGTTAACTTTAAATCCGCACCTGTTCAGAAACAACGCCCCCTTCCCGATGACAATTTCGAACGGACTTACCAAACCCCGGCAGAAGAGTTTCAATTCTCAGAGATCGCCTTGAAAGGCAATGAGCGGTTCATCAGTAAGGTAGAGAGGAGTGTGGAGATCCTGATCTGTATGGCGGGAGAAGGTCTGATTGAAGAACCCGAAAGCGGTCAGACCCAGCCCCTCAAAAAGGGCATGTCGGTCATCGTCCCCTCAACCGTTCCCGGGTATGTGCTTTCAGGCAGCATGTCCCTGTACAAGGGCGGGGTGGGAACGATTGAGCGAACGATTTAAGATCTTTATTTGCCGTCTTTCGCGAAAGCAAATCCGCGCTCAATGGCTTTCTGATTGGCTTCGAAAAATTTATCCTTCCCTTTCATGGCTGCCTGCATTCCCTTGACGGTCTCTTCCAGGGACAAAATCCCCGTTTTGGCGCAAACCGCTCCGATCATGGCCATGTTGCCGCCACGGGCGTTTCCCACTTCCTTGGCCAGTTCCACGATGGGCACTTGCAGGAATTCCACGTCCTTTCGGGAAGGCGGTTCTTGAATCAGGGATGAGTTTAAAAAAATGAGGCCACCCTTGATGATAGTGGGTTGGAATTTGTCCAGAGAGGGGCCGTTCATGGCAACCAGTACATCCGGGTTGGAGGCCACGGGAGATGCAATTTTCTTGTCTGAAACGGTCACCGAGCAGTTGGCGGTGCCGCCGCGCATCTCAGCGCCGTAGGATGGGAAATAGGTGATATTGAGCCCTTTGTGCATTGCACCGTGGGAGAGAACATACCCCATGAGCAAAACACCCTGGCCGCCAAAACCTGCAAAAGTCGTCCGGGTAATCATTTTTTATCCTCGTAGCCACTATTATCTTTGATCACACCCAAGGGGTAGGTTTTTACCATTTCCTCATTGACCCATTTCCAGGCATCCCTGGGTGACATTTTCCAGTTGGTGGGACATGGCGACAGAAGCTCAACCAGGGAGAATCCCATATCGTCCAGTTGGATTTGAAAGGATTTCTTGATGGCTTTTTTGGCCCGCCTTATCTGTTTGAGTGTCGTCAGCGCGCAGCGTTCCGCGTAGATGACGCCGTCGGAAACGGCCAGCATCTGGGTAATGTCGATGGGGTTGCCGTGGCGCCTTTTATCCCTGCCGCCGGGGGTTGTGGTGGCGTTCTGCCCCAGCGTGGTGGTGGGCGCCATCTGACCGCCGGTCATGCCGTAAATGGCGTTATTAATGAAAATCGTGGAGATTCTTTCACCCCTGTTCGCAGCATGGATGGTTTCAGCAGTACCGATAGCCGCCAGGTCGCCGTCGCCCTGGTAGGTGAGGACCAGTTTGTCCGGATGAACCCGTTTGATGCCGGTGGCCACTGCCAGAGCCCGACCATGGGGGGCTTCCACCATATCGAAGTTGAAATAGTTGTAAGCCAGCACCGCACAACCGACGGGGGGAACCCCGATGGTCGTCTCGCGAAGGTTCATTTCGTCCAGAACCTCCGCCACCAGTCGGTGGGCAATGGAATGGCCGCAACCGGGACAGTAGTGGGTCGGGTTGTCTTTCAGGGATTTTGGAAAACCAAATATCTTTTTATATGCTACTTCCGCACTCATACGTCTATCCTCCTGCCTACTTTTCCGTCGCCTCTAACAGCGGATCGCAGAAAATCGGCCACGTCCGCGGGCGTTGGGATGACACCGCCGGGAATGCCGTAGAAGTGGATTTCGGCTCGATCGCCCACGGAAATCACCACATCTTCCACCATTTGACCCAGGCACAGTTCGAAAACGGCAACCTTGGATACTTTTGAAGCCAGTTCCCGCAAAGGGGCCATGGGGTAGGGCCACAGGGTAATGGGCCGGAACAGACCCACCTTAATGTTTTCGGCCCTCAGTTCTTCAATGGCGCTCTCGGCAATCCTGGCTGCCGTGCCGTATGCCACGATGATCATCTCATCGTCATCTTGGGTTTTGGTTTCCCATCTCAGTTCGTTGGCGGTGATCTGGTCATATTTTTCCTGCAGATGCAGGTTGTGTTTATAGAGCTGACCGTCCTGACCCAGAAGCATGGAGAAAAGGGCCCGGGGTTCCCGGTCTTTGCAGCCATCCAGGATCCAGTCCTTTTTGGGAAGGCTTTCAAGATCGACGAAATCGGGGAAAACCACCGGTTCCATGACCTGCCCCATCAATCCGTCGCCCAGGAGCATGACAGGCGTCCGATAATTGTCGGCAATGTCAAAGGCGACAGAGGTTAAATCCGCCAGTTCCTGACAACCCGCCGGAGCCAGGACCGGGGTGCGGTAGTCACCATGGGCGCCGCCGCGGGTGGCCTGAAAATAGTCGGCGGCGGACGGTGCGATGTTTCCCAGTCCCGGCCCGCCGCGCATCATGTTAATAATGACCGCGGGCAGTTCCATTCCGGCCATATAGCTGATGCCTTCTTGNTTTAAAGAAACNCCGGGCGAAGACGAAGACGTCATGGTTCTGCCCCCTGCNGCGGAGGCGCCAAGCACCATATTGATGGAGGCGACTTCGCTTTCGCCTTGAATAAAAGTACCCCCCACNTCCAGCATCCTGGCCGAAAGATACTCGGGCAGTTCATTCTGGGGTGTGATGGGATAACCGAAGTAGTAACGGCAACCGGCGCGAACAGCCGCTTCCGCAACCACGTGGGAACCATTCATTAACATTTTCTCACTGGGCACGATACACCTCAATTGCTACTTCAGGACAGACCGTGGCGCACTGCTGACACGCGATACATCCTTTTTCGCCTTTTGATAGGTTTTCCTTGAATCGAGCAGGCGAATATCCCTTCTTGTTCGGAGCATCGTCCACTTCGATCATCTCGTTAGGACAGGTTTCGATGCAGATGTGACATCCCTTGCATCGTTCCCTGTTGATCGTAATTTTACCTTTTTTCGTTTTTTTTGTCATAATTCAATGTCCATTATTTTAAATGCCGGATAAGAAGCTTTAAGCGCGATGGGCCAACGGTGAAGCAACGCCAAAAACGTCTGAAACCGAAATTTCTATTTGCAGAGTGACCTTTTGTCAAGAAAAATCTGTTTTTCCTTGAAAATTTTTCACAAAAAAGACGTTTGAAATCCATCTGTGATGAATTTTTAAAAAATGAAGAACCGACCCTTTCGGGGTTGCTGATGGGGCCGTCGGATCGCTTTACCAATGAACGGGTTTTTCCTTGACAAACCCGTTCTGCAATATGATAAATAGTTCGCTGAAATAGTTGGGCGGGATTCATTTCACAAGCTAACTGAGTTCGGCCCTGTCATTCACCTATACCACCAAAAAGCGGAACAAACAATGCAACTGACTGAAAAGCAGATAGATTATTGTATGGAATGCGGCGTATGCACCGGAAGTTGCCCCGTAAACAAAGTGCTTCCAACCTTTTCACCCAGGCAGATGATCAAAAAGGCTCTGAGGGATCCTGCGGGTGATCCATCCCTTGATCCCGGTCTATGGGCATGTTTGGGTTGTGCTCGGTGCAGCACAAGGTGTCCCGTTGAAATCGATTTCCCTGAATTTGTTCGTCATCTCAGGCAGAAAGCGCGGGAGGCGGGAAATTTTCCCCAGGAAAGTCACCACGGCATCATGCAGTGCGTGGCCGAACTTCAATTAAGTGACCGAACCCAGAATCGCACCGCCTGGGCCGAAGGGGTGGGTGATTTTGGAGAATCGGGGGACGTTTTTTACTTTGTGGGATGCGTGCCGTATTTTGAGGTGGTATTTCAGTACCTGGAATTGTCACCGCTTGAAAGTGCTCGAAGCGTTTTAAAATTGCTGAACCGGCTGGGCATTACACCGGTCATCAGCAATGAAGAGCGGTGTTGTGGCCATGATGCTCTCATGAGTGGCAATGTAGAGACCTTTAAGAAACTGGCGGAGCGAAACCTGGAAGTCATTAAGGCTTCGGGGGCCAAGACCGTCCTTTTCAGCTGCCCGGAAGGGTATGCCACGTTTAGAAATCAATATTCGAAACACTTTGGCGATCTGCCTTTTGAAGTGCTTCACATGACGGAGTTTCTGGCCCGGGAGCTTCCCGCGTCCGGCCTTGAGTTTAAACCTTCCGCAAACGGGGCCGTAACCTTTCACGACCCCTGTCGCCTGGGAAGGGATTCGGGCATTTATGAGGCCCCAAGGGATCTGTTAAAGACCATTCCCGATGTTAACCTCATGGAAATGGGACGGAACCGGGCGAATGCCCTTTGCTGTGGAACCAGTGCATGGATGGAGTGTGCCAACTGCTCCAGGGCCATCCGACTGGAACGTCTTCAAGAGGCCCTTGATACGGGAAGCAGCACAATGGTAACGGCCTGTCCCAAATGCCAGATCCATTTTACCTGTGCTCAGCGTACGGCGGATATGGATCTTAAGATCACGGACCTTTACGCCTATCTTGTGAAGCACCTCAGCGGTGAATGATGGGCCCTAATTTCGGATTGTGAATTGCGGATTTGAGGAGTTTTAATATGAAATCTGAGAAAAATCAAAAAGTGCAAGGCGCTGTGATGGTTGTAGGCGGTGGGATCGCCGGCATGCAGTCAGCTCTGGACCTGGCGGATGCGGGTTTTTATGTTCATCTGGTGGAAAAATCACCGGCCATCGGCGGGGTGATGGCCCAGTTGGACAAGACGTTTCCCACCAATGACTGCGCCATGTGAATTATTTCTCCGAAACTGGTCGAGGTCGGCCGGCACACCAATATCGAGCTTCACACCTGTTCAGATGTGGATGAAGTCAATGGAGAAGAAGGAAACTTTGAGGTAATTCTCACCCAAACGCCCCGGTTTATTGATCCCGATGCCTGTACCGCATGCGGGGATTGTACGGAAGTATGCCCCGTTTCGCGACCCAGTGAATACGACATGGAACTGGTGGACCGTAAGGCCACCTATAAGCCCTACGCCCAGGCCATTCCCGGCGGTTTTGCCATAGAGAAAAGGGATACGGCACCTTGCAGAATGGCCTGTCCCGCCAATCTGAACGTTCAGGGTTACGTTCAGATGGTGAAAGAGGGCAAGTACCGGGAAGCGATCGAAATTATCATGCGGGATTTGCCGTTGCCCGGTGTTCTGGGCCGTGTATGCCCCCATCCCTGCGAAAAGAGCTGCCGGCGCCTTGAATTGGATGAGCCCATCTCCATACGGGAACTGAAGCGTGTGGCGGCCGATCATACCAACCTTCAGGAGATCCCGGTCCCCGAAGTGGCGGCCAAACAGGAAAGGGTTGCTGTTGTGGGTTCGGGGCCGGCCGGTCTGACGGCGGCTTACCATCTGGCACTGCAAGGCTATAAGGTAACTGTTTACGAGGCCATGCCGGAAGCAGGCGGTATGATGCGCTACGGAATACCCGCCCATCGCCTTCCTAGGGCCGTCCTGGACAATGAAATTGAGAATCTAAAACGCTACGGCATCGAAATTCACACCGGTACAGCTGTTGGAAAAGACATTACCGTGGAAGAACTGCAGGCGCACGGCGCCAAAGCCATATTTTTAGGCCCCGGTGCCTGGAAGGGCTTGAAACTGCGTCTTGCCGGTGAGGAAGCGGAAGGGGTTCGAGATGTGACCAGTTTCCTGACGGGTGTGGAACTGGGTAACATAACGGAACTAAAAGGCAAGGCCGTCATTATCGGGGGTGGCCATTCGGCCCTGGATGGCGCCCGGACGGCATTGCGGCTTGGGGCGGATGAAGTCCATATCATCTACCGACGTTCAAAGACTGAAATGCTGGCCGAACCGGAGGAAATTGAAGAGGCCGAAAAGGAAGGGATCAAGATCCACTTCCTGGTGGCTCCCATCAGAATTTCCGAAAAAGACGGCAAGACCGATGGGATTGAGTGTATCCGCACCCGGCTGACAGCCGCCGACACCACCGGCAGACGAAAACCGATTCCCATTGCCGATTCGGAGTTTTTCATCGAGGCGGCCCACATCATACCCGCCATCGGCCAGGAGCCTGACCTGAATTTCCTGGACGAAAGATTTAATGCGGAAGTGTCCAAATGGAATCTCCTGAAGGTGAACAGCGAGACGCTGCAAACCAGCATTCCGGGTGTTTTTGCCGGAGGCGATGTCATTACGGGTCCTGCCACGGTGATCGAGGCGGTGGACGCGGGAAAGCGGGCCGCCCGGTATATGGCCAAATATCTTCAGGGCGAGGAACTCCCCACCGAATGGCAGGAAGAACCCCCCTATGGGGACAACTGGGTGGAGATTCCCGACGATGCCCCCACCCTGAACCGAATGCGGGTCCCCACCCTGCCGGTGGAGGACCGACTTCCGGGCTTTAAGGAAGTGAGCCTGGAAGTGGATGAAGAAATTGCTCGCTCCGAGGCGGACAGGTGCCTTAACTGTGGTGGATGCTGTGAGTGCTACGAGTGCGTCAAGGCGTGTAAGGCTCAGGCGGTCACCCTCAAGACCCACGACGAACAGGTGAAGAAGGTATCTTTGAACGTGGGAGCGGTGATTCTGGCGCCTGGTTTTCAGCCTTATGATCCTTCAAAGTATGACACTTACCATTATGCTACCTATCCCAACGTTATCACCAGTATGGAGTTTGAGCGGATTCTGAGTGCCACAGGCCCCTATATGGGACATTTGCAGAGACCTTCTGATGGTGCGGCGCCCAAAAAGATTGCCTGGCTTCAGTGCGTGGGGTCCAGGGATACCAATCGTTGCGATCATGCCTATTGTTCTTCCGTTTGCTGCATGTACGCGGTGAAAGAGGCGGTGATTGCCAAGGAACATTCGGGCGGCGATCTGGATGCCGCCATCTTTTTCATGGATATGCGGACCTATGGCAAGGATTTTGAACGTTACTATGACCGTGCCAGGGATGAACAGGGGGTCAGGTTTATACGATCCCGCATTCATTCGGTGGACGAAGATAGCGAGACCCACAGCCCCATACTGCAATATGCCGATGAGAACGGTGCTATAAAATCTGAGCAGTTTGATATGGTGGTCCTGTCCGTAGGCCTTGAAACCCAGGAGGCTCTGGTGGAATTGGCGGATAGGCTGGACGTGGCTCTCGATTCGGATAATTTCGTGGAAACGCAGGCTTTTAATCCGGTTGAGACATCCCGTCGCGGTATTTATGTTTGCGGCGCGTTTCAAGAGCCCAAAGATATTCCCATTTCCGTCATGGAGGCCAGCGCCGCGGCCTGCGATGCTAAGGGCAGGCTTTCAGCGGCCAGGGGGACGCAGGTGAAGGAGCGAAGCTACCCCAAGGAGCGGGACGTTTCGCAGGAAGAACCGCGTATCGGGGTGTTTGTATGCAATTGCGGTATCAATATCGGTGGCATTGTCAATGTCCCTGAGGTGGCGGAGTATGCCAAAACCCTGCCGGGCGTGGCCTATGTCGACGAAAACCTGTTTACCTGTTCCCAGGACACTCAGGATGCCATGCGGGATGTCATAGAGCGGGAAGGATTGAACCGTGTGATTGTTGCGGCCTGTACCCCCAGAACCCATGAACCGCTGTTTCAGGAAACCATGCGGGACGCGGGACTCAACAAGTACCTCTTTGAAATGGCCAATATTCGCAATCAGTGCTCTTGGGTCCACAGCAAAGAAAAAGAGGAGGCGACTCGGAAATCCAAGGATCTGGTTCGAATGGCAGTGGCCCGAGCCCAGCTGATTCAGCCTCTCCCTCAGCCCACCATTAGTGTTGACAGGAAGGCCCTGGTCATCGGCGGCGGCATTTCGGGTATGACGGCAGCCCTGGGACTGGCCGATCAGGGATACCATACTTATCTGTTGGAGCAGTCCGATGAGTTGGGTGGCAATGCGCTGATGCTCAATGAAACCTGGCGGGGGGACAAAATTTCCGATGCACTGAAGGAGATGATTGAACGTTTAGACGGTCATTCCCTGGTTGATGTGTACAAGAAGGCGGTCATCAAGGATGCGGCCGGTTTTGTGGGCAATTTTGAAACCACCATTTCACACAACGGGACCGATACTACCCTGAAACATGGTGCCGTGGTGGTGGCGGTGGGTTCGGAGGAACACAAGCCCACTGAGTATCTTTATGGAGATGATGATCGGGTGTTGTCGCACCTGGAATTTGACGCGGCTTTCATGGCCGGGGACGACCGGATAAAAAAAGCCAATTCCGCGGTCTTTATCCAGTGCGTGGGCTCCAGGGAGCCCGGGAGGCCGTATTGTTCCAAAGTCTGTTGCACGCATACCATGAAATCAGCCCTTGAGTTGAAAGAGATTAATCCTGATATGAATGTTTTTGTGCTTTATCGGGATATTCGAACTTACGGGCAGCGTGAAAGTCTCTACCGCGAGGCCAGGGAAAAGGGAGTGATCTTCATTCGGTATGACCTGGATCATAAACCAAAGGTTCAAAAAGAAGGGGATCAACTGGCGGTGTTGGTTAAAGACCATATTCTGGACCGGGAGATTCAAATGAATCCCGACCTGGTGGTATTGGCGAGTGCTATTGTGCCCCGGGATAACGAGACGCTGGCCCAGATGTATAAACTTTCCCTGAACGAAGACGGATTTTTCATGGAAGCCCACGCTAAGCTGAGGCCCGTCGAGTTCGCATCGGAAGGGACCTTTCTGGCAGGACTGGCCCACTACCCCAAGCCCATTGAAGAGAGTGTGGCCCAGGCCAAGGCCGCGGCATCCAGGGCGTCAGTGGTGCTTTCGAAGGAAACCCTTTCCGTGGAAGGGGTGGTCTCTCATGTGAATGAACACTACTGCATCGGCTGTGGTATGTGCGGGGATGCCTGTCCATATGGCGCCATCGGCCTGGTGGATTCCGAGAAAGGAGGCCAGGTATCGCGCGTGCAGCCGGCCCTTTGCAAGGGTTGCGGCGCCTGTGCCGTGGCTTGTCCCACGGGTGCGGCCGCCATATTCCACTATGACGATGAAGAAGTGTTAACCATGGTGAATGCGGCTTTACATTGATGATTGAAGATTGTTGATTGTTGATTGAAGACAATACGCAATCCANATGGAGTTTNCTATGACTGAAGCGTTTGATCCCAAGATCGTAACATTTGCGTGTAACTGGTGCGCCTATTCCGCTGCTGATCTGGCAGGGGTTAGCCGTTTCCAATATCCGCCCAACATGAGAATTATTCGGGTGATGTGTTCGGGAAGGGTCAATCCGAATTTTATTCTCAAGGCGTTTCAGGGGGGTGCGGACGGCGTTCTGGTGGCCGGGTGACACATGGGCGACTGTCATTACCTGGATGGTAATGTAAAAGCGGAAAAGATGTTTAACCTGACGCAGGAGTTGATCAAAATCCTGGGCATTGATCCGGAAAGGGTCAGGCTGGAATGGATTTCTTCGGCCGAGGGTACCCGGTTTGCCGAGGTGGCCACGGAGTTTACGGATAAAATCCGTTCTCTGGGCCCTTCCGCGTTGAAGCAGGCGGCTTGAAGGAAAGCCATTGGCCATTAGCTGTTAGTGGTTAGCCAAAAGCCAAAAGCTAATAGCTAACAGCTAATAAAACACAGGAGAATTATCGTGAGTAAGGATATTCTTGTAATTGGAGGCGGCATTGCCGGAATTCAGGCGTCGTTGGATCTTGCCGAGATGGGATTCAAGGTCAACCTGGTGGAACGGCTGCCCAGCATCGGCGGAAAAATGGCCCAGCTGGACAAAACTTTTCCCACCAACGACTGCGCCATCTGAATCCTTTCGCCCAAGATGCTGGATGTCGGTCGACATCCCAACATTGAACTTCTGGCCTATTCCGAAGTTCTGGAAGTCAAGGGGGAAGAGGGAAATTTCAAGGCTACCGTTAAGCGGAAAGCCAGGTTCGTGGACGAAGACAAGTGCACGGGTTGTGGCGCGTGCAAGGAGAAGTGTCCCACTTCTGTTCCCGATCTCTTTGAAGAGGGATTGGGAGATCGCCGGGCCATTTACAGTTGGTTTGCTCAGGGGATTCCTTCTACCCACACCATTGATCCGGATCACTGTCGGCAGTTAAACGGGAAGAAATGCGGTATCTGCGCCAAGGTCTGCCAGGCCAACGCGGTCAATTTTGATCAGAAAGACCGAATCATCGAGCTGGATGTGGGGGCGATTATTGTGGCTTCCGGTTATGACGTATTTGATCCCTCGCGCATTCCGGAATATCAGTACCGTGAAATCCCCAATGTGGTGACGGCCATTGAGTTTGAAAGGCTGCTCAGTGCCAGCGGGCCCACCGGTGGTCATCTGGATCGCCCATCGGATTTGGCGGTTGAAGCGGAAATTGAGACCCTGAAAAAAGCCCACGGAAAATCGCTGAAACAGCTTCAGAAACTGGAAGAAAAATTCGGCGAAATCTCCGCTGATTC
>JGI10211J34971_10002251_pt1 | contig 15827 bp, 7 predicted proteins | sample Etolagsediment_FD_34971 | JGI IMG/M metagenome (IMG submission 34971) | reverse complement strand
AAATAGAAAAAACACAAGAGATCTACGATACACAAGATTTCATCTACTACATAGAGGATAAAGATCGTAACTTTAAAGCTAAAGATATTTTAAATAATAAAAATCTTACTTTATTATCAAAATCAAATGTAGGAGTTGCAAAAGGACCTTTTTATACAAGGTTACAAATAGAAAATCTATCTAAAAAAACTCAAAACTTTGTACTTTCAAATCCACTTGCAGGTACAAATATTATCGATGTGTATATATTTAACAAAGATAAACTTATAGCAAAACATCTACTTGGAGATCTAAGAAATATAGAACAACGAAAAATAAAAAGTCCAAAAAGTCTTTTTGATATCTCACTTAAGCCAAATGAGCATATCACTATAGTCTCTAAAATAGAAAACTACTATATCTATAATCTTAAATGGGAGATAATAGATATAAATAAACATATAAACGATGAGAGTTATTTTCAACTTATAGTTGGTATTATCACAGGTATCATAGTGATGTTTTTACTTTATAATCTACTAGCTTATTTTATATATAAAAAAATTGGATTTTTACTTATTGCTGGATATCTATTTTCTGCAGTGTCGTACCAGTTTGGTATCTATGGGATATTTTATTTTATGGATATTGGTCTAAATCTTGATCTTATCACCACTATATCTTGGACTATGCAAACTGTTGCTATGATGTTTTTAATCTTGTTTCCTTACCACTTTTTTGAAGTTGGTAAAAAGTTTAAAAAGCTATCATATCTTTTAAAGTTTTTTGTTGTGATCTATCTAGGGCTTCTTCTTTTGACACTTTATGCACAGTTTATCGATATGGATTATTTTTTTATCATCCCTCAAACTTCAGGATATATCAACATCTTAATCTCACTATTTTTAATAGGGCTTGGTATATTTATGTATCTAAAAAAAGAGCTAGGGTCTATTTACTATACTATTAGTCAAGGTATGTTGCTATTTAGTATAGTGCTTTACTCTTTAGCTTTATATGGTGTTGTACCCTATTTTGATCAGTACAAATATATCATACCTATAGCGATGGTTTGGGATGCACTTATATATCTTTATATCCAGTTTTTAAAAGTTAAATTAGAACAAAAAGAGCTACATCACTCAAAACAACTTATGCTAGAGCAATCAAGATTTAACTCAATAGGTAAATCAATAGGAAACATCACCCACCAGTGGAAACACCCACTAAGTACCCTTGGATACAATATAAGTATGCTAGAAACTGTGTATAAACACGACAAAAACAACTTTGAAGAAAAGTATGAGCAGTCTATCCCTAAGCTAAACCACTCAGTTGAACTTATGAGTTCTACTATAGATCTTTTTACGAAGTTTTACTCTGGACAAATAGAGAAAAAAGAGTTTAGAGCAAAACAGATGTTAAATACACTAGTACTACCTATGCTTGAGGTAAAAACTATCAAAAAAGATATAAAGTTTGATATAGATATAGAGGATCATTTGCAAATACTTGGATACGATACTATCTTTGCAAATATAATTATGATCATCATAGATAACTCTATAGATGCGTTTGAAAGTGGAAAAGAAAACCGTATAAAAATATCTATGGTAAAAGTGGACAACCACTATAAACTCACCTATATAGACAACGCAGGTGGTATAGATGTAAAACCTATCGAAAAAGTATTTGACCCACTTTTTACCACAAAAGGTAAAAAAGGTAGTGGCTTGGGGCTAAATATGGTCCAGATGTTAGTACAAGAGCAACTAAATGGAACCGTGAGCTTACAAAACTATCAAGAGGGGATTAGATTAGAGATTGTATTTTCATAGTTAAAACCTTAAAACTTTTTATTTAAAGTTATACCTATTACCCTTGGGTTTCCAAAGTGGTAGTATTTGTTAGTGGAGGTATCTATCATAAAATCTACATACTCTTTATCAAATATATTTTTCCCATAAAGTTCTATAGAAAAATCGTCTTTTTTATCATATCCAAAAGCGATATCAAATGTGGTATAACTAGACTCTTTTGCACTATTTTGGATATTGTAGTATCTTGAGCCTATATGTTTAAGTGCACCTTTTGCATAGTGGTTTTGAGTCATTTTATATTTTGATGCAACTGAAGCTGTAAAGTTTGGGGTATCTATGATATTTTGACCACTATAATCTTTACTATCATATATAAAATCATCAAACTTTGCTTTGATTGCCCCTAAAGATACTACTGTATCAAAATCTTGTGTTTTATGATTTATATTTGCTTCAATACCATAACTATAAGCTTTGTTTGCACTTACTGCTTTTGTTGTAAGGTCTGGGTTAAATATATTTACCCTATTGTTTTTAATATCGTTGTAAAATAATACAGCACTATATGATAGCTCTTTTGTATCAACTTTTTTATATCCCAATTCAAAACTATCTGTAAATTCTGGATCAAAAGTGCTAATAGTAGAAGATCTATAGTTATATCCACCTGGTCTATAACCTTTTGAGTAAGTAAGATAACTCAATGAGTTGTCATATCCAAAATATGAAAGTGAAAGGGTTGGTAAAGTGTGGTTCCATGTCGTACTTGCGTCTACATTTGTAGTTGGTTGAGCAAAATCATTCATCTGTCTTGTAAACTCTCGTTTTGTTTTTTGGTATCTAACCCCTGCTGTTATAGCATAGTTGTCTAGAAAATAGTGCTTTAGTTGTGTGAAAAGTGCCATATTTTCATCTGGATTTTCTATATAACTAAGGCTTGCTAGGTTTCCTCGGGCTAGCAAGTATTGCTCCACATCATAGTCAAAGCTGTATTTATTGCTATAAAATACCCCTGCTAATAGATCGGTCATATCAAAATCGTATTTTACTCTAAGCTCTTGAGATACCTCTTTGAGATCTATATCAAAGTTTAGATCCAATCCACCTGATAAGTCCATATAGTTTTTCTCTTTTACACTTTGGTGTGCATATGAGGTTATTGATGTTATTTTATAATCATCTTGTTTGTATTTTATATTTAAAGAGAGACTATCTGTATCTACTTTGGTAGTATCATTTGATATCTCACCATAGATATTTCTGATATCCTCTTTGGTATCTATCTTAAAAGCAGTACCACCATCATCTGCTTTTGTATTTGAGTAGTTTAATGTTATATCAAAAGGATTATCTGGATTGTAGTTTAGTTTTGCGTAAAATGAACCATAGTCACTATGATCAAAGTTTGCATCTGTGACTTTATTTGTTGAGAAACCATCAGTTGTTTTTTTTGTAAATGCAAAAAGATATTTTAGGTCTTTATTTGATGTTGGACCACTTACTTTTGTATATAACTCTTTTGAGTTGTATGAGCCATAAGAGAGTTTTGCTTCACCTTTAAACTCATTTGTAAAAGGTTTTGTGTATATATTTATAACAGCAGATTGTGCACCTTTACCAAACTGTGTACCTTGAGCACCTTTTAATATCTCTATTGATGATATATTATTAAAGTCTATTGAATCATACCCATAACTAAAAGGTATAGGCATATCATCTATATACATAGCCACACTTGATTCATACCCTACATAGTTGTTGATACCTCTTATACTAAAGGTTTGGTTGTATCTATTCCCAATACCTGATATATTGCTATTTGAAATAGCTGATGATAACTCTTTAAAATCATCACTCATATGAGTTGATAGCTCTTCGCTATCTATTTTTGAGACACTTGAAGATAGATCTAAGATACTCTCTTCAAGCTTTGATGACTCTACTTGTATCATCCCTAAATCTTGCCCATGTAAAGTTGACAATATAACTAATGGTAAAAATCTTTTAATCATTATACTACTTTCTATATATTAATTTTTTATTATAACTGATTTTTATTTTAACTACTTTATACAGTATAATCCCGTATTAAGTTTTTAGTTGAGTTGTAAATGTAAGTTGGTCATTTAACAACTTATCTCTTTTTAACAATTGATTACGTTGTTTTCTCAATTTATATTGTGCGTTTTCTTGAGCAAAACGGATTGCTGCTATGGTTGATACTTTTTGTAACCATTTCATAAACCAAGGTAGATGTGTTTTTAATAGATCATCATCTTTGGCAAGATACATTGTAGCTTTACCTGGTGCACCTTGTCTTCCTGCTCTACCAAAAAGTTGCCAATCTACCCTTTTTGTTTCATGTGGCTCAAACATCAATACATGCAACCCACCAATCTTTATAACTTCCTCTGGAATTTTTATATCAACCCCTCTACCAGCCATATTTGTAGCAACCGTAACTGAACCTATTTGACCTGCATTTTCAATAATCTTCGCTTCTGATTTATCCTCTTTGGCATTTAATACCAAACAGTTTATACCTAAAGTTTCTAAATAGTTTGCAACTATCTCACTATCTGCAATTTTTCTTGTACCTATCAATACAGGTATCCCTAGTTTGTTTAAAGTGATAACATCATTACAGACTAGCTTAAGTTTATCTTCAAAAGTATTTAAATATTTAAATGGTTCTATCTTTAAACGAGTTGTTACTCTTGGTGGGATATTAACTATTGAAAGTTCATAGTTACTCCAAAGCTCTTGATCTATCCCTTGAAGTGTACCACTTGCTCCACATATACGGTGATAACTTTGAAAAAAAGCTTGAAAACTTCTCCTTGCCATAACTTTAGTTGGATTGCTTAATGGTAGTTTTTCTTTTGCTTCTATTGCTTGATGTAGACCATAACTCCATGATCTTCCATACATTTTACGTCCTGTATTTTCATCAATTATGACGATCTTATCATCTTCAATCACATAGTGACTATCTCTTTTAAAAATATCTCGTGCTAAAATCGCTTTAGAAACTATCTCAACTCTTCGATTCTCTGTTCTCCAAAATGGTGGCAGCTGTTCACTTAAGTTTTCTAAAAGCTCCTCCCCCTCTTGGGAGAAGATTACACTAAGTGTAGCTTTTTGGACAATATAATGTTTATCTTCAATAAAGTGTCTAACTAAATTATCAACAAAAGGGATCACCTCAAGTAATCTTGGATTATAATCTGTAGTTGATATCACTAATGGTGTATTTGATTCATCTACTAAAACACTATCTGCTTCATCCACAATTACTGTATAGATTCCTCGCATAACCGGTTTTTTATTATCACTATTACGTAAATTTTTCAAATGTCTTTGAACAGGGGAATTGAGACCAGACATCAAAAGTTCATCTCTTAAAAAATCAGCCAAAAGTTGGTTACCTGTAGCATAAACAATATCTTTTAGGTAACATTCTCTTAACTGTTCTTGAGTTAAATCCCCATGAACAGATGATACACTCAATCCACAAATTTTATAAAATGGTTCTAAATAAAGTGCATCTCTTTGTGCTAAGTAATCATTTGCTGTTACTACATGGCAGGGGGCTTTATTCCATCCATACAGTACACTTACCAATCCTAAAGCTAAAGTTTTCCCCTCACCAGGTGCCATTTGAACCACTGTACCTTGGTGCATAGATAGAGCTGCTAGTTGTTGTGTCCAATGTGGTTTTAAACCCAATGTTTTATAGATATAAATTGATAATATAGCAAGTGCTTTAGCTCTTATAGGTAAAACTTTAGTTCGTATCTTAATAGAACTAAAATCTTTTTTAAAGTGATTTTTACACTTTATAAACTCTAACTCAAGATCATCATCTGATAACTTGCTAAAAGTATCAAGATAATTTTGTACCATATTCAACTCTTTTAGTTGCTGTTTATATTGCCATTTAGATCTATACTTTATATACCTAAAAAATTTATCTATATAGTTAACTTGATCACTTTTTATAAAGCGGGGCGAATACCATCGATCAAATGAACTTAATTCACTCATATAGTTAACCCATATCTAGTTTGTAACAACTGTTGTAACCACTTACTAAATTGGTCCCAAATAGGTTCAGGTTCAAAACTTATTTTAAGTTTACCTGATTGACCATGCATAAGTGTAAGTTTATCTTTAACATCTATAGATTTTAGTAATACCCTTATTTCAAAAAACCCCTCAAGTGTTTTTTTATCATCGTTTAGTGATGTAGCGACATTTCCACCTCCACTATACCCAAGTGCAGCAGATGCTAGTCTATCTCTTTGTACAGGTATAAGAACTAATGATGATCGATCGATATCTATAGTCTTATCTGCTTGCCCATAAAGTCTTAAACTTACATTCTTATAAGATTTACCAAATACCTCTTTAGCTTGATCTTGAGAAACTACTGCAGTGAAACGGAACTGTTTATTACTTACTAACTCTCCTATTTTTTCACCTCTAGTAAACCATGTGTTGATCTTCTGATGAATATTAGGTGCAACCCATACACCACTTATATTTGCATATATATTTAGATCCTCTTGCCGCTTTTTTAGATCACCTAATCTCTCTTCTAATCTCAATACTTGTTCTTTAACAGGCTCCATATCTACAAGTGAGTCCCATAAAGTTTTTCTTAAAAGAAGTTTGTTTTCATTTAGTAATTGAGTGGTTAATACAATCTCTGTCTCAAGATCAAAATTTTTTAATTTTGCTATTGGGTCATTTTGTTTAACAAACGATCCACTTTTGGCATATATTTTATCTAAGTATCCCCCAACTGAACTGTTGATAGTTTTATATTCAACCGCTTCTATAACCCCTGGTGTTGTAGTTGAATTTGTATATGGTATTTGGCTGATAACTAATAATAGCACCCCAAAAAATCCAAACGTAACCCCAATAGCTCTAAGACGATAATGGCTAGTTGCAGCACTTAAAAGATATTCAAATAGCTTCCAACTAGGCTGTATTACCCATATCCATAAAGATACTAAAAAAGCCAATACACCCAATATAAAGTATTGATCTAGCACTATTAATGTCACTGCGATAGTTATAAATAATCTATAAAAGAAACTTAGAAAACCATATCCTAAAAACCACATTTTCTCATTTTTGTCAAGTGCAGGTGAAACTGCACTATTTGAACCCATTAGATAGTTTTGAACTAAATAGTACCAATATTTTGTAGATTTTTGTGATAAATTAGGTATATCTATCATATCTGATAATATATAATAAGCATCATATCTTAAAAGTGGATTACCATTAAAGACCAAACTAGATACAGTACCTATTAACATAACATTAAATGCTAAGCTATGGATAAGTCCACTTCCTGTATTGCTCCATATTAAAGCGGCAATTGCTCCTAAAAAAAGCTCTGTGATCATCCCTGCACTACTTACTAAAACTCTTTGTTTCCTTTGACGAAAAGACCAGCTAGAAGTAGCATCCATATATGGTAGTGGAACAAAAATCAAAAACATAATACCTAAAGTGTGAACATCACCACCATAATATTTACAAACCAATGAGTGGGCCAACTCATGCAGTATCTTTAAACTCGCTAAACATATATAAAGCCAAATAATATTTTCTAAAGCTAATAACCCTTGCGATTGTTCTAAAAGTTGTTCACCTTTTGGAATTATAGACAGAACAGCAGCTATAACAACAGATAGCCAAATCAATAAACCCCATATACTTAGTAGAGGTTTTGCAAGTGTNTTTACTCTATCTAACCAGCCATTAGGATTCCAAATAGGGATTTTTATAAATAAAAAAGTTAAGAACTTATTCCATAGCTCTTTTTTCTTTTTTTTCTGCTCCCTTGCAAATATTCCACCACTATCAGGTACACTATATACATACAAAAGATTTGCGTGGTGTAATTGAGATAATATTTTAATAACTTCCTCTTGACCAGGAGCTTTATCAGGGTTACTATCAATAAATTGATTCCATATCTCATCTACTGTTTTACGGGGTGTTAATCTTGCTAAAAGCTCATAAACACCTTGGCTAACTTGGAAGTATTTTTGAGAATATGGCTCTGTTAATATATAAACTACACTATTTCGAATAACTCTTTTTTGGACATCAACAGATGGGAGCAATCCTAATTTTAGATCTGATACTATATACCACTGTTCACTAAAGGTTGAACTACTCACCACCAAAACCTCATTTTTAAATTATCAATTAACTCATGGGTCCATATCCATATAAGTGGTTTTTTCCCAGCGTCTATTCTAGCAACTCCACTCATACCAGGTCTCCACCAATTTTCAGCTGGTATATTGAACTTAGCTTTCACAATAAAGTGATTACCTTGTTGACCTTTAACTTGAGCTATTGGTATGATTGTTTCTACTGTAAATGGTATACGTTGATCAGGTTTTGCTAAGAGGACAAACTCTCCTGTAGAGTCTTTTTTTAGATATCTTATCAATGACTCTGGTAGATCAAACTCTCCATAAAGACCCTCTATTTTTGCAAGTTTAAAAAGTAGATCACCTTTTCTTACAGGTACACCTAACATCTCTTTACGTTCACCCTCTATTACAATACCACTAAAAGGTGTTATAACATCTGCTTGCTCTATTTGCTGTAAAACTCTTTTGAGTCTAGCATTTGTTTGTATTATCTTTGCATTTGCTATCTCTACATCAACTAAGCTGTTTTGAACTCTTGCTTTATCTTTATCTGCTTTTAAGGCTCTCAATTCTGCTCTTATCTCAGACTCTTGTAGTAATAGATCTTTAATATCTAATTGTGCTAAAGGCTCTGAGCTATTTACTTCATCACCCAATGTTACATAAATTTTATCTATATACCCATCAAATGGTGAACCAAACTGACGTATTTGATCTGTAGTCATACTCCCTGTTGCTTCTAATCTAAAATCAGATTTTGCAAAAGAGATATAAAGGATAAAACTTAACATAGATATAACAGTGATCTTTTGCCATGGATTATTTGTACTAAAAATATTTTTTAAACTATTTGTAAAAAAATAAAACAGTTTAGCAAGCCACCATCTAGACTGATGACGCTTCTGTTGTAACCAAGGCAATATGATACTAAAAGTTACTTGAATAGCATCAAGTTTCTCTTTAGATACTAACAGATCATCCTCCCCAATAAGGATAACAGCTTGGTGATCTCCATTTAGATCACGTAAAGGCATACTTATAACTCTTTTTGTCCCTAAAGTTTGTTGTAGTTGTCTATGTGAAAAAAGTACAAAATCACTATCTTTATCATCAGGATATGCTAAAGTGTGTTGTTGATCTAGTGCCTCTTCACAACAACTCTCAAGTAGCCTTGTGTGTTCTGTTTTATGATCAAAATCTCCCATATTACTAATAGATTCGATTTTTACATAATCCCCCACTTTCCAACCAAGTGATACAAAAGAGCTACCTAAATATGACGCTAATGTATTAACCATCATCAATACAGCTGATCCAAAATGCTCTTGTTTTAACACCTCAATAGTTAGATCTAGTGTCTCTAACAACTCCAATTGTGATCTATTAGATCTTTTATCTACTACTTTTAGATCTTTTTTTTCTTCTGTTATCAACAGATCTGAAACCAACTGAACTCTTAAAAGAAGCTCATTTAATTTACTATTATATTTTGAAGGTATATTAAATATAGCTACTACAATAGGATCATTGATAACTCTTATACCAACTATAGTTTGGATATTTCCATCACTATTAGTTGCTTGTATGCTTACTGCACCATCTTTAACTTGAAGTTGCTTCCCATATCTTTCTAAAAGCTCTTTTGATTGCTCTAAGAACCACTGTGATAACTCTATATTGTTACTATATTGTCTAAATATATTATCATCATCACATTTTACAAGTATAGATTCCTGCGATAAACTCAAAGAGGATATCAGATCATTAAAATTATCAATGTGGGTTTTAGAATCTGTACTATTTCTAAGAGTTATTATGAGTTCTTTTAAGTATTTTATATCTAGTTTAGAGTTTTTATTCATGGTAATAAAGCATACCCTCTCCCACCTGGTCTTATAGTTAAATTTTTATTTTCAAATGTTATCTCTATTTTTACTAAGCCACTAGCTGGATCAGCAGTAACTGATACAAAAGTTACTTCTGCAATTAAATCTTCATTAGTATAATATGATTCAAACTTTAAAGGAACTTTTGTACCAACATCAAGATCTTTTGCTTCTGATGCAGGGATAGCTAATTTTAAAATACCATAAGATGTATCAACAAGCTTCATCAACTCTTTTCCTGGTGTTACCCACTCACCTTTTTCAATATCTAAACTAATCAAATAGCCACTCATGGGAGCTTGCATAGTCCTTATCTTTCTCTCTTGAACAGCTGCTTGATACTCTAACTCCTCTCTTACTTTATCTGCTTTAAGTTGCTTATATCTTCCTTGGAGGGAAAAATAATCTAACTCAGCTCTAAGCACTTCATCTCTACTTACTGATCCACTCTCTTTGTATAACTGTTGCATATCTTTCATAAGTATCTCAGTTCTACTTATCCTCTCTTTTAAACTTTCAAGTTCAGCTTGGTTGTTATAAATAACCTTACGTCTGTTTTCCTCTATCTCTTGGGTTAGGTCATCTAGTTGTAAAAGTGTATCCCCTTTTTTTACAAGATCACCTAACTTTACATCGATTGAAGATACTATACCACCAACTCCCATACTAAGAGAGATCTCATGTAGTGGATATATCACACCCTCATACTTTTTTGTAGTATCGCTAACTTTAAGATTTGGATCCCCAAAAGAGTTTAAAATAGGAGAGATTAAACTTACTACAAAAAATATTTTTATTAAAGCTTTTTTACTCACCATTGATACCATAATACTCCAATAAACTTCCATCTGATACCATCAAAGAGATTTTAGCGATCTCAACTCTTGCTGCTGCTTCTACAAACCTTTGTTTAGCATTGTTTAACAAAGATTCTCTTTCTATAACATCTCTTAGTCTTGTTCTACCATGTTTAAATAAGCTTTGTTCAACCGCAAGTAGTTCACTATATAAAAGTACACTTTGTTCCACTTTTTTTATCTCTTTATATGCCTCATTTAATTGACTTATTCTACCCTCTATATCATTTCTTAATTGATTTTGTAAAGATAGATAGCTATGGTGAGATTTTTCCATCAATATTTTTTGCGCATTTACCTCATTTTGTCCACGAATATCACCACCTAATGGTAACTTAAATGAGATCCCAACTTTCCAGTCTCTATATTTTGGTATAGTTGTATCATCAACTGCATCATCCCCCTCTAGGTCAATATTATCATATCCATAACCTAAAGTAAGATCTAAGTTAGGGCTATCATTTTCTAGAGTGTATTGATACCTCTCTTTCTCTTGTTTATGTTGAATCTCTTTTAAAAGATATTGTGGGTGATTGTTTATTGCGTATTGAACTCTTGTTTTAAGAGTTTTTATAGTAGTTTGATCAAATTTTGGTGATTGTTCTGGTTTTAAACTAAATTGTGCTAGATCACCTTTTGAGATATTTAAGTTTATACGTATATTTGTCAAAACCTCTGTCATAACTTGATGAGCTCTTGATAGCTCAGCTTCTCTATCTGCTATGGATGCTTGTGCCTCTAGCAGTTCTGATCTTGCCATATTTCCACGTTTTACTCTATTGATCATATCTTGTTCTAATTTTATCGCATTTTCTAATGCTATTTGTCTAATATTTACAACTTTGTATGCTCTATATAGCTGCCAATACAACTCTGAAGCACCTTGAGCTACATTCATTAATATCTGTTGATGTTGAAGTTTACTGATCTTTTCATCAAGTTTAGTTAGTGTTAAATTAAACTCAGTAACTTTTCTACCGAACCCTTTTAGTAGTGGTTGATTGTATTGAATATCAACACTAGAGCTATACTCTTTATCAATCTCTTCAGGGAATAGACTATTTTCTTGTTTTGAGAATTTATAGTTTATACTTATATCTCCACCTGATGGGATTGGAAAATAAACACCCGTTGAGATCTCACTGTTTTTATTTTCCTGTTCTGTTTTTGCATTTACATCAAAACTTAGGTACTCTGAGCTACTTCTTTTACGATTATCTACACTTCTATTAAGATTAGTTACCCAAACAGGCTCATATAAACTATCCTCTGCTTCTACTTTAAAAGAAGCAGCTTTTGTTACCATTTTTTGTTCTAAAACATTTGAGTTTCTATCTAGTATCCATTTTACAAGTTTTTCTAGATCAACTTTTATATCTCCATCTTCACCATAACTTTTACTATTTGATAGATCTGTTTTTAGGTTATCTAATTTTGAAGTAGTTATCTCTGAAGAGTTTCCATCCATAGTCAAAGTAAATATTCCAGCTACTAATAATAACTGGAACTGTTTTAAATTTAACATTGGATATTTTATTATTTTTTTATAAATATAAGTTTTCAAAACTCTAACCTAATATTCGCTCAACACTATCCTGTGGTGTTTCATCACTTTTCTCACCACTTAGGCTTAAAAGACGCTCAATTTGAGCCAATGATGTAAGATGTGCATATATTGCAGGGAGGTATCTTTTTTGTTGGAAATCAAAGAATTTCTCTTTAGATAAACTATTTAATCTCTCTTCATTTATAACATAACTACCTGATATACTTTGATTTTTGTTATTTTGTCTAACTCTCATATTCATAGGAGCAAATAGATTATTTTGGGCCATTGTTTTACAAAACTCTGTTGTAAATAGTTCCATTTGGTGTAACTCACCTAGATATTTTTTTACATTTTCTACAGCATCTGATGGTTTACCATCCTCATTAAATAGTGCAACACCATCCTCTTCATTCAAAATATCGTTCTCTTCATCTACACAGATTAAATACTGTTCATCTTTTGCTTTTGCCAATGCAAATGGATAACGACGAACAATAGCTGGTATATAAGAAGCTGACCATTTTCCATCTTCATCTACAAATAGATTTTCACCTGATTTTAATCCTAATAATACAACTGGTTTAAACTGGTCATTTTTTTTATCCTCTATAAATACTATTGGATAGATCGCAGCTGCCCTTACAAACTCGTGTGTCATTATAGATGCTACATGAAACTCTTTGGCAAAACCAAATCCCTTTATATTTTTTATCTTTTTATCTTTATGTAAGTCGTATTGTAATGGTACAAGTTTTTTAAACATTTTTTCACCTTTTTTTTATATATTATATTTTAATTTTTAATTTTATCTCATCTAAACTTAATCAAGTTATATAATTGTTTATGCTACATCTAGTGATACCTCCATCCAGTTTTCGTCATCTTTTTCAATATCAAAGAACCACTTATCTTGAGCTGAAAGCCCACTACTAAACGGCTGTTCACTACTTTGCCCTAAAGCAAAAGAGTTTTGTAGATATTGGTTTATTTGTTGTATCGATATACTATTTTGTATATTGTTTTGATCGGATAATAATATTATCTTATTATCTTTTAGTCCAATATCCTCAGTACTTAACTCAAGGTTTATATCTGCATATTGTAAATTACTAAAATCAAATCCTAAAAGATCAATCTCACCTTTCATGATAAGTTTTTCATTGTTATGCACTTTTAATATACCACTTGTATCTGTTGTCCCTAGGATTATAACAAAATCAACACTTATAAAATTGATATTACTATCCACCTCTACGTTTCCATCTATACTTATATTATTAGAATTTGTTGCTGTTATAGTCCCATCACCTACTGTTAGATCTGTTTTAAATATAGTTATATCTATCTCATTTAGTATCAAGGCATTTGTATTTAGATCTGAATTAAATGTAAGGTTATTTGCAATATCTACATCTAAGTTATTTGTAACTGTTACATTTGATCCAAAATCACTATTTGTAACATTTTTCAGTACAAGATCATCTGCTATATTTGTATCTCCTAATATGTTCAAGCTATCTATATTTGTTCCAATAAAGCTATCATCTGTAGTTGTAAGATCATTTTTTATCTCAATACTATCTTGATCACTTATAGCTATAGAGCCTGTTTCTAAATCAGAGTTAAAGATATATTTACCTTTTATCTCACTGTTTGTGTTTGAGTTTATAGTAAGTTTATCTTTTACTATTAACTCTTGTGCAAAATCTGCTAAAACTACGCTGTCAAATGTTGCCATAGATTCTATAGTTGCTACACTGTTTATATCTAATGTTGTTATATTTACAAATTCTAGATCATCATCTACTTGAAGTGTGTCATTAAATATTAGTGTTGCTACATCTTTTGCCTCAAATGAATCTGTAGTGTCTACCTTGCTTTGGAATGTAGCTGTATCTATTGTATCTAGTCTTATATCTGTAGCATTTACGTCTGAATTAAAAATGATATCATCAGTTGTATATACACTAAATCTATCTGTCACGTTTAATGAACCTATTATATCACCATTTGTTATATTGCTAAATTGTGCTGAACTAGATACTACTATATCCCCTTTTAGGTTTAATATCTCAATACCATCAAAATCAAGATCATTAGCTACATTTAAGTTGTTTTCTAAAGTTAAATTTTCAGTATCTCCAATTGTTAAGTTATTTCCAACATTTAAAATATCATTAAATCTAAGCTCAGTAATACCTACTAAACTAAGATCATTACTTACCTCTAGTGTATCATCTAGTGTTAGTGTTTCTACATTTTCAATCGATAAGTTATTATCTACATCAAAACTATTATTGAATACCAATGTTATTATATCACTTGCACTAAATGTATCACTAATATCAACACTACTATCAAACGTAGCTGTTGTGATATTATCTAGATCAATTGTAGTTGCTTGTACTATATCATCAAATGTTGTGTTTGTAGCTGTATCTATTGTCAAATCATCTGTTACACTTACTACACCTGTAAATTCACTTGAAGTTACTAAGTTTAATGTAGCAGTTCCACCTACAGTTGTAGTTTCTGCTATTGTAAGAGTTTCAAGTGATGTTAATGCAAGATTATTTCCAACTTCTAAACTACCTGCTAGATTTAAAGTATCACTGTTTGTAAGTGTTAGGTTTGTACCTACATCTAAGTTACTATTTAAAGTGATAGTATCTACATCTGTAAGAGTAAGTGTAGTATCTACATCAAAGTTTGATTGAACTGTTAGTGTTGAAATATCACCGGCATCAAAGCTTTCTGTTGTAGATATTGTACTATTAAATGTAGCTGTTGTTATATTATCTAGTTCAATTGTAGTTGCTTGTACTATATCATCAAATGTTGTGTTTGTAGCTGTATCTATTGTCAAATCATCTGTTACACTTACTGCACCTGTAAATTCACTTGAAGTTACTAAGTTTAGTGTAGCAGATCCACCTACAGTTGTAGTTTCTGCTATTGTAAGAGTTTCAAGTGATGTTAATGCAAGATCNTTTCCAACTTCTAAACTACCTGCTAGATTTAAAGTATCACTGTTTGTAAGTGTTAGGTTTGTACCTACATCTAAGTTACTATTTAAAGTGATAGTATCTACATCTGTAAGAGTAAGTGTAGTATCTACATCAATATCTGATTGAACTGTTAGTGTTGAAATATCAACGGCATCAAAGCTTTCTGTTGTAGATATTGTACTATCAAATATAGCTGTTGTGATAGTATCTAGATCAATTGTAGTTGCAGTAACACTATTTGTAAATATTGTAGATGTAGCTGTATCTATTGTCAAATCATCTGTTACACTTACTGCACCTGTAAATTCACTTGAAGTTACTAAGTTTAATGTAGCAGATCCACCTACAGTTGTAGTTTTTGCTATTGTAAGAGTTTCAAGTGATGTTAATGCAAGATCGTTTCCAACTTCTAAACTACCTTCTAGATTTAAAGTTTCACTGTTTGTAAGTGTTAAGTTTGTACCTACATCTAAGTTACTATTTAAAGTGATAGGATCTACATCTGTAAGAGTAAGTGTAGTATCTACATCAAAGTTTGAT
>JGI10211J34971_10002250_pt1 | contig 15830 bp, 18 predicted proteins | sample Etolagsediment_FD_34971 | JGI IMG/M metagenome (IMG submission 34971) | reverse complement strand
TTCGTTTTTGATATTGAGTTTTATCATTGAGTATTCTTTTTTATCGTATTTATATAATCCTGCCATATCGCTTCGCCCTGCTGTATGCCCGCTTCAAAGGCTCTTTGTAACTCATCAGCGCTGACAGTAGCAACACTATTGTCAGCCATAACCCAGTCTCCTGTATAGTCTCTTTGGATTGCAAGCGTAATGTTAGCGATATCATCAGGTCTAACTTGCAGGGTGCGCCCATCCCCAAAATCATAGTTAATCTTTTGCAAGTCGGCATCTCTTTTGGCCTTTGCTATTTTGCGCAAAAGCTCGGGAGAGACTATCTTATCCCAGCACTCTACTAAAGCATCCCATGTAGGCTTTTGACGGTTATCATGCCAGCTTAATGCGTCATAAGATTGTTTAGTATTATCTGTTAATGATCCAGCATACTTAGCTTTTGGGCATATTGTTTCTAAGGTTATTGATANATCCATTTTAAGCCTCCTGTACAATTCGGACGTCCGAATAAATTTCCGTCTCATTAAAATTGCCTGCTGTACCAAATCCCAGAGTCACATCAGTAGTGCTACACTGATGCTGCAATTCAAAGGTTTTGGCAGCCGCAATCGTAAATCGGCTAATAATAAACGAACGAGATTGATTGTTATCAGCGACCTGTTCCGGCGTCCCAACACATTCTACGGCGGTATCAGTAACATTATAAAACCGTGCCTGATGCCTTTGTACTTCTCGGGCTGGTGCGGATGCAAAAATCCAAAAAGTACCGGCTGGGAGAGTGATTTGATTAGCGCTCAAGCTAGCACCGACAATAGTATTGAGCAGCACAGCATTTAAGTCTCGCGTACGCCAATCGCCTGCGGTAAATGTGCCTCCACTCGTGCCACTTGTTTTTTGATCCTGTACATGCAAAATACCGTTGCTGTTGTTGTTAATCTCGGTCTGTATTATATCTTTTAGCGCTGTCAAAAATTCGCTACTAGTAGTTGTCTCAGGTGTCCCTGTCATATTACCTGCACCGACAGAATCATCAATAACAGCAGCAATCGCATGATATAAATCCAGAAAAATGTCCGCATGGTTTGTCGTTCCCGAGAAAGACGATGTTTTGTCTCTGAACTTACCATATGGGTAGCCAGGTGCTGCTCCATCGGTATTGGGATATGTACTTATTTTTTTCATTCCACTCTCCTCGCCTGAATAATTGCCCACGTATTAGCAGGCTTTAATTCGATCACTGTTTCATATAAATATTTGTATGCCTCGTTTGAGAGGGCTAAAAGCTCTGAATCATTTTCCGCAAGCCGATCCGCAAAGGGCGAAAGAAAGAAAAATAATCCCCAATATAATGATATCGGAACGCCGGATTGATACTCAACGACATAGGGATAAAGTCCACGCTGTGTCCCACCCATTTCAGCACTTCCCATTTCCAACTCACCCATTTGGTTATCCCCATAATCAGATCTGAGATAAGGCGAATTAACAACTAAAACTCCTGGAATATCAGCAGGATTATTAAGGACATCACCACCCATTTCAGCATCGCCCATTTCCTCATTGCCCATTTGCGAAATTGACTCCGGCACTGGGAAATTCTCATGCACATAAAAAGGGAAGCCATCAGCCTGTATCTGATGTTGTAGCCAGCCGGCTCCTGACGCTCCAGAAAGCGCAGCCCGTGAGATTATTTTTTGTATCTTAGCGTCATCTGTACCGGATAAATATCTCATGCCATATTTATCCGCATAATCAGCTATCGAATCGGCAGACATCCCAGCATTTGGCACTGAGGAGTTATAGACTTGAGTCTTCGCTACTCTAAGCCGTTCAAACTCTATAGATAGTCCCTCGTATAATGCATTAAGATTGCGCCCACTGAACCACCGCCCAGTATTGCTTAATGATTTTAATAGTTTGCTTGAAATAGACATATCAGGAAACCGTTATATTCCTTACTTTTGCGAACTCTCCACCTATAAGCGTATAGTTTGTTATGACGCTACCAGTAAAGACTTCAGTAATTTCAACACTAACTACGACACCGCCATATTTCTGCGCTATACTGTCAGCCACATTAGATACATTACCATTTGTTAGTGTATCTTTCCTTGTAATAGATATACCTAATTGATACGGCTCTAATGTAGGTAAAAATGCAATAACATCAGCTTCGATTAATGCCCTGACATCTGCATCACAATCTTGAGTTATGATTTGTATGTCAAACAGTGCTATTGTGATCGCATGCAGAGATAATACAGTACATGTAGGACGTCTTGATTGCAGATTATCATCCCCATAATTGAGGGCAGCTTCCAACTCAACCAGTTGTTCGCCGCTCGGAATCCCATCCGGCTTATTATTCACCCTGCCGTAAATATGTAATTTATTGGGAATATCAACATCTGAATAAATCCCTATCCATACAAAATGGGGAACTGATATGCCCCAAAAGTAATAATTTGCAAGGTTGCCACCCGTAAACCTTCTTTTATATCGAAAAACAATACGATCTCTATAGCTCTCTATACTTTCTTTGTCTGCCCCAGTAGTTTTGGTACTGACGACAGTGGCCGTACCGTCTATTGCNGAATGTCCAGCCGTAGCATTTAAAATAGAATCATTTTCNAGATTGCCGTTTTCCCCTGCNCTAAGGCATTTTAGAATCACATCAGAAGCAACNCCAGCCACAATTTCAACTGACGCCTGCACTTGATAAATCAAACTATTGTCAGCAGTAAATGTCCAACCCTGCTGCACAAATTGCCCTGTAGTGCCCGTGATATCACAATAGATTTCTGCATGGACAGCTTCTACTTGATATATCCCAACGATCTCTCCAAGCCATCTCAGCGCTTCCTCGTCTGCTTTCTGTGGAAATATCTGATAATATACCCATTTTAACGCATGGTACATAAGATAAGATACGCCCGCCAGCCCCCCTGCAATAGCTCTTATCACTCTCTTATTTGCTACAGGGACGGTGCGCCCTGTAGTTGATTCAACATCTGAAAGAATTCTATCTCTTATTTCCGCAATCGAAGGTATAGTGTTCATTTTTTAAACCTTAATATTTGATTTTCCCACAAAATATTATAGCGTAGCGCTTCATCATATTGTTTTCTATATATTTCCACCTGCCAGCCGATACCGAATACGTTTAGGATTACTCCTGTGACTACTATCTTTTGAGCAATCCCATCGTTAATAAGGAACTGTAAAGAGGTTTGAATCGCCTGTGTACCATCGTTTTTAGTCCTATCACTAACAGTCCCACGAGCTATAACATCAGGAAAAGTTGAAATAAATCTGGCTGCTTCTTTTTCCTCAATTGCATTTTGCCAGTTCTTTTCACCGAAAACGGCTAAAAGAACAAGACTTTCCAGGCCATCCGTCATAGTTATATCGAGATAATTATCAGAGCTATAACCTATATCAAAGAGCCCTGAATCACTATCTAATTGCAATAATATATCACCTTGATAACTCATGGCAATCTAACCTTATCTACTTTTGCAGTGTCAATATTAGCAGTGCTGGGCGCTGATGTGGTGGCTGTTGAAGCGCCACCTGGTGATATTCCACCATGTACATGCGCATTATATTTTTCTTTAAGTTCATTAAATTCTCTCTTTAGATCCTCAAAAGCGACTGCATAATCAGTCCCTTCATTTATAATGATTTGCCCATTTTGATCCAAGTGTAACGTAGCCTTAATTTCACCATTAACCATAGAATAGACTACTGTTTCACCCTCTTTAATGTCCTTATCATAACTATAATCATGTGCACATACAATTATATTCAATCCGCCCGTTTGACTTATCACTCCAATAACCTTACCAGTAATGTCCGGCCGACCAAAGACTCCGGGCGTATGATATATTTCGCCTTGTAATGTCCGCCCGCCATATCCTACAAACTTACCCATAAGGGATTTCCCAAACGCTGTTCTCCCACGTTTAAACACAGTTGAAATAATTTTTACAATTTGCATCATGGTCTCCAAAATATATCTTGTTTATAATCAGGATTATAAGCTACGGGTAGAACAAGCCCTAAATCCGCCTTATGCTCAGAAGCCCCTTGTTGTAAACTAACGCTGGATATCAGAAAAGTAGTTTGTTTGTATATACAACTAAGCGGAGCGTAAACACTTACCAGCTTGTTTTTGCGCCATATTTCGCCATTGGGTGCTCTCCAGCCTGCGACCTGCACGGAGATATCTATAAATGAGGACATCGTTCTTGATTTTTTCCATTTCAAAACATCTGACAGATTGTCTTGGGATGACTCATCAGCTACAAACACGAGTGGTCTATAGGCGCTCACAGTCTTATCTTTCAGGACATCACTCTGTTCTACAGCGCCAAGCGATTGAGTCATCACAACAAAATCAGAAAACCGTTTTGTTGAGTCAAAATCAGTTGTCACCTTTATAAGTGGCTGCTCCCCCTGCCTAAGAGATGCAATCGGCTTTTGTTTTGTGTTAGCTCTGACAAAAGAGAGGCTATTCATGTCGCTGTCAGTTGAGACCAGAAAACCCGCTTGTTGTGCTAATTGACCGATTAAAGCAAAGACCTTCTGGTCTATCCCTCTATTAACTTCGTCAAATGGCTGGCTATCTCCGTCAGGAAATTTTGCTTTAATCCCAAACGGCTTTATAAGTCTTTCGGTGATTTGTTTAAGAGTCATAAACGAATAGTCAAGCTGATCATCTAATGTGCAGCAATCCACCAAAGCGCCCGGAAAAGATCTGACCTGAACATCCATTTGATTCCCGCCGCCCTCAATACCGACTGGCGTGTGCTTGATAGCCTCTCCTGCAATATATAACTCGCCGTCAATCAATAATTTGCATTTTTGATATTGACCTGGCAACAAAGAGGTATCCGCAATACTACCATGTCCAAAGGGCGCAGAAAAAGAAAAAGCGTCAGCCACATTTTCAAGATTCTGGGTCGCTGCCACACCTGTCCACCCATCAAATTTTTTATTATCGACTTCAATAGTTATATTAGCCATAAAAAACGACCTCAGTACCCGCTGGGAGATTTAAGAAATGATCGTTAACCATGTTATTATTTGCAATAAATTCATCTAACGAATCAAGATTGCCTGTTTCGTTAAACACAAGTTCAATGGCATTGGAATCAATTGTCAGGACTTTGCGTTTCTCTAAACGCAGGTCATACATAGTCAGCAATAACATATTCACAAGTTTTGCTACTGTGCCATATGCCGCAGAAATATAATCGTGATCAATGCTAAGGGCAATCACCTTTTGTAATTGTTCCTGTGTTTTGTCAATCACATATAGACTCTCAGTCCTTGTCTGTAGGTCTATAGATAAATTACTTTCGGCCAGTGCCATGACCGCAAAACAAAGAGACGCTGTTTTTAAAATATTATCATTATCGTTATCGTCAGGCAACAACGAAATAATATCGGCTATCATATCAGTATAACCAGCTATTTTTTGTTTTAATGTTGAAGTTATCTCATTTGGTAATCGCATTGATTTTTGAATTGTACTTAACGCATTGTATAAATTGCTTCCTATATCATCTATATAGCCTGACATGTTGTTTTCATTGTCTAACAGAGAGTCTATTGTCTCTTGAGCAGCATCGCCCACACCATCAAAAATTGATAACATGGAATTTTTAACAATGGTAAACGTTTGGCCAAGTTTATTTGCAATATTAGGGGCTGTCTCACGATTAACATTAAGCTGGGAAATAAAATCAGGCTGGTGTGTATCTGTAATTTGATGGGCTTCTATAAGGGATACTATTTCCGCTCCCTGATTTTCGGCTAACACGGGATATTGCGAAGGCCATACTTTTTTAAGCACAACCTCAAACTTTGCAATCTGGGCATTGCTCACAAAGTTTTCTGACTGCTTAAAAGTGATTGGGATGACTGGAATATTACCCCAGCGCGGATGTATTAAGTAACCAGGATTTTCTTGTGAATACTTTTCTGACAGCATTTGATAAAAACTATCAGCGCTTAAATCATAATCTTCACCGATAAAATATACTGGCAGATCATAAGTTTCAGAGAAAAGCCCAAAATCCTGAGCTATTGACTCATTACTATTAATAAGTTCCGAAATAGCGTGCTTGCGATCTGTCACCCTTTCAAGTGTATCGTAATAAAAAACGATATCTAACCCTGATGGTGCAATATATTTACCTTCCCTCAATCTCTCACGAAAACTCATGCCGGATTTGCTCCCAGTGCGATATTAATTTCAGGAATGTGGTCGCCCGTGCTTTTTATCGTTGTTCCCAAAGGCGTGTTGTTTAAATTAACGTCCACAGTTGATTTTCTATCTCTGGCCATCCCTTCTGATTCTGGGGACATATATTGACCAGTTCCCCCAGTTAAAGCCTGCTGTTTAGTCGCTCCCTCTTCTGACGAGTCAAAAAAATAGTTTCCAATTCCCTTAAGACCACCGACTGTAGCATCCCAAACAGTCTTGAGCCCTGTAATTCTTCCAATGAGCTCAATTATTTTTAAAATAAAAGCACCAACCGACCTAACAGGCCCATGCCACATATCAGTTAAAAACTGAATAATATTATCCCAATTTCGATAAAGCATAAGAGCAAGGTAGGACAAAGTCGCTACAGCAGCTATAATCAGGCCGATAGGATTAGCTAACATAGTCGCATTCCACAGAGCTTGTGCAATTGTCAGAACAGATATGATTGTATGCCATGCACCAAGCGCAAGCACAAAGCCTTTTGTAAGTAATGTATTAGTTATAACAAGAGTTTGATATGTTAGCATTAGCCCAATAAGCGTCCCAAAGCCGGCGCCGTATTCACGCATAAATAACGCAAAACTTTCAACATGAGGGGCTAACGCCCGAATAGATTCCGTTAGCGATTGTATGCCGGATTTGCCCTGTTTTCGGAAAACTTCAGCAAACCGTATGACGTGATCAATAATTGAGGATATCATCACCTTTAATTGATTCCTAAAGGACATCCGCATTATATTAGCCATGTTTTTTAGAGCGCCTTCGCTATCTTTTATCTTGTCGACCATTTCCTGCATGGCTGGGGTGGCGGCTCTTTGCAATAAAACAGTCCATTTAGAGAAGTGGTGTTTGCCGAAAATAGCATTCATTGCAAAAGCCCGCTGTTTATTGGATAACTCCGCCAAAACAGGGGCAGCTTCCTGCAAAACCTCTGCTAAATTCCTTGCTTTTCCAGAAGAATCAAACATCTCTATGCCGAGTCGCCTTAATGCTTTTGAGCCTTCAGACGCAGGGGCTTGCAATCTTATTATACCAGTTTTCAAACCCGTACCTGCCTCCTCCCCCTTTATTCCGGCATCAGCCAAAAGAGCCGTCATAGCTGCAAAAGTCTCCATGCTTTGACCAGCACCGACAAATGCGGGGGCGCCTTTGACGACCGATGCAAAAAGTTCTTCCATATTTTGGTTCGCCGAGTTAGTCGCTTTTGCCATCACGTCCATTGCTCTTTTATAGCGCTGTTGCAATAGGACGGAATCCTTTGTGGTTTTGTTAAAAGCACCCAAAACATCAGAGGCGATATCGGCTGCCCTTGAAAATTCGACATCCGTACCTGATGCTAAATCGGCTGTATCAGCGAGCAACGCCATCGATTGCTGTGCTTTGTAACCCGCTTTTGTAAAAAATGCTAAGCCGGCGGCTGCTTGCCCTGCTGAATGTTCTGTCTCTGCGCCCACTTTCCTTGCTTCATCACGAAACGCCTTTAGAATTTGCTGGCCTTCTAACGAGGCAGCATTAAAGTTTTCTATCCTTGACACAGCTGTAAAGATATTATGGTCAAATTCAAGAAATTGAGAACCGAGTCCATATATAGCCCCGCCCATACCAGCGACACCAAGATAGCCTACAGCGTCCTTCATTGCATTCCCAATTCTGTTGACCGAGCGCTCCATTAGGGACGCCTGGCGATGAACTGATTGAGACATGCGCCGCATCGGACGCGTGATGCCATCCTGCATTGATAGGATAGCCTCTAATGCAAATTTACGAGACATGCTTAATTCCTAATTTATCTTCCACCATAATTCTGACTGTATGGGGCGATGGACTTTTACCTTTATTACGATTCATATATTCCGAGACGATCTGCTCTTCAGTTACCTGCTTTAAATATTCAACATACCATGTGCTTATTTCCTTATTCCAGCACATGTTCATCATATCCGGTATTGTCAAGCTGCCTCTATACCAACGCCCGAGCTTTGCTACAATTTCAATCTGTGTCTCAAAATCAATCTCAAGTGCTACCCCTCGCTGCCCTGAGATTGTCGGACGAAAAAACCCAAAGAAACGGCATTAATTACCGCTATATCCCTATTTCTTAAACGCCCTGCAAATCCCATTTCAATCCCACATACTTTAGCCAGCAAAGCCATTGACGCATCAATCTGCTGCCCTTTTTTAAAATTCTGGATTGACTTGGTTTCATTGAGCGATATCTCTTTGATATCTACAAGCTCAATTGTTTCTCCGTCTGCTTTTTCAATAGGGCAGAAGAGCTTGTATTTAAACGAAAAATTTTCAGGATTAAAATCAAGCCGCCCATTTTTAACAGGCATTGTAAGCTGCTCAATAACGCCCTCAAAATATTGCGCATCAATATCGGCTTCCAGAACATCTGCCCATTGCTTTATTTTGTCTATTGCTTCCTGTTTATCCATTTTTTTTATCCCTTATTGCTTTATAACATCACCTTCTAACGATAGCGTCAGAGTCCCGTTTCTTGCCACAAGCTCATCGGTAATAATGCAATCCAGTGATAGCACATCACCGTTACCAAGTGTGGCTGTCCCAGACCGAGAAACTCCATCCTGTAATTTTACAAGATTATTCAAAATTTCAGTGGTTACTACTATATCCACCTTAAAATATGACAATACATGCTGCTGAGTAGCATACTTAGCTCCTCCGCCTGACTTGTTAGCAGTATATTCTTTACTGCTGAGCTTAAATTCAGGCTCCGCATCCATCACGGGATAAAGAGGTAAGCCACCCCATTTTAACTCATTAACTCCACCTACTACACCTAAATTTGTTGACATCATAGCCTCCTAATATAAATAAGCATATTTAAGAGCAATTATTCTCAATGCTTTTGCTTCATCATCCATCACCTCAGCATCAATTCTGGACTGATTTGCAGCATTAATTTGAGCAGAAATTGACTCTATAATCGCATTAGCATTTTTTGACCATGCATAAGGTATCCATAATTCGTTCACCAGCTTAGTTATATCGGCTACAATATCTTTAGGCTTAATAGCAAAAGATTGAGTTGTTGGATTATCATTGTCAACTGTAACTCCACGATTATAAGGCGCTGCTAAAAAGATTTGATCAAAGCTATATGCTTTGGCCTGCCTTAAAGACAGCGTGACATAATCAAACCACGCTTCTGAATCTGCTCCCAGTACTGTAGTTCTGTATGACAGAGCGATATCGCCCCATATTGCCTGCCCACTGTCCAACACCTTACAGTAACTCATGCCAGCCCTAAATAGAGCATCAACATAAGATGGGCTTAAATTGTCCTGCGCAAGAAACGGCACTCCGATATCTGTAGTTTTGTAAGGCTGTGGGGGTGCAATGTTTTGCTCTTTAGCAATACGGCCGACTAAATCAGCCGCAAGCTCAAACGAAGGCGCAAGACAGCGATCATCCCAAACAAGTCCAATAAACTCACTATTGATAGTCGCTGGCAATGCAAGTGCCTGTGAGTATGTTTTGTTCACATATCCAATAACCCCACCACAAAGCTTATGTATTGTCGGTTCGAACCGCTTTTCCATCGCGTCCTTGAAAGTGGCTATATTTGTAGCATCCTGATATGGCTGAACAAAAATTGTGTACCATCTATCGCCAAGTATATCTTCACTGTTCGCATCAAAGAAAACATCGTTAATTTCAGGTGTGCCTGTCCCCCCTGTGAAATATTCAGCGCCTATTGCAATGGTGACCCCTTCCGGTGCGCTATTAGATTGCGAGTCTCCAGCCGGTGATTGCACTATCCTTACTTCATTGCCTGCTGTTCCGAGCGTTTTGGTGGTTAAAGTGACAACGTTGGTTGCAACGCCTGCTGTAACAGCGATATCCCTTAATGCCGTTACAGCAGCGCCGATTTTGGTTGCTACTGCTGTATTAGAATCAGCCTTTGCAATATTTACTGATACCAGAACGCCTCCGATACTAAAATAGAGAGTACCGGCCTTTGTAGCTGTCCCTGTGACAGTAATTGTCTGTGTAGCTGCTACAGCGCCCGATGCGTCCGGTATCGGAAACCAATAAACACCGCCGCCCTGCTGAAAGACACCAGAATTCTTAGCCGCTATAGCTAAGGCCATCCTGTGAGCATGACTGCCAAACCCTGCTAACTCCCCTACTTTTTCGGCATTAATCACCTTAACAGGAGCATAATCAGTAGGGGTTTTCCCAGCATTATACTGCCCTAATATGCCGATTGTAGGTGGTATGTAAAAGCCAGCAAAAGACCTCCTGCGCCCTTCAAACTCGATTTTTAGGGAGGACGCCCTGTCATTTGGGCTTATTTGTGTAAAACTTATAGCCATATTAAGCTCCTAATATGTATAGATAATACTCCAGCCTTCAATCTGCTGTGGAGTAATGCCTATTCTTTCAAGGGTTGGATATTCATTGGAATCCAACACCTCTTGAATTATAATAGCATCTAAGCTGATTCGGGCTGGTGCATAGGTAAATGTTGATTGTCTCAATACCTCAACATCAAAAAATATTATTTCAGTCGCAATATTTCGATAAATTTGACTGTTCGTTAATCCAAGCAAATTATTCTTTGCATCTGTTAAGCCAGCTTCCACTTGTGCTGTTAAATAATGTAGTCTTGCGATTGCATTCTCATCGGATGGTATTATATTGATTCCATCGTCGGTATTTGCACCTAAACAATACAAATCACAATTAAATGTAACCCTGTTTTGTTTATGAGCATAGACTGCTGTCTTAGTATCTGCAGTGATGGAGGCTATCCTTACATTCACCAAAGCCTTATTGGTAATTTCCATGATTTGCGGAATATAAAGATTTTTTGCAACATCAAACGCTAACGCCGGATTAATAGCTGCATCTCTTGTCGATACATCCTGCAGAGCGCTAACAATCGCATTTTGTGCTGTTACCCATAACGGCATGGAAGTCGCTGTCATTATAATACCTGTATAAGTCTAACAGAGGCAGTTACAAAACCCAAAGAACGATCATACATAGGGTTTTTCAACACTCCCTCTATTTCCTCGTCAAAAGAGGTGAATTTTATTTTTGCATTTGGTATATCTGATAATGCAATATCATCTATCCGAAAAGACGCTGAAATTCTGCGACCAACAAGTGCTAAACCTGTGTCAGGATTAATATCAAGACCAATATCAGGGCTAAACACTTGTATTTCATATTCAGCCCCAGATTTGATCGTCAACACTGCATCCCAGCAAATACCATTATTTAATATCTGTTGATTTGCTGCCCTTATCTGGCTTAGGAAGTTGTTCATCTTTGATTATCCCTGCCTTAGCTAACTCGCTTAATTGTTGTGTAGTAGCCCAAAATTGCAAAAGATCAGATGGGATACTCTTACCCATGCGCACATTATATGCGCTATTGTTTACTTTCACCTGGATATTTTTTAAAGCGACATAACCCATACAATACCCCCTACGCATGCCATGCTGGTAATGTTACCTTCTGGATAAAGTTCTCAATACCCACAGTATTATAAATAGTTTCAACAAAATACCATGCTTTTTGCTCTCTTGTAAGAGTCATAACATCAGGACGCATATCTGATTCTACTGTCAGGCCACGTTTGATCGGGATCATCATGTAATCATTCGGAGCAAGTACATGAATTGTTCCCTGTGTACAGCCTTCGTAAGTTGTATCTGTATCAAGGTATTCATCATCATAAGTAATGATTTCAGTATATTCTGACAAGGCAGGATATATTCTTTCACTTGTCGAAGGCAAGCCATTTATAACCTGTACAATACGCCTTGCGTCAATAGCAGAGCATAGTATTTTTAGATTAGTAGGTACAAGATAGCGCTTAGTGATGGGATGTTTTCTTTTACCCAAATCATCGGCCGCCTTCATCAGAGTTAAATAAAGCAATTCCTGTGGTTTAGCATCTGACTGAGTTGCTGCTGCTGTCGCTTTTGCACCTGTATATGTCGCATCCAAAACAGGCCGCATAGCAAGGTCGTCTCTTTTGAGATTATATCCTCTTGCGACTGCATCATTCAGCATAGAGTCTGACATTAACTTTCCTGCAAACAGTTCGGCCAGTAAAGTGTGTGTCCAGCCGGCAGCGAATATCTGGAATGTTACTGAGTCAGTTCCTCCCCCTCTCATTCTACCGATAGGTACGGATTGCCCTTCGCCATTATTCTCTTCAAACTTGACAACCCAGGGCAGCATTTCCTGAAGTGTTATAGTTCTGTCAGCGCCAGGCATAAAGATTTCTCTATAAATCTTTTGTCTCACTGTGGGAAGCGTCATAACCCGCTGTGTCAAATCTATTCGTAAAACATCAATAAATTTTTCCCAGTCCGGCAATAGCGTATTGGATGCAGCCTGTGGATCGTTCATTTTATCCTTAATCCCAAGAAACTTAATTCTCTCATACGCATTCATTGTCTTGCCATCAGCCCATTGGACAGGCACTTCTAAGCCATTCCCATATTTACCACTAACATTTATAGTCTTGTTAGACGATAAAGGACGGGCACTATTTATAAATTTAAAAGCATCCGCTTGGCTAATACCTGCATAATCTTTTCCCAATATAGATTCAGCGACCATAACCGGTGCTGCCGGTTTATACCCGTCTGCTTTTAAGGTTTCTCTGCTAATTATCTTCGCCATTGATTAAACTCCTTACGATGTTTTAATGATATATTGTGCGGGATGATAAAGGATAAACGAGACCGAATCTGTACCGGATGATTCAATTATTCCGCATTCGATATCCCCTATAGCGTCTGCGCTATCTCTAAAGACACCTGCTGCTGAATCGAGACCAGGGCTGAAATAGATTTTCTTGCCTGCTGTAAAGGTCTGACTGGCTGCAATTTGTTCTGTCCTGAGCACACGGTTCAAGTCAAGAGCTTTTATCCGCCCTCTTGCGCCATCAGCTATGCCATCAAAATCCCTGACCTCACCTATTAAGAGCTTACCCTGTACAGCGGTTATCCTTGCACTTGTTGAGGCTTCATCAGTTAATGCCTCACCGGATGCAAGTGTCAAAGCGCCGGCTGCACCTGTGGCAATGGTACGATAAACATTATTATTTGTAGTACCGGTGACCCTGATTGTATCGCCAGCAGCAAAACCGGCAGTGACAAAACCGGAGCCTGTATCTGTAATTGTAGATGGACTACCGTCAACAAAACTAATGCTGGAACTCCCTAAAATTGTTGCTGCATATGTTGGCAATGCAACGATTTCATAAAACAATGCTTTGCGCCCCAGAAAGTTAAACACCTCTACCTGATAATTGCTTAACTGTCTTTCATGGAAGCCGGGATACTCATAATTATTTGTAAATACACTTGTTTCCATCTTTTACTCCTTATGCTTCATATGTGCCGGTATCATAATGTCCTTGTTGATCCTCTTTTTTCAGGCCAAAAGGCGCTCCAAGCTGAATATCTTTGAATTTTGCGAGCACAATATCAGCGATCGCTCCCTTAATATCATAGGCTGTTTTGCCTGACAGGACTGCCTCATCAATAAGAGCAGATACTTCATCTAAGCCCTCATACTGTTCATCAGCTTTTAAAGCCATTAGAGCTTTCACTCTCTCTCTTTCAGCATCTTTTGCAGCCGCTATTGTTTCATCAAGGTCTGTTGCATTAGATGCACTTTCTTTTTCCAAAGCACGCCCATTTGCTACAGCCGCCTCATAAAGTTCTGGGTGCTTTGCTTGTAATTCTTTTAAATCCATAGTTTGCTCCTGCTGTTGTNGTTCTATGTTTGTTGTTTTATTATTAACTGATACATATTTTTCTAACGCTTTGATATCAGCTTGTTGCCCTTCTCTTTTGATTTTTTCCATGACTGCATGGTATTGTACTTTTGCAGATGCTAATACCTTTGATTTATCAAAAGCTTCTTCATCTTCTTCGTCGTCATCACCTTTAGCAGATTGAGTCTTTATTAACTCATCAGCGAAGCCAGCATCTATAATCTCTTGGCCGAAAAAATAGGTTTCAGCGTCTAACAGCGCTTTTGTGTCTGCAATGCTTTTTCCACATTTTTTTGCATGGGATGCCACATAAAGCCCTGCAAGCCCTTCTAATACTTCGGCTGTTTTGCGGAATTCCCTATAATCACCCAATGCAACTGTCCAGGGGTTATGGATCATATATACAGCATTGTCATATGCTTTGATATGTGCAAATGGCAATGTGGCAATATAAGCCATCGAACTCATTGCCCTTGACATTATGATAAAAGTAATCTGCGCGGATGGATATTCCTTTTTGTACTGGCTTAATAAATTATATATCTCAAATCCTTCATAGACCGACCCGCCTGGACTTGAGACTTCTATTTCAAGGTCGTCACCATTCGCCGCTATCAACTCTTCCCTGATATTTGCTGCTGCAATTTCCCAGCCAACATCACCAGACATAATAATTTTTTTAGGCATTACTTAAGCCTCCTCCTTCGGTAGTCTTTTTCCCAAGTTTATCATATTTTTGCCTTGCACCTGCAAGACCGTTAAGTTCTGAGGCAAGAGACTCAAGATTTTCGATATAATCAGAGCCATTTTGTTCTGATGCAATAGCCTTGCCTGTCGTATATCCCATTTCATGGTTTAGCTGATTGCCCTTAGCTGTCCTAAGTGGATCAATATCAGGCCTTGCGCTGCCCTTCCATGTTGCTCTAGTCCAAGCCTCACGTATCTCTTCATTATCCCAATCGGATACTACAAGCTTCCCCCTTCTAACCTCTTCATAAAACCAAGCCTTATGGATCATACCTACAAAGGAATCTCCAAACTTTTTACGCTCTTTCATCACGTGAAGCCATAAAACAAGCAACTCTCCTCTTGCAGCTGTATATGTATTGGTAAATAGATATTCCACCACTGATAAAGACAAATGGCATTGTGATGCAACATCTCTTTTCATCGCTGTGTAGAATTGTTCGAATGCAGGTGTCGGGCGTTTAGTGTCATAGCTTTCGATTGAATGACCAGCTGGTAATTGATCAACTATTACACTTTTTTTATTTATACCGATTTTTTCTATAGCTAAATTATAATCGGTTGTATTTGTTGGCTGAACATCGCTTGTGTCTGTTTTTCTTTTGGGACCCCCAAACACAGCTTTGCTTGCCATATTATCCGGTGGTTTTACCCATGCTGCAATCAAGCTATTTAACACAACTGACTGTAATTCAAAGTGCAAATAATCCGCCAGCATTGTTAATTGTGGCATCGCAAAAGTCAATAGAGGAGTCCCGCGCCGATGGGTTTCAAATGCTTTGTTATAGTGAAATAACACACCAGGTATTCTGTTATTTGGACTAAAAACAGGATAACGGATTGCGGTGGACTGCTTACCATATTTTTCTGAAAACGGGCGTATCCATGCCGCTCGCATTTTACCAAACGGATTGTATTCTATACTGTCAACAATGATATTATTTTTTTGTGGTACGCCCCCACCGTCAAGTTGTTCTGACGGTATGATTTGGGCTGAAAGAGAATTCTTTTTAGTCGCAGAAAGTCTCTTGTATCTCAATA
>JGI10211J34971_10002249_pt1 | contig 15832 bp, 15 predicted proteins | sample Etolagsediment_FD_34971 | JGI IMG/M metagenome (IMG submission 34971) | reverse complement strand
CCTAAAATCTCATCTTCCCATTTATCTACTAAATGTGGTGGACATAGGATAAAATTAACACTAAACTTATCATCTTGTGATATATTTATTGCCAACTGAGTTTTCCCTGTCCCCATCTCTGATGAAATTATAAGTGATTTATTTTTTTTCTTTTTTATATATTCTGTTGCTGCATTAATTAGCCTAGCTTGTCTAGGAAAAGGTGTTCTATTAGACTTTTCAAGTATATTTGCAGTTATTACTGAATATCTTGTAGGATGTTCTAATCCTGTAAATAATGGCTTAATTACCTCAGTTAACTCCTGTGCAAATATATCTTTATTTGATGATATTAAATCATCCTCTAGTTTTAGTTCTAGCATTTTGCTCATAATAAGTACCTCCAAGTACTATAGTGATCAAAGTCACAAATAATTGGTTAGCCTTAGCACAAAATACCCATTGCACCATATGGCACAAAAAAGATTTTGTGCCAATGGCGACAATGTTTTACATAACTAATTAAGCAGCTTGTTTTTCTTCAACTTCACTTTGTTTTTTTTCATTTTCAACAACAATTGGCATACAAACCTCTAAATATGAACTATCAGCTCTTAAAACTATAGGTAGTTTTGCCGAGTTGAATTTGATTTCCACATTTTCACCATCATAAGAAGATAAAAAGTCCAATACACTTTTAGCATTAATATGAAAATACATATTTACACTTTCATCGAGTACATTGTCTTGCACTTCAGTGTTTTTATCTTTATCATTAATGGTAATTTTCCCATCTTCAATCAAAATAGAGATTTGTTGTTCAAAGAGACTAGCTTCTTTGATAAGTTCAAGAAATTTGGTTCTTGTAATAGTCAGATTTTGTGCAAAACTTTGTGGTAAAATTCTTCTATACTCTGGAAATTTTCCATTAATAAGTTTCGTTGAATATGTAACCATTTCAGTTTTTACAGTAAGGCTTATATCGTCAAATTCAGCAATGATATTTTCATGTGGAAAAAGCTTTATCATAGAAGAGATAGCTTCTTTAGGTACAATAAGTTCCATATCATTATCTGATGTTTTAGAGCTACAAACTGATAATCTTCTAGTATCTGATGATACAAGATTTAAGACACCATTTTTAATCTCCATAAATACACCATTTAATTCAAACTTTGGATTATTAGCATCTATTGCATGATAGATCTTTTTAAAATCTGTTATGATATTTCTATCAATATTTAAAAAGTTACCATTAGCTGATGTACTGATCTCTTGAACTTCATAATTAAGTTCAATTTTCACCCTGCTTCTACCTGATTTTATTACTAAAATTGAATTATCAATTTCTAAAATAACTTCATCAGTTTTAGCAGCTTTGAGAGCTGTTAATAGTTTTTTACCATCAATTGAAAAATCTTTAAAAGAATCCATTGTTAAATCTTGCGATACAAAAGGTATTTTCTTTAAAGCAATTAACTGAATATAATCAGTTGATTTAACTGTAATAAATCCTTTAGCACCTGTTATAACAATCTTTCCTGCAAAATCTCCCTCTTTTGAGATATAACCATTAGCTATTGCCACTGCATTTGTAAGTTGTTGAGTATTTGTTGTAATTTTCATAATTTTCTCCTACCTTTTTTTAACACACATAATTACTAATCTAATACACTGTAGTCCTACTTATCGGTACTGGCTATTTAGCTTTTACAATGTTGATGTTCTTTTATGAGTTGATTGTTTAAAAAGGATTTTTTAATTTGTTTTTTTGTGTATTTTTAGTTTAGAAACTATTTTGATTCGAGCAATTCTAAGATTTTTTTAGTATCACCTTGATTTTCAAAGATTATTTTTACTTGTCTTTGAAATTCATCTTCGCTAACAGGTGCAACAACACCTAAGTTAATTGCTTCTGCTCCAATCTTTTCTATTATTTCATGTATCATTTTGTCCCCCCCTACTTTAGAACTATTTAGTTTGCCTTTAAGGGAAGTGTCCACCAACTGTGGATTCAAGCTCCACCCATTGGCGACAGTACATTTATTTTATTAAGTTATGAATTTTTCTATTGATAAGAACCTCATTGATATCTTTTCCATATGCGATATCCCATATTTTATTTATAACTATTGCCCCAGCTTTTTCAAGCTTTTGCTTTAAAATAAAAGCTCCTTCTTGCCCTGCTTCATCTTGATCAAACCAAAGTTCTACAATTCTTCCTTTAAAAAGTCCCAATGACTCCTCACTAATACCACTTGTACCAGGAATTGCTATATCACAACACAAAGGTTTCATAGGCATTGAGTGTAAATCTTTTTGACCCTCAAAAAATCTAAAGCGTATCGCTTTGTTTAATAAAGCATCTCTTGTTAAAAGATATGGCAAAGGATTTGCTATTCGTTTATAGGAAAATTCGGGTTCTTTATTTTTATCTTTTTGTAGCACACCATCTTTATCAGTCCAAGTTTTTAATTTTGTTTTCCTAAACTTTAAACCAGTTACCATATTGGTATAAAGATCAAAATTTGGAATTACAACTATTCCCTCTTCTACTGAAATATAAAAGCTATCATCTACAAACAATCCATATTTAACTAAGTCCTCATATGTAAATCCACACTTTAAAAGATGTTCTTTTAAAGGTTGAAGATCACTAAAATGGAGATAACCTAAAATATTTTCAATAAGCACTATTTTTTCCTTTAACAAGTCAAAGTTACTATAGATACCTATACTTTTGTAATAATTTTGTTTTCCCCATTGTATTGTGGATAAAGAAAAATTATAGATTGTTGTAGCAAATACTTTAAATTTTTGCACTTCATCTAATTTACTATATATTTGATGATTAGGTAAATATTGTTCGTATTCAACTACCCTATTCTCTTTTTTTTCATCAAACAACTCGTAATCATTTTTTTGAAGCTCCCTCTTTTTTTGAGATAGTATGTTGATATTTTTTTTAAATGCTATTGTGTCTGTATGCACTTCATTAAGATAATTAATCTCTTCCAATGAAGTACCAGCACATTGAGCTAATATATTTAAGGCTTCTTGTGATGTTTTTCTTTTGTACTGTTTTAAATAAGTATAAGCACTTGAAGTATATCCACAAGCATTTTTTCTGTTACAAATCAATACTAAAGAACTACCATGCTTAGGGATAAAAAGTTCTTTTTTCCCACAAGATGGACAACAACCACCGCTATATTTTCCATCAGAAATTTCTAATTCACTAAATTCAATATGAGACAATATATCTACACCTCTTGATTCTATTTCATTAATTACCTCTTGAAATGTTAATTGCTCACTTTCCAAAGAGACTACTAAGGTATTGCATAATGCTCTTATTTTTTTAATCTCACTTTTTGTATTTATCCATGATAAATCTATATTTTTCATATCAACGATAAAATGAGATAAAGAAGAATAAGTTCTAGTTGAAAAATAATTCAACCATGTAGTTGATGCAACCCCTAATATTTTTTGTGTATAGTACTTTACATCAATCATATTTAACTCCTTTGTTAGTTTTTTACACCTCTACAGAATTGCTAAAAACAATATAACTGTAATTATTCCAATAACAGTTGTCACTAAAATCATTGCTAGTTCATTAATTCTAAACTTATCATTAATAACATCAAGTTTTTTTACAAACTCTGCTTTTAAATTAAAGTATAGAACTATTAAAAACATATAACTAATAGGAACAATCACTGCCATGGCATCTGTTAAAATCGCCATTACTATTGCTAGTAAAATGGGGATTACAATTAAATGCACAAAAGCTTTTTCTGTAGATGTAATTTTATTTGTTTGTGTTTGCATAGTTTTACCTTTATGTTTGTTTTGTTTTTTGTTATAATCTCATCTAAAGACAAGGATAAGAACTAAATGAAATCAACACCAAGTAAGAATATAAATACTCTTTTATATATTGGACTTTTTACATTTGCTCTTTTTATTGCCTGTGCTTTTATGATTGAAGATTATTTGAGTATGTTTATAATTGGAATCTTTGGACTTATTTTAATTTTTTATGTCCAAAATAGATTCAACTTAAGGGATAGGTTACATAATAGTCAATGGTTTTAGATCTGCTTGAAAATCACTTTTCCATCACCAACCCATTGAGCTTTTAACTCATAATCTGTCTCCTCTTTAAAGTTATGTAAAGATGTAAATCTTATAACTTCTTTGGATGTATCAAAATATACCTTTTGTACACTATCTCTGAACGAAACAGCTGTTTTATATATCACTTTACCCCCTTTTACATCTTTTTTAATTGGTACATTTTGTCTTCCAACACTTTTAAGAACATGTTTAAATACTTCAAAATAACTAGGTTTTTTGTACATACAATACTCCTAGAATGAAATATATAATTGTGTATCAAACAAATTTTTCGGTATATATTCATACACCTCAATTTCGTTTGTTTCATGTTCACTTTTTTCAGATTCAATTTCACCAAAAAGATCAAGTTGTAATCTTTTTCCAAACAAATCAAATTTTTCATAAATTGTATTCATTGTAAGTTCCCCCTGTAAGAACTATGTGAGTCTTTCTCACTATTTTGTTAACCAAGGAAGAACACGCCACCGCTAGGTGGAATTATTGTTCCACCTATGGCGACTTTATAAGTATTTTTATTCAAATCTTTTTTGAAATAACATATCATCCAATGAAAGATTGTTTTTTTGACAATAATAAGTCAAATCTTCATATGGAATTGAATCACGCTTTTTACAAGCTGCTAATTTATTTGTTGTTATTTCAAGTTCATCTGCAACTTGAGAATCCTTTACAGGACTATTTCCAACCTTAAGAGATATTAGATCTTTAATATAACTTACTATTTCAGTCATATTTCGTCTATTTTTTCTAGGAAACATAATATCTCCTTATTCAAGGTTCGTTACATTCATCACAAAGAAACTATCATTTGGATTAATCTTTTTCATCCCTTGTATCGACATAATCTCCTCAAAATCAGCTTCATCATCGGCAGCTACAATTTGTGCCCATTTTTCTTGTTTAGAATTTTGTTTTATTTGCATAACTTTAAATCCTAAAAGCGACAAACTGCTTTTTAAATCTTTCATCGATTCAACAATAATATCTTGCTCTATATGTTTCTCATTGCATTGCTCCTTAAATGCTTGCGGACAAACAATCTCTTCGTTTTTTTCTATCTCTTTTCGTTTACTCTCTACAGCTTCTTCTACAGTTACATTTGCAGGTGGTAAAATATCTTTAGATTGTTCTACAACATCTTTTGTAGCATTTACTGTTGCTACTATTTCATCTGATGTTTGTAACCCGTGTAGTAATTCAGGACAATGAACTCTACTAAAAAATGAAGCTGCTCTAAACATCAACATCTGTTCTGGCATTGTCTCCCATTTAGTATATTCAACATTCTTTTTACTACTCCATCCCTCTTTAATTGCCATTTCAATTGATATCCAAGCTCCATAAGTCAAAGAACCATCATGTTCTTGAATATAAGCTCTACATCTACATTTTGGATTTTTTAAAGAGATGTTTTCATTATCTTTCCATTCAAATTTTAATTTTGAAGAATATTTCCCACTGCTATTTATAAGTGCAATTACAAATGTAGCTTTCCAACCAGGTTTCCCTTTGATAATATCAATGTTTTGAATAATAGTAAAAAATGTTAATCTCATTTTTTCACTAAGCTCCATAGCTATCATCACATCTGCAACTTTTCCTCTAAAATTATCTGGAACAAAACTAGACAAAGCCAATGCTTGTGCCATATTCCATTTATTTTGAAAATAATCCCCATTACCTTGGGTATAGTTTTGAACTGCTACTTGTTTTGTATTTTGTGCTACTTTCTCTTCTGCTGCTGTTATTAATGGATTTTTACTCATAATTTTTCCCTTTTGTATTACTTTTTGAGTTTGTTCTAACCAAAAGAAAATATTAGTGGCATAGCCACATTTTAATTTTCTGTGGCTATACCTTGAGCTTGTTGTTAGTATTTGTTATAATTACAACCAAATGTCAAACATTGCATGTTTATGCAAAAAAGTTAGCTAACCTTGATTAGCATTTTTTCTTACCTTGCTTTGTTTGTCTTACTTATTGATTTAGGCAGATTTGGTCATTGTATATATTATATTTTGAACTTCATCTTTGAATTTTTCAGTATCACTACCTATATATCCAGTATGATTTTTTCTAAATAACAGTATAGGGTCAACTCCATCTAAAACTAGTTCAGTTAAACCTATAAGTACTAAAATTTCCTCTTGCACTGCTATTAGATCATCTCTTGTAATTTCCCATTCAAAGATTTGATGCTCTATTGTTTTATGTTTCACAAGATTTTCTACCCTTGCATATTTAGGTTGAATTCCATATTCAAACATATAACATATTGCATAATGGGTTAATTGTGAACAATGAATTTTTTTTGCTTCATTAAGATCAGCTTGATTTTTTTCTTCGTCAAACTGTTTTTGTAAAGGGTTAATAAGTTCATAAATCTCTTTTATTGAAAGATCTATATCCTTATTATTTTGTGTCATTTTCATGAGAATCATTAAGTTAGCTTGCCATTTTTCTAGTTCACTTTCATATTTAATGATTCTATTTTCAATAGCTTTAGTTGCTTTACCTTTTGATTTTGCATCATCTAATGCCGCCCTACTCTCTTTTAGAACATTTGTAGCTTCATTAACTTTATCTTGAGCATTTTCAAACTTACTAATAAGTTTTTCATTCTCTTTTTTTTGTGTATATAAAGCATTTTTTTCATCCACTAACTCTTTTAATTTTTTTGGATATTCAACATAGCCTGAAATTTTTTTCTTGCTAGTTTTCAGATCCGTAATAGTAAATGTCCCATCTTGATTTTTTTCAATAGAATCAGCGATCCCAGTCATTGCAAAATATTTTGCATAATTTGGATTTTTAAACATTTCTATTGGTAATTCAACATTCATCTTTATTTCTGATGCAATGGACCTATTAAAAGGCAGTAAATTCTTATAGTAATATTTAAATATTCTAGTTGATTCTAAAAATACTTCATACAGTGTATGTTTATCTATTTCATCAGGTTGTATAGTTTGATATGCTTTTTTTGCATATTGTTTCATCTCTTTAATACAAACACTTAGTTTTGGAAATTTGTTATTTACTAATTTATGCTTAATAGCAAAATCTCTTCCAGTATGTACAATATTACCAATAATCATATTGGCATTTTTACCATAGTTTATTTTTATAATTTTGGTGAGTGCATAATCTTGAGAATTACCATAAAAACCTGTGTATATACTACCACTGAGAAATATTTTGAATTTATCTTGTTTTATTGCAATTTGTACAAAATCAGCTATTGCTCTATCTATTGTACAATCTTGCTTAATACAGTATTCAGCCATTGTATAAAGCATCTCATCTCTTGAGATATTACTTTTATGAGCTAATACTTCATCTTCATGTAGTTTCATTTTCATTGTCATAAAAACTCCTTTAGTTTATTACTTTAAACCGATAAAAGAGTAATGACTATAATAAGCGGCTCTACCGACAATATTTAAGATTACTCTTTGTCGGCTTATGCCAATCATTTATTTTCGTATTTAGGTATAGGTTACGATATAACCTCAGTTAAAAGGGATTTCATCCTCATCAATATCAACATTAGAAACATATTGTTCTTTGTGATTTGTATAACTTGTTGATTTTTTATTAAAGCTATTTTGATGTTGTTGATTCTCTGGTTTACTATCTAAGAACTTAAAAATTTCAACTCGTAAAGAGTGTTTACTTCTATTTGTTCCATCTTGTGCAACCCATGTTTCATATATCAATCTTCCTTCTAACATAACCTTGCTACCTTTTGATACAAATTGATTTATTGATTCGGCACTTTTCCCAAAAACATTGAAGTCTAAAAAACAGACCTCTTCTTTAACATTTCCATCTTGAAGCTTATACTTATAACTAGTTGCTATTGAACCTTTTGCTATAGCTGCTCCACTTTGTAAATATTTAAGATCTATATCTTTTGTTAAATGCCCTATTGTAATTAGTTTGTTGTACATGTGTTATCCTTTTTTGTAGTAATTGTTCTTACAAATGTAATACCTAAATCAATATATCAACTTAGCAACTACTACATAAAGAATACTCAGCACAAAGCTGAAATTTTTATATAACAGCTTTATGCTACTCATGTATATTGAATACTTTAATCCAAAATGATTTAGATTATTTATCTAATCACTTTACACTTTTATATTCATAGGTATATTATTTTTGACTAAACAAAAATAAGGAATCTCCAATGTTCAGTAAGGTTCGCAACACCCTACCCGCTCTTTTTAAGAACTGCTATATTTTTCAATATAGGGACGGACTAAATCTTAAAAGTATTTCATGAAATACTTTTCCCCCCGTTTCGGTTATCATTGTTATATAGTCTATTTTTTTATTTTCTCTTCATAATCCAACTTAATAAGATCATAAATATCATCTTTTAATGTTGCACCAGCTAAATCAATATTATTAGTTTTTGCATACTCTATCCAATCATCTTTTGTTTTTGATTCTTTTGATGGTAGTACAATTTCTGTCTGTTTTTCTGTTTTAGCATTTTCTATGGGCTTATGTCCTAGTATTATATTTATGATTCGTATTATCTCACTAAATATAGTTTCTATGGGACTTTTTTCATCTATACCCTTAATCTTCATATTTTTTGAAAAATCAATCCACTCTTCAAGAGTTTTATCCTCAAGCTTAGGATTTTGATTTATAAATGATCTTAATGTTTGAAGTCGCTCTTCTCTCCTTTGTTTTGCTTTTTCTTTCTTAATTCTTACTTTTTCATCTTTTATTTTTTGTACTTCTATTAATTTTAATGTTTTTGCTTTGTTTTCTTTTTCTTTTTTAATAGCAACTCTTATTTCTTCTTTCCGAACTTCTATCATTCTTACAAATCCACTAGGAAGTCCATCCGTACTTATATTATTTTTAGCAATCAATTCTATTGCTAAATTTTCTGTATCTTTTAAGTTATCTAATAATGCACAGCTTTTTTCTTGAAATAGAGAAATCTCTTGCAAATCTATTTTATTTTTAAATATTCCACTTGCAATTGGATTAAGTGCATACCCTATATTACTTGCAGGAATACCATATTCTTTTTGATACTCTAATGTTGTTTTATCATCTTTTACAATCATGATAGTATTTGCACCATGTACTTTTAAAAGATATAAAATATGCTTTAAATTTGCATCAAAGCCTCTATTCTTTAATTCAATTATATTTCTAATTAAATATATTTCGTTGTTTGTAACGCAATTTTTGCGAACCATATCTAATGTTGACTCTACTAAACTTTCAGGAGCTATTTCTGAACCTTTATTTGTTTTTTGTGTAAAATCTGTAGCATTTTCGTTTTTATTTATTTTTTCCATAATTTCCCTTTTTGTAAATCTTTTTTCTAAGAATATGAAGGATTTTTGACTATATAACTTACTTATAACCTACTCTACTCGCTTTAATTATGTATTTCATAACCATATTTACTATGTTATTATCCAATTTTTTTGGAATAGCTTTCGATAGCCTCTGAACACACATCAAATAAGTTTTATTAGATGCTTCGTTGCGGATTTCCCATTGTTACTTATTAAATGAATAATATAGGTATTAATCACTTAATAAGTTTTATCAATTGAATTTTTACTGTATCATACACATTACTGTATGCCCTCGTGAACAATAAAACTTTTTTATTGTTTTTTACCATTATATTTTTTGGCACAAGTTAGTATCAATTGCTTTAGGTTGTGTATTTTTTATACACGATTTCAGTTCCCGCAATTAGAGGGGTTTTACCTCGGCATGAAGTTTACCGAGTTTAAGTCTTTCGACTATTATAGTTAATTTAGATTTATCAAATTGATAAAACATTTTAAGTACTCTTAAAACATAAATAACTATATAAAATTACTCTTATAGAGTATATTAACAAATTATGCAAAATGTTAAATACAAACACAGTAAAGTGTAATAAAAGTAAAATACTAATATAAAAATATACGATATTTTATCTATTTATAGATTATTTGTCAATATTATATTAAAATTCTAATAAAAAATACGAGTTTGTGGACAGTTTAGCTAAAGGGTAACAAATAAATCATATCACTATATTTTATAAAATAAATAATATTCATTAAATTAAGCATATAATAGTAAGTTTGTTTATTTTTGAGTTTGTGGACAGTTTAGCTAAAGGATTAAATGTCATATATTATATCACTAAATAAAAAAAAGTTATTATACAAATTGTAAGCACCTTTTTTTCAATGCTTAGTATATCAAGTGAGTTTGTGGACAGTTTAGCTAAAGGGTATAAAATTTATTCATTAATACTAAAAAAACATTTTAGTAGTTTGTATAAAAACCTTTAAATAAGGGGATCTTTTGAACTAAATTAGTTTATGGACAGTTTAGCTAAAGGATTAAATTCAAACTTTGCTACCCTTTTTTTTAGTTTATACTTTTATTTTTTACGCTATTTAACAAACTCTTTATTATAGGGAAATGCTTATAGTATATGAGTTAATGGACAATTTAACTAAAAGAAACAAATATTTTAATTGCTTAAAACAGAGTTTCTTATAAATATTGCTTTGCCCCTACCAGGGATTTGATAGCCTAAACTATCTAGCAATTCTTTACTTAATTTACTTTCAATATAAGTAAATTCACCAGTAACATCTTCAATCCATGTAGAACCTATATAATTTTCATCAATACTTCGTGCTAATTTTCGTGTCAAAATTTTTCTTATATTAGCCATAGTAATACCAGCCATATCTGCTAAAGTATCAATATTTACAAAAGGGGTCTTATCGTGTAATTTATCCCAAGTTTCAATAGCAGATAAAACACTCAATAAAGCTTCATTTGGTTGATATGGAGGTGATTTACTAAATAGAGTATCTTTTTGTAAAGTTTCAAACTCCCAATCATCCCATTTACAATCTAATAAAAGATTTTTTATTTTTTTTATTAATAATTCTCGTAATTTACCTTTATTTGCAGGTAACACCATGTAAATATCACATTTAGGAGCATCAGTTGAATATTTTGAAGTAGTTCTGAGATTAGCCCTCATAATTGCTTGATACACATCATCAGCGATATTAGAATATTGGAACAGAGTAGTTTCATTAGTATTACCATATTGATTGTGTTTATGCGATAAATTATAACTATGAATAAGAGGTTTAAAAGGTAAAGTAATAACAAAGACTACATTACGGTCCCTTAAATCATTTCGTCCTGTTAAGTTATTCCAATGTTCGCAAACTACATCTCTACTACCAAAACCATTTTTATTAATAGTTTCAACATAATCTTTATTAGCAATAATAAGGATTTTATCATTCTTTGATGTTTTATGCATAACTTCATTTATTAGTAAATTCGTTTTTTTATTTAATAATTTTATATTTTCATCATCATTTTTATCAACTTTTATTTTACCAACATTATCTCTTGTAATTGCAGTATGAATAGTGACTTTTGAATAGCTTCTAGCATCTTGATTAATTCTTATTCTACTAGCTTTTTTACTGGTAATATAATGCTTATACTCATTATTAATAGTAGCACTAGCATCAAGTATAACAAGCCCTTTACCTGAAGGCAGTTTATCTTTAGAGGAACTATACATTATCCCTTCCCTACCCCCTATATCCATTACAAATCCATCAGCACGAGATAATATTTCAAGATCTTTAATAAAACTTGTTATGCTAAAAGTAAAAGTCGATTCTTTTTCTAATTCTTCTATTATATCATCTTCAATTTTTAAGTTAAGGTATTGTTTCCCAAAAAGTTCTTCAGGTTGTATGGTAGTGTTTGTTTTTTGAATAGTTTTAGATGCAATCGATTCTAAAATTGTTTTTAATTTAATTGCAGACTTAAAATCTTTTCTATATCGCAATAATTGATTTAAATAAGTTATAATAAACTCAATATGATTAAGTTTTATTGTTGCTGTCTCCGCAAAATCAATAGCTTCATCGATAACGGTTAAATCTCTTTCAATATTTTTTTTATTTTTTAAAATAGTTCTAATGGAATCAGTATCATCGTTCCTTACTGCTAGTTGTAGCTTTGCGTGTGTAATAATTAATATTTGATGATTTATAGCATCATCTTCTTTTATATCAGAATTGTCAGCAATACCATCAATAAATACTTTCCCATCTGAAGAATGAAGTACTTGTGCTCTTGGAAGATGCTCCTCAGTAATTAGTTTATTAATGGTTCTTTGCAATTCTCTTGCATTTCTTATAGTATTTACAACAATTAAAACACTAAAATCTTTTTTTTCTTTTATAGTTTTAGCAATATAAAAAGCTAAGGATGTAGTTTTTCCGTTACCTGCACTAGTTCCAACTAAATACATTTGGTTCATAAAATCACTTTGTGAAGCATTTATATATGACTGAAACATAATTTCCCAGTTTTCATATAGTTTATCATTAGTTTCAAATCCAAACTCTTTTAACCAAAGTATATTTCTATATGCTATGGATAGTTCTATTGCCTTATTGCTTATTTCTAGTTGAACATCATTATTTGGTTCTATGATTTCATATAGTTTACCACCATGTAAAAAACTCCATATTGTTTTTTGTTCATCAGTTATATTAATAACAGCAGGAGCTTCATCAGGTTCTATAGGATCTAAACAATACAGTCCATTGTGATCACGAGTAAGTTCATCTGCTTTTAATTGTGTTCCATCTTTAAGTGTAATTATATCAGTAGTATAAATCACACCATATTCTCCTGTACGAGCTTTAACTATTTCAGTAGCTTCATTTTCACTATAGCCCTCTTTTACAAGTTTTCTAACATTTGTTTGAATATATTCTTCTGTTTTTAACTTTGAGATATCTTTTGCTTTATGCTTATCATCAGATTCAATTTGTTTCCCTTTTGAAATATTATCTTGCATCTGACTTACATCAAATATACTCCCCTCAACATATAAAGCATCAATTTTTTCTTGTACAAGACCTTTTTCTAATTCAGGAGCTGTTTCAAAAACAAGTCTTTCTGGAGAGAAAACAGCTTTATCAAAAATTGTTCTTGGCAGAATACTTCCATCAGCTGCTAATTTTATTGCTCCAAATCCTTTAGCCCAGCAACTGTACCATAAATTATCTCTGAATTTATCAACATCTCCTCTAATAATGATGTAGCAATGCAATCCTCTTGAGTTCATAAACAATTTATTGTCTTTAAAAATTCTACTACTAGAAGAGGGTAGTATTAACATTTCACAATATGTAAATAAAGGTTCTATTTCAATGAGGGTATTTCTAAATTCATGAGTATTATTTATCTCTTTTAATCCTTCAAAATAGTCATAATCAAGTAGTATAAGATTTAAATCTTTATTCCATTCAAAATTTTCTTTACTCCTAGCAGTTTTTGGGTCACTATTTCTACTTGTAATAATTCCCATATCAGCATTTTTATTTATCCCTAAGCCGATAGCTTGATTTGATTTTAATTTTTTTAATTCTTTTTGTAATGTTTTTAAGTTAGGTATCTCTTTTGTTGTAAACTTACCTTTATAAAGTAGGGCATTAGATGTTTTTCTTCCGTCTAAAAATATTGATTTATTAAGATTTCCATTTTCAGATGAAAAAATAGTTATCTTTGGTTTTGATTCACTAAACTCATCACCAAATAAACTTTCATTTTCTGCCATATAATTACTCCTATACTAAAAGTATTTCATGCAATACTTTTATAATTTATATATTATACCATTTTTTTGTTCACAATAACTTTGAGCGTGAACTTCCAAATATAACTTAAGACCAATGGGATTTTTCAAAGTTATTGTTAAATGTTAAAAAAAAGTATTTCATGCAATACTTTTAAAATAAATGATAAAAATATTGGTGATACTCTATATATTTTAGTAATTCATTATAGTAAACATAATTAACAATTATTTATTTTTTATTCCTAAAGTGAACTACCCAACCGCTAAAGACGATTGGGCTTCTTGTTTCAACATATCATAACTAGCAACATTAGATGTTGCCCCATTAGAGGATACTCCACAAGCTTTAATTTCGACAGTTCCTGCCGTATTTCGATTATCTATTTGTCCTAAAGCATAGTTTCTTATATTGATACTAGCGTTTATATCTCTATCAATGTTTCTGGTTTTACATTCAGGGCAATCGAATTTTCTTATATTTAATGGTTTCTTTCCTGTACTTGCTCCGCAATAAGAGCATATTTGAGAAGATGGAAACCATTTATCTATTTTGATAACTGTTTTACCTTTCCATAAAGCTTTATATTCTAATTGTCTCATAAACTCACTCCAAGCAACATCAGATATTGATTTAGATAATCTTTTATTTTTAACCATACCTTTCACATTCAAAGTTTCAAGAGCTATAATATCATATTGATTGGTTATCTCGTTTGATATTTTATGTAGATAGTCTTTTCTTTGATTGTATATTTTAGTATGTAGTTTTTGAACCTTAGCTTTTTGTTTTTTATAGTTATTTGACTGCTTAGTCGTATCTCCTTTTTTTCTACTATGTTGTTTTTTTGATAATAGAAAAAAGCTATTGGTTGGAGATATAAATATACTTATCAAAGATACTATCTGTGAAATAGAATCCAAAAGTGATTTTGATATTATTGAGATGGAAAGCGATATTGACCATATCCATATAATGCTACAATATATACCAAGAGTTAGTATCTCTTCAATTGTAAATCGTATCAAATCAATAACTACTCATAGAGTTTGGAAAAATCATAGTCATTACTTGCAAAAACATTTTTGGAAAGAAAAAACTTTTTGGACTGATGGATATTTTGTATGTAGTGTGGGCGAAGCTAGTCCTGAGACCATTCAGAACTACATAGCTAATCAGGGCTAGGCTTTTCGATTCATCCCATCGGCTAAAGACCAATGGGATTTCTCGAAGTTGTTATTAAAGTATAAATATTATGTAATTAACAAATTAATGGTAATTAATATAAAATAAAAGTTATGGTAAGAGTGATGAGTAAAGATATTAGATTAACTAAGTTATTAAATTTATATAAAAATTGAGTAATTTAATATTCCTAAACTAGTACTTATTTTGATATATAAATCATTTGTTTGTATTTTCATATACTTTTTATATAGATTATCCAAAAATATGATACAATACTCAAATAATCTATATAAATCTATATAAAATTTTATTTTGGAGTTAAAATGATTGGTAGAAAAAAAGAGCTTTCTATTTTAAATAGTGTTTGTGAATCAGATGAAAGTAAAATGGTGGTAGTACATGGAAGAAGAAGGATAGGGAAGACCTATTTAATCGATCATATGTTTTCAAGACACAGAAATGATTGTAAATTTTTTAAGTTTACAGGTAGTAGTGATCAAGATAGTGATACACAAAGAGAATATTTTATTGCTGCAATTGATGAATGGTTTGGGGTTGAACCAACAGGAACAATTGAAAAGTGGTCACAAGCATTTCTTTTTTTAAAAAAAACTATTTTAAAAAGTTTAGAAGATGATCCAAAACAAAAAGTTATCGTATTTATAGATGAAGTTGCATGGATAGATAGACAAAATAAAGCTGGTTTTTTAAGTGCTTTGGGACATTTTTATAATACATATAAAGAAAAATACAATAATCTGATTGTTATCTTATGTGGTTCAAATGCTTCATGGATAAAAAATAAAATATTAAAAGATAGCAATGGACCTTTA
>JGI10211J34971_10002244_pt1 | contig 15844 bp, 19 predicted proteins | sample Etolagsediment_FD_34971 | JGI IMG/M metagenome (IMG submission 34971) | reverse complement strand
GTTGCTCAAGATTTAGCTTTTGGTTTCAATTTAGGTGCAGCATATGAAATTGCTGGTGTAACAATAGGTGCTATGTATAAATCACAAATTGATATGAATTATAAAGAACAGTTAGGTGCAGCAATGGCTGGTTTTGGAGTAACATATACAAATGAAGAACTTTCAACACCTGCTGAGATGGGTATTGGTGCTAGTTATACAATGAAAGAGCATACAATAGCTATTGATTATAAGCAAATTAAATGGGAAGATGCAGAAGGTTATAAAGATTTTGCATGGGAAGATCAAGATGTTATTTCTGTTGGTTATGAATATGCGACAGAAGCTTGGGCTGCTCGTATTGGTTATAACTATGCGTCAAGTGCAGTTACCGAGCAAGGTGCTGGTGGAGAACTGCTTAATACATTAAATTTACTTGGTTTCCCGGCAATAACTGAGTCACATATTACTCTTGGTGGTACATATGTTATTAATGATAAAACTTCAGTTGATTTAGCATATGCATATGCTCCAGAAGTTACAGAAACATTTACTAACACAGGATATAGTGGAACAGGAAGTATTTCTACTAAACATTCTCAAACAAGCTTAACTGCACAAGTTAGTTTTAACTTCTAATATAAAATAAAAAACTTCTCCTTCATTCAATGTCGCCTTAAGTGGCGGCATCCTGTTTTGTCGCACTTCAAAAACAAAGTTTATATACTTGATAAAAGTTACACTAAATATAATTTTTTATGATACAATATTCAAAGAAATTTTGTGACTATTTTGTGATAAATGGTAATGATAATTTAAATAAGGAAATAAAATGATAAATAAATTGATAAAATCAACGCTTGCTATTTCACTAGCAACTACAGTTGCATTTGGTGCAGATGCAGTACGATTCAATGTTATAAATGGTGACCAAGAAGATAAGTATGAAAAAAGTTTTTTGCCTTCACTTGAAAAGGCAACAGGTTTTTCAATGAGTGATCCACATGAAAAAATTAATGATGCATATGAAAAGCGTTATGGAAATCCAAAAGATCCTGATTATGATAAGGCTTGGACTACAAACTTAGATAATTTAGGTTTTTTTTCAATTACTAACGATAAAGCACTTTACAGTATTTTGAAGAAAGCTCCAGAAGCTGCTGGTTTCGCTCCATTTAATCTTTTAATATATAAATCTAAGGCCGAAGACATATCCTATATTGGTCATATTGACCCTACAGCAATGCTTGATATCACTGGCGTTAAAGATGCCGAAGCACGCGCTAAGTTCATTAAAATGTATGAGCCGCTTGATGCTTATGTAACAGAACAGTTTGGTGGAAAAGTAACAATATCATCTTATGACACACTTCCGGCTAAGCCAATGATGACATTTGAAGTTGATGTTCCAGAAGATGCGGACATTATAGAGTTTACAGAGGGTTTTCAAGAAGAGTATGAAGAGGCATTTGAAGATAAAAAATATATCATTGCAGGGTTTAAAAATTTCAAGGCTACATATGAAGAAGATTTAGAGATGGATTTTGAAGAGTATGATGCTTTTTTTGTTTATGGTTTATGCCACTTTACATTTTCATATAACCTATTTAACAAAGGTCGTCCAGATGCAGGTGTGTTTGCTCCATGTGCAATGTATTTCTACATTAAACCAGGTACAAATAAAATGGTCATAGGTATGCCACGTCTTTCTGTTTGGGCTGCTGTAATGAAAATAACCGATAAAGATAAATTAGACTGGATAAAGAAAACAGATGATGAAATCATTGAAATAATGCAAGATTTAGGAGCTACAGAGATATGAAGAATTTTTTAACAATACTAATAACAGCTTCGGTGCTTATGTTTTCAGGCTGTGCTAGTAAAAGTGCAACACCCAACGCAACAACAGGGTTAGAAGGTACAAAAGTAAATACTTATCTTATAGGTGAATATGTAGATATTGCTACTGCAAAATCGAAGCTAGAAGCAGCTGGATTTGAAATAGTTGCTGAGTATGCACCTGTAAAAAAAGGTACGACCATTGTATATACTTCTGCGGATTTAAAAACAGAAGCTGCTAAACCAGGGCGTTCATTTGCAGCTGTTTTACGTCTGTTTGTAGATGAGAAAGAGAAAATGATTAGTTTCACTAACCCTGTATATTTTGGTAAAGCATTCATGCAGAATGATTATAATCATGCAGTTTTCAATGGTGCATTAGAGAAGATAAACGCAGCTTTTCCAGGTTTAAAAGCATCTCCTGATGCACATGAGTTTGATGGTTTAGCTAATTATCATTTTATGATGGGTATGCCTTATTATAATGAACAAGATGCACTTGGAAAAGTAGCTGCGACAACTGCCCAACAAGTTAACAAAGCGAAAAATTACAAAAAAGGTAAAGGTTTATTGTTTGAACTTAAACTTTCAGAGACATCTACTCTTCTGGGCTATGATTTAGGAAAGCGTACAAAGAAATTTGTTAAAAAAATTGGTCGTGCAAACGCAGCTATTTTACCTTGGTGTGTGAGCGTTGAAAACGGCAAAGCTACTGCGCTTAATGCAAAGTATTATATTGCCATTAGTTACCCTCTCCTTGACATGGGTGGATTCATGGGAATAGCAACTGTTCCTGGCGCAATTACAAAAGATTTAGAAAAAGCCTTTAAATAGAATTTTAATAGGAGAAGTGGATGAGAAAATTATTTTTATACTCACTATTATTTATTTTAAGTACAAACTTATTTGCCAAGGACATTAGTGCTTATTTGATAGGAAAATATGTTAGTACAGATATTGCAAAAGAGAGACTTGCTAAGGCTGGTTTTCAAGTAGTAGCACAATACTCACCCGTTAAAGAGGGCGAAACTATTATTTTTACTAATGATGCTCTGAAGGCTGAAGCTGCTAAACCTAAACGTGCTCATGCAGCAGTTTTACGAATGTTTATTGATAATAAAGAGAAGGTAATAAGTATCACTAACCCTCTATATTTTGGACGTGCATTTATGCAAGATGAGTATGACTCAACTGTTTTTCAAGCGCAACTTACTGCTCTAAAGAGTGCTTTTAATGGACTTAAAGATTCAACAGATAGCTTAGATGAAGATGATATAGCGGGTTTTCATTTTATGATGGGTATGCCTTATTATAATGATGTAGATAAGCTTGGAGAAGCTTCTCATAATGAGTTGCTTTCAAAAGCAAGAAAGTATAAAAAAGGTAAAAATTTAATATTTGAACTCAAGCTTTCTGATAAAAGTACGCTTCTGGGTTATGAGTTAGATAAAAGAACTAAAAAATTTGTTAAAAAGATTGGACGTGCAAACGCAGCTGTGCTTCCTTATTGTATTTCAATAGAAGATGGTCTAGCTAGTGCTTTAGGAGCAAAATACTATCTTGCTGTTTCATATCCATTACTAACAATGGGTGAGTTTATGACAATTTCAACAGTTCCTGGAGCTATCAATAAAGACTTGAGTAAACCTTTTAAATAGCAGAAAGAAAGTTTGAGTTAGATTCCAGGTTGCTTATGCCCTTGTGGTACAAGCCTGGAATGACGGAGTTTGGCTTGGAAAGAGGGAGTATAGCTTGGAATGACGGAACTTACGTCACCCTAAGTTTAACTTAGGGTCTAGTTTGCCAGCAAGAGGAATATCGGTTTGAGATTAAACCATTACCGCTTCGCGTTTTCCTTCTTTGATTTCGCCGATTAAATAGCCATCTGTTTTTGAGAGAACAGTTTCAACATTTGAATCTTCAACAACTAAAATCATTCCAACACCCATGTTAAATGCTCTAAACATCTCATCTCTGTCTACATGTGGAGCCATCAACTCAAATATAGGAAGAACTTTTATAGCATCTTTTTTCACTTCAGCCATTAGGTTTTCTGGAAGTACACGAGGTAAGTTTTCAACAATCCCACCACCAGTGATGTGTGCCATAGCTACAATTTCATTTTTTAGCTCTTTAAACATTTTTACGTAAATGTTTGTAGGTTCTAGTAAGGTTTCTATGAGAGGTTTACCGTTGAAGTCATCTTCAAATTTCATTCCCATTTTTTCAAAGAGAACCTTTCTGGCTAATGAGAAACCATTTGAATGAAGACCTGAACTTGGAAGTGCTATAAGTTTGTGTCCAGCTCTTACTAATGAAACACGGTCCATTTCAGACTTTTCTGCAACACCAACTGCAAAACCAGCTAGGTCATAATCATCTTCGGAATACATTCCTGGCATCTCAGCTGTCTCACCACCAATAAGTGCACATTCACTGCGTTTACATCCTTCAGCTATACCTGCAACTACATTTGTTGCGTTTTTAACATCGAGTTTACCAGTAGCATAATAATCAAGAAAGAAAGAGGGTGTTCCAAAGTTACATAGTAAATCATTTACACACATAGCAACCAAGTCAATGCCTACAGTGTTATGAATCCCACTATCTATTGCAAGTTTTAGTTTTGTGCCAACACCATCAGTTGCTGCAAGCATAACTGGTTCATTAAAACCTTTTGGTAGCTCGAATGCACCTGCAAAAGAACCTATACCACCCATTACACCAGGTATTTTAGTGGCTTTTACTAATGGTTTAATATTTTCAACGAAACTGTTACCTGCATCTATATCAACACCGGCATCTTTGTAACTAATTTGGCTCATCACGAACTCCATATATAAAGTACGGAATTATATCTTATGTGAGTTTAGATAAGTGTTAAGTTTGAGGGAGAAAATTTATGATTAATCCGGAACCAGACCCTAAAGCAAGTTTAGGGTGCGAGGAGTTCCGTCTTTTTGAAATTTTGAAGATAATTTGTTAATTATGCTTCTTTTTTTTCTTCTGGAAGGTCACATTTTTTTGAGATTATACATAATGGACAGAAGTTAAGAATACCTGCTAAAAGAGGAATAACACCTAAGTAAAACCAAACTATGCCAGTTACTACTCCAGTGATAATTAATGCTAAACCGATAAAAATACGAAAAACTCTACAAAATGATCTAATTTTATTAAAATCCATTTTATTCCTTTTATAAAAAATATTCGTAATTATAGCTAGCTTTGTGTAAATTATGTGTCTTATTATCAAGTAAGCCTTAAATATATGTAAGTTTTAAGGTTTTTAAAACTTATAAAGACAAATATGCTAAAATCGCTTTCAATTATATATTAGGAATTATACCAATGAAAGAATTTATTTATCCAGAAATGATGGTTCATGTACCAGTGTGTACAAATAAGCTACCAGAAAATGTTTTGATTATTAGTGATAATGCAAAATTACTCAGTAATGAAATGACAAAGCACGCTGATATTAGCTCAAAAGTTATATCGTGTACACTCGATGCTTTACGCGATGAAGCAGATAATAGTGCTGATGTTGTCATTTGTGAAATGAAAGCAGATGCGGCAGTTGTGGCACATATTTCTCGTATATTAAAAGAAGATGGGTTATTAAGTATCACTCATGATTCTTTGGATGAAACACAGAGCAATAAGGTTTTAATGCAAGTTTTAGGTAAATATTTTAAAATAATAATGCCTTATAATTTAGGAAATGGTTCAACAGCCCTTTTAGCTTCAAAAGAGTATCACCCAACTGCTGATGTTATCTTACAAAGAACTGACATGATAGATGGGTTAAGTTACTACAATTGTGATATTCATATTGCTGCGTTTGCAATGCCAAACTATATTCGTAAAGAGTATTTAGGAATCATTAAAAACTAATGGCATTCAAATATGCTATAGCATTAACTGGAGGAATTGCAACAGGGAAAAGTACTGTTGCTTCTCTTTTAGCTCTAAACGGCATGCGTGTTATTGATGCTGATATTATTTCACATGAAATACTCGATGCTTCTGTACCTTGGGTTAAAGAGACTTTTGGAGAAGAGTATATAGTGAACTCAAAAGTTGATAGAGCCAAACTTGGTAACTTAGTTTTTTCCAATGCTCAGAAGAAAAAAGTTTTAGAAGAGTATCTGCATCCAAAGATACGTCAAGAGATTGAAATACGCAGCAGTAAACAAGATAGTTTTAAATTCCCATACCTTATAGATATTCCACTTTTTTTTGAAAATGATGCCTATGACATAAAAGAGAGTGTTGTGGTGTATACACCAAGCAAGATTCAACTAGGGCGTTTCATGAAACGCAATGGTTATTCAGAAGAAGAATCTCTCAAGAGAATATCTTCTCAACTACCTATTGATGAGAAAAAGAAGCGTGCCACCTGGGTGATAGACAATTCTACAAATCTAAAACATCTGCAGCAGGAAGTTGAGGATTTTGTTGAGAAGATTAAATTAAAATATTTAAAATAAAATTATGATTTTTCTCACCGAAAGATGTGACTTTAGTGAGAAGAATTTTTGAAGAATTCACTTCTTTACAAAGGAGATAGATATGAAAATAGCAAAATATAGTGCGAATGGTAATGACTTTGTAATTTTTCACTCTGATAAAAAAGAGGATAGAACAGAGTTGGCAAAAGAGATTTGTCACCGTCAAGATGGGATAGGTGCTGATGGATTAATAGTGATTATTCCACATGATGAGGATGCTATTCAAAGAAACCAATCAAAGATTGATTTTGAGTGGCAGTTTTATAACTCTGATGGCTCTCACGCTGATATGTGTGGCAATGGAAGCCGGGCTTGTGCACACTACGCTTTTGAAAATAAATTAGCTCCAAATAAGATGAGTTTTTTAACTGGTGCTGGTATCATAAACGCAGTAGTGGAAGATAGTGATGAAAAATCCGGAATGGTTTTGAGCGAGCTTACTCCACCAAAGATTTTAGAGATGAATATAGAGTATAACGGTAGAAAATGGTGGCTCATAGATACAGGTGTTCATCATTTAGTAAGTTTTACTAATACAATTGAAAAATTTGATATACAAGAGGCTAGAGAGTTGCGTTATATTTATAATGCAAATGTAAATATTGCTCATGTGGAAGGTAAAAATTTAAGAGTTAGAACATATGAACGAGGTGTTGAAGATGAAACTTTGGCCTGTGGAACAGGGATGGCTGCTTGTTTTTATAGAGCTTTGAAAGAGGAAAAAGTTTCTAACAACATTGAAGTTTATCCAAAAAGTGGGGATACTTTGTATCTTGGGGTCAATGAGAGAACGATTACTTTCATGGGAAGAGTTAAAAAAACATTTGAGGTTCTTGATTATGAGCCATTCGAGCAAAAGCTCGTATAGCTTCATGAATCATTAAAATACGTAAGTCATACTCTTGCAAGTTCTTCGCTAGAAATGAGTTTATAACCCAGCAGCCTCAACAATTTTAGCTTGATGATCAGCTATTAGAGGCTCTACAACTTCATCAAGAAGTCCACCATTCATAATTTCCGCTAAACGGTATAGCGTTAAGTTAATACGATGATCACTTATACGATTTTGTGGGTAGTTGTAGGTACGAATACGTCCACTTCTGTCTCCACTTCCTACTTGTGCAGCACGTTCGGCTGCGTTTTCAGATTGTTGTGATTGCATTTGAAGATCATAAAGTCTTGCTTTAAGAACTTTCATAGCTTTTTCTTTGTTTTTGTGTTGTGACTTTTGATCCTGGTTAGTTACTACTAAGCCTGTTGGTAAGTGAGTAATCCTTACTGCAGAGTCAGTTGTATTTACAGACTGACCACCACAGCCAGATGAACGCATAACATCTATTTTTAAATCTTTCTCTTCAATAGTTACTTCCACATCATCAACTTCAGGCATAACTGCTACTGTAATTGCTGAAGTGTGAACACGACCTTGAGATTCTGTTGCCGGAACACGTTGAACACGGTGAGTTCCACCTTCATACTTCAACCTACTATAAACCTGATCACCTTTGATAAGTGCTGTTACCTCTTTATATCCACCTGCGTCAGATGGAGATGTTGAAATAAGCTCGATTTTCCAATCACGCAGTTCAGCGTAACGAGTATATGCGTCAAACAAATCTCCAACAAAAATAGCAGCCTCATCACCACCAGCTCCAGCACGAAGCTCAACAATAATATTTCTATCATCATTTGGATCTTTTGGTAGAAGAAGCATTTTTATCTCTTCTTCTAAAATTGGTTTTTGAGGTTCTAGCTCTTTGAGTTCTTCTTTTGCCATTTCACCCATTTCTGGTTCGCTTAGCATATCTTTTGTATCTTTAATATCTCGAATAAGAGCTTGATACTCTTTAGCTTTTTCAACGATTGGTAAAAGATTTGATTGTTCTCTTGAAAGGTTTGTCATTCTTTTAATATCAGAAGTGATATCAGGTGAGCTTAGCAAATTGCTAAGCTCATTATAGCGGGTGATAAACGGTGTGAGTTTATCTGCTAGCATAGTTTTATGCTCTGGTTATATAGCGTTTACAGATTTGTGTAGACGGCTTACTTTTCTAGCAGCAGTTTCTTTTTTAAGAATACCTTTGCTTACAAATTTATGAATTTGTTGGTTAGCTACTTTAAATGCAGCAGTTGCTTCTTCTTTGTTTCCAGCTTCTACTGCTGAATTAACATCTTTAACTATGTTTTTAAGACGAGTTCTGTAAAAACGGTTACGTTCTGTACGAACGATTGTTTGACGAATTCTCTTAATTGATGACTTGTGATTTGCCATTTTAGTCCTTTTTGGAATTTTAAGTGCGCAATAATAGCTTAAAGATAATTAAAATTAAGTTAAAGACAAGCTATACCTTGTAATTTTGTCTTTCTAAACTTATTTATGTTAATATACCTCACTTAAACAATGGAAAATATTATGGAACAATTATTTGGTACAGATGGTGTCAGGGGAGAAGCTGGTTCGTTTTTAACAGCGGGACTTGCAATGCGAGTTGCTATGGGTGCGGGCATATATTTTAAAAATCGCGCTGTGAACAATAGAATACTTGTCGGTAAAGATACTCGAATAAGCGGATATATGATTGAAAACGCAATTGTCGCTGGACTTACAGCGATTGGTTATGATGTAATCCAAATTGGACCTATGCCAACACCTGCTATTGCATTTATTACTGAAAATATGAGATGTGATGCAGGAATTATGATTAGTGCTTCTCATAACTCTTTTGAAGATAACGGTATTAAATTTTTTGATGGACAAGGGGATAAGCTTTCAGGAGAGGTAGAAAAAATTATAGAAGATATATGTAATAACTCTGAACTTATTCACGAATCTCAGGCTACTAGTAAAAATATAGGAAAGGCAAAAAGAATTGATGATGTAATAGGTCGATATATTGTACAGTTAAAGAACTCTTTTCCAAGAGATTTATCTCTTCGTGGAATTCGTATTGTCCTAGATACTGCAAATGGAGCTGGTTATAGAGTCGGGCCAACAGTTTTAGAAGAACTTGGAGCTGACGTAATAGTTTTACACGATAAACCAAACGGATACAATATCAATGAAGGGTGTGGTGCTCTTCACACTAAAGATTTAAGTGAAAGTGTACTTAAATATAGGGCTGATTTAGGTATAGCACTTGATGGCGATGCTGATAGGTTAGTAGTTGTAGATGAAAAGGGTGAAGTTGTTGATGGGGATCAACTTTTAGGTGCTCTTGGTTCATTTTTACAAGAAAACGGGACTCTTCAAGGCGGTGGAATAGTTACAACAGTCATGAGTAATCAGGGATTAGAGGACTATATAAGTTCTAAAGGCCTTAAAATGTTTCGCTCAGATGTTGGCGATAAAAATGTTTTAGATATCATGAAAAAAGAGAAAATAAATTTTGGTGGAGAGCAGAGTGGTCACGTAATACTTAGTGATTTTGCTAAAACGGGTGATGGCCTTGTATCTGCTTTACAGATTTTATCTCTTTTATTGACTAAAAAATTAAAAGCTTCAGAAGCTTTACGTCCGTTTGAACTGTATCCACAAAAATTAGTGAATGTAAACATAAAAGTAAAGAAACCACTGAGTAAAATAAATGGTTTAGACGCTAAGCTAAAAGAATTAGATAAAGACGGAATTCGTCATTTGATTCGTTACTCGGGAACAGAAAATAAATTACGAATTCTCTTAGAGTGTAAAGAAGGTAAAAAAGTTGATAAAACAATGAAAGAAATGACAGATTTTTTTCAAAAAGCGCTCAATGCCTAATCATCGGTTGCGTTTAAGTGTAATACTATTTTTTACTTTAGTGGGTATTTTTATCATTGATCAAAACATAAAGATGCTTTTTGTAGATGGGTTTCGTTATTACACAGAGTGTATTGACCTTATTCTAGTTTACAATAAAGGTGTTGCATTTTCCATGTTTTCATTTTTGGATGAGTGGCTAAAATATATACAAATAGTTATGGTTACTGGAGTTTTAATCTATGTATTTTATTTAAATAAAATATGTTATGCATTCCCTGCAGGGTTATTGTTAGGTGGTGCGTTTTCAAACATTTATGATAGATTTATTCATGGTGGTGTCGTAGATATGGTTTATTGGCACTGTGGATTTAATTTTGCAGTATTTAATTTTGCTGACGTAATGATAGATGTGGCAGTGGTATGGATACTTATTTTGAACTATAAAACACACTATTGCAAAAGCTAGATAAAAGCACAAATTTGCTACTATTCATGAAAATAATAGTTACATAGCCATGTAAATAACAGACTAATAAAGGAAATTGATGGAAATCAAACAAAATAAAATCGATAGTGCAAATGCTGAGATTTCAGCTACTATAACAATGGATGAGGTTAATGCTAACCTAGAAAAAATCGCTAAACAATTAGCAAAAACTGCCAGTGTTCAAGGTTTTAGAAAAGGTAAAGTACCTGTTGCAATTGTTAAAAAGCAATATGGAGAAAAACTTGTTCAAGATGCTGAAGCTGAAGCATTGCGTGATGTTTTAAGTAAAGGTCTAGAAGCATTAGAGATTTCAAATGAATCTCTTATTGGTGAGCCAAATATTTCTAAGTTTGATAAAACTGATGATAAAATAGAAGTAGTAGTAAAAGTTGCAATGCGTCCGACTATTGATTTTGACAATATTGAGTCTATGGTTCCAGATTTTAAAAAGCCTGAAATTACAGCTGAAGATATTGAAAAACGCATTAAAGATATCGCAGAGCAATCAGCTCCTTTAACTGATATCAAAAGAAACCGTAAAATGAAAGCTGGTGATACTGCTATAATTGATTTTGAAGGTTCTATTGATGGTACTGTTTTTGAAGGTGGAACCGCTACAGACTTTGCTCTTCTTTTAGGTTCAGGACAGTTTATACCTGGTTTTGAAGATCAACTTATTGGTGTTAAAAGAGATGAAGAAGTTGAAATTACAGTAACTTTTCCAGCTGAATATCAAGCAAAAGATTTAGCAGGTAAAGATGCACTTTTTAAAGTAAAAGTGAATCAAATCCAAGTTAAAGAAGAAGTAGCGATTGATGATGAATTAGCTAAGAAGTTGCTTCCAGGTCAAGAGGATGCAAATTTAGAAGAGTTACAAAAACAGGTTAAAACGCAGCTTGAGAATGAAGCACTGGGTAAGCTTTACAATGATGATTTAAAACCTGCACTTTTAGAAAAAATTGTAGATGAAATGAAATTTGATTTACCAGAATTTGTTGTTGAGCAAGAAATGGATATGGCTCTTAATAAGGCGGCTGGTTCTATGAGCGAAGATGAGATTAAAGAACTTCGTGAAAACGCAGACAAATTAACTGAACTTCGTGAAACTTTCCGTGATGATGCAGTAAAAAGTGTAAGAGCTACCTTTATTATTGATGCTTTAGCACAATCAAAAGGTGTGAAAGTAGAAGAGCAAGAAGTTATGCAAACTATTTATTACGAAGCAATGCAAATGGGTCAAGATCCTAAAAAAGCGTATGACCAGTACAAAAATGCTGGATATATTCCTGCAATACAAATGTCAATGGTGGAAGATAGAGTTTTATCAGGTCTACTAAACGCTAAATTAGAAGCATAAGTTATGAGTTATATTCCTTATGTAGTAGAAAAAACAGGGCGTGGTGAACGTTCTTATGATATCTATTCACGCCTTTTAAAAGATAGAATTGTTATGCTTAGTGGAGAAGTAAACGACCAAGTTGCTTCTACTATAGTTGCTCAGTTTCTTTTTCTTGAAGCTGAGGATCCAGAAAAAGATATCTATTTCTATATCAACTCTCCTGGTGGAGTTGTAACGGCGGGAATGGCTATTTTTGATACTATGAATTACATTCGTCCAAATGTTGCGACTATTTGTATTGGTCAAGCGGCTTCAATGGGCGCTTTCTTACTTAGTTCTGGAGAAAAAGGGAAGCGTTATGCTCTTCCACATGCTCGTATTATGATTCATCAACCTTTAGGTGGTGCACAAGGTCAGGCAACTGATATTGCTATTCAAGCAAAAGAGATACTACGTATGAAGGCAGAGTTGAATGAAATTCTTGCAAAAAATACAGGACAAAGTATTAAGACGGTAGAAACTGATACCGATCGTGATAACTTTATGAGCGCACAAGAGTCCCTAGAATATGGTATGATTGATGAGGTTTTAATTAAAAACGATAAAGAGTAAGGGAGATTAGATGGCAGGAACATTAAAAACAAGAAAACGTAGAAATCTTGATGATACATCTAGTAATGATATGACTCAAATGCCATCTATCTCCAATGCACTAGAAATGGACAACCCAACTACTGATGTTGAAATCTATTCTAAAGAGGTTATCAATGCTTTAATAGTTGATAATTTACCTCCTACACCAAATAATTTTTCACTTTACTTTGATAGACTTTTAGAAGATAAAAGTGAAAATCTTCGTAAACAAATCATTTCACTTCTTGAGCTCGAAGCAGCTAATGATGATGAAACTACTATTGCACTTGAGCATAGCCTTAAAAAAGGATTTGTGTCTATTAAGAATATTTTAACGGCTACTGCAAATCTTTATAAAAATATGTCTTTGATGACTAAAATTTTAGAAAAGAGAAAAACAGAACTAGAAGAACATCCAAGAGCCGATGAAGCAATAAGTATAATTCATGCATTGGAAGGTGATGTTTCAAAGTTGAACTCTATACTTAAAACGCAGAGTTATCAGATGAAAGAGATTTATGATGAAACTGCAAAAATTGTTAAGAATGTAGAAAATGAGACTATTTTTGATAATCAGTTTGGGGTTTATAATAAACGTTATCTTTTAACAAAAATAGAACAAGAATCAGAGCTTATGAAAAAATTTACTCATAAAAGTTCACTGATAATGATTGAACTTTCTCGTGAGCTTAAACAAAGTGTGAAAAATGATAAAGCTGTACTTCTGATGACAAGAACGATTGCTCGACTTCTTCTTAAAACATCAAGACGTAGTGATATAGTTGCACATTATGGTAATGGGGTATTTGCTATGCTTTTAAAGCATACAGATATAGAGAGTGCTAAAAAAGCAAGTGAAAGACTTTGTGAGTTGGTTTCAAACTCCAACTTTTTTCTGGCTGATCGTGAGATTCAGCTTAAAATATCTATTGGTATTACAAATATTGATTCAATACATTCGGTTGAAGAGATAATTGTAAGCACTATGGATGCAATAGAGAAGGCTTATGCAAAGAAAACAGTAGACTTTGCAGTATCTCTGAGAGATGATGAAAATTTAGAAGTAGAATAAAAAATGAATTTAAATATAGTAGAATATCCAGACAAAAGACTGCGTGAAATATCAAAAGAAGTGAAAGTGTTTGATGAAAATCTTCATAAACTTTTAGATGCTATGTACTCCATAATGATGAATACAAACGGAATAGGTTTAGCGGCGATTCAAGTTGCTCATCCAATTCGTGCTTTGATTTTAAATATTCCCGATGAAGATGGAGAACAATCACATGAAAATCTCATTGAGATTATTAATCCAGTAGTGACTCATAAAAATGGTGAGAGTATTTATCAAGAGGGGTGCTTGAGTGTACCGAGTTTTTATGAAGATGTTAAGAGATCTGAAACGATTACAATTCACTACCAAGATCGAGATGCAAATACAAAAACTATTGAAGCAGATGGCCTTTTAAGTATTGCTATTCAGCATGAAATGGACCACTTAGAAGGTATTTTGTTTATTGATAAACTTTCATATGCAAGACGTAAAAAGTTTGAAAAAGAGTATAAACGTATGCAAAAAGAGAAGAAAAAAGTTTAACGTTTGAATAGAACAATAAATTGCCGCTAGGTAATTTATTGTGTTCCTATGTTTTGTTGTATCTGAACTGCTATAGTGGTTTGTTTTTTTGAAATATATTTAATATCACTATGTAGTTGTTGTTAAGGTCGACTTCGTAAATAATTGTATATCCTTTAAAAGTCATATCTCTAACTTTTTCATTATCAAAATAAAATGATTTTCTAAATTTATATGGGAAGTCTGGGAGTTTTTTTATTTGTTGAAAGAGTTCTTTTTTGAATTTTTTGGAAGCTGAAAGTTTATCTTTTGCGATATACTCAAAGATAATATTGAAGTTTATTTCAAATTTTTTATCAAGCTTAATTTGCATATTTTAGTTCAAGTTCTTTTTCAAGTTTGTTGGTCCTATTTTCAAAGTCATCAAATGAAACTAGTTCACTTTTACCACTTTTTATATTATCTCTAATTTGATGCAGTTCTTTTTTTCTTTCATAAAAAAATGAGTCATTTTCTAAATTTTTATCTTTTGAGATAGTTATACTTTCACTATGGCTATTAACATAATTCATAAAATCACTAACATAATCATCTTGAACTTGAATTGCTATAGTTTGCATAATATACTCCAACATTTTAGTTGGGTGTATTATAGCAAAACTTAAATGAAGTTCTCTTAAATGGTTGTTTACCAGTTACCACAAACTGAATGTTCAGTACTGTCACTCGTGTCTTGAACCGTATAACATACTTTAGGAGCATATTGATTTGATGATAGAGTTACTTTGTAGCTTACTCCAGTGCCAACACTTAAATCATCACTTAATGTATGATTAAAAAAGAGAGTTCCATATCTTCTAATAATCCAGTTACTGTCCCAGAAGATGAAATAGTTACTAAAGAAGTGTCATTTGAGCTCCATGTGACTAAATTTGTAATATCTCCAGTTGTACCATCGCTATATGTACCGTTAGCAGTAAAATCAATAGTATTTAATCGTAATATTTGTGCAGAATTTGGTGTTATGTTAATAGATGTAACAACTGCTGCATTAACATTTACATCATTAGTACTTGAATGAATGTCATTTTTTACAGCAGTAATTTGTGTAGAACCTATTGCCAATGTTGTTAGAAGACCATCAGAGCTAATAGTACCTACTGTTTCATCTGTAGATGTCCAATTAACATCAGAAGAGATATCAACAATAGAACTATCAGTAAATGTACCATTTGCAATAAATTGAATTGATCCACCTTTCCCTACACTTAAGTTTGGTGCCATTACAGATATTGAAGTTAACTCTGCGTTAGATACAGTGATTGTACTGTTTACTTCGTATCCTGCATATTGAGTTGTTACAATAGTGCTTCCCACTCCTACTGTTCTAAAAATATTTGTAGTATTTGAATCTACAGTGAGTACTGTATTATCCTGAACTACATAAGTTGCTTGACTTGTGACATCCTGAAATGATGAGTCAGATAAGTTTGCTGTTGTTGTGAAAACAACACTTAATCCAAGAGGTATTGTCCCTGATGAAGCATTGGCTTCAATAGATATTACAGATGGTGTTGGCGGATTATCACCTCCTGAGTCACCACAGCCTGTTGATAGGATAGCAATAGTTACTACTATTAATCCAAGTATGAAATTTTTCATTTAAGAAACCTTTAGAAATTTAATTTACCAAATCTATTTTTTTAATAAATAAGGCATATATAAATTTTCAGAGAAT
>JGI10211J34971_10002242_pt1 | contig 15848 bp, 12 predicted proteins | sample Etolagsediment_FD_34971 | JGI IMG/M metagenome (IMG submission 34971) | reverse complement strand
AGGCTTCGCTAAATCTTCTTACGTTTCTTTGTGCTTTCATAATCTCGTTGTTTTAAGTTATTAACTAAACTTAGTGTCAACTGATTTCATGATAAGACAGTTATTGGGCTTGTCCGCCCGGTGGTGGATTATCACAGTTGCCGAAAAAGCACCATAATTATTGAGTTTAATCTGTTAACCATAAAACGACCTGATTTAGTCATCGGAAGACTTTCTAAACAATTGACATCAAGACCGATAATTTGGTATACTTTCAAAATGTAGTCATCCGATGACTTTTTAGACCGGACTCATTACTTATTCCTCTCCACGGTGAATTTCACCAAATCCTCGAAAGATTTCCGCATGGGGCTATTAGGAAATTCAGCCAGCAGATCGAAGGCTTTTTGCTGATACTCATACATCTTTTGTGTGGCGTATTCAATCCCTCCGCTGTGGTTCACCTGATCGATCACCTTATTTACCTTTCCGGGATTATTGTTGTGATGTTTTACCACATTGATCACCTTGCGCTTATCCGATTTTCCTGTGTTGTTGAGCATGTAAATCAGTGGCAGGGTCATTTTTTGCTCTTTGATATCGATGCCATTGGGCTTGCCAATAGCACTGCTGTCCTGATAATCGAAAAGGTCATCTTTAATCTGGAAAGCAATACCCACATACTCACCAATCTGGTGCATTTTATTTACTGTTTCTTTATCAGCCCCCACCGATTCGGCGCCGGCAGCACAGCATGAAGCAATGAGTGAAGCTGTTTTTTTGCGGATAATCTCGAAGTAAATTTCTTCTTTGATGTCGAGCCTGCGGGCCTTTTCAATTTGTAGTAATTCGCCTTCGGCCATTTCGCGGGTGGCATTGGAAACGATTTTGAGCAACTCAAATTCATTGTTGTCCAGGGCCAGGATCAATCCGCGCGACAAAAGGTAATCTCCCACCAGTACCGCAATTTTATTTTTCCACAAGGCATTGATCGAGAAGTAACCCCTTCTTACATTCGAATCGTCCACAACATCATCATGCACCAGGGTAGCAGTGTGCAACAGTTCAATAAGTGAAGCGGCGCGATAACTCGATTCGTTGATCTCACCACAAATACCTGCCGAAAAAAATACAAACATCGGCCGCATCTGCTTACCTTTGCGCTTGTAAATGTAGCGGGTAATGGTATCAAGGAGGGGGACCTTGCTCTTCATCGACTGCCGGAATTTCTTCTCGAACAGGTTGATGTGTTCAGCTATAGGAGTTCTTATTTGCTTGAGATCAGACATATCAGTATTTCGCGTCAAAAGTAAGATTTTTAGACCATTTGAAGTTTATTTATTCGCAATAACAATATTGGAAATTATTTGTTTTAATTGTTTTGATTGAGATCATTTAGTATTTATTATTGTAAGAAAAGGAAACACAAGATTAAATTATGTCAGGATTTTTATTTAACGATTTAATATTCGGACCGGTTAAGAGCCGCAGACTGGGGAATTCGCTGGGGATAAATCTTTTACCCACCAGCCGGAAAATTTGCACCTTCGACTGCATTTACTGTGAGTGTGGATGGACACCTGATGATGAAAAAATCATTAGTGAACTTCCCTCCAGAAGTCAGGTGAGTGAGGCTCTCGAAGAACGGCTGGTCAAGATGAAACTGGATAAAAACATCCCCGATTCGATAACCTTTGCAGGCAATGGCGAGCCAACAATCCACCCTGAGTTTCCGGGAATAATTGAAGACACCTTAAGGCTTAAGGCTAAATATTTCCCCTTTGCCGAAGTGACCGTTTTATCCAATTCGAGCAATATTCACAAAGAAGATATTTTTCAGGCCCTGAGCCGTGTTGATAATAACATCCTCAAGTTGGATGCAGGGCTGGAAGTCACATTTCAGAAAATTAACCGCCCCCGGTCGGCAGATTTAACCCTTGATAAAATTGTGCAGCAATTGCATCGTTTTAAGCAAAAAGCCATCATCCAAACCTTATTTGTGAGGGGTGAAGTTGGCGGTGAAAAAATCGACAACACCAAGCCTGCCGAAATCGTTGCCTGGCTCAATCACATTCGATTTATCCGCCCGCGGTATGTAATGCTCTACCCCATCGACCGGGCCACACCGGCCAAAGGACTTGAGGTAGTGTCTAAAGATGAACTTTACAAAATTGCGGATCAATTGCGCGATATTCGTGTGAAATATAGTGTGTATTAAATTATTGGAACGAAACATTAATTTCGATCAAATGAAGTGTTCAAAACAAGGCATGCCTTATCTAAGATATCCGGAAACACAGAGTGATTGCTCCGCTAGCAATGACCTTATGATTAACCCGATAACCCCGTAACGAATAAACCAAATTCACCCACAGTGAAACATTTGTATCAATACGACATAAAGATTCTTCTGGCTTTTGAGATGGCTGTTTCGGGGAAAAATGATTTTTTCTATTGGTTAATGGAAAACGGCTATCCTGAACTTGCTGCCCTTGCAAATGCTATCCGTGCCAACACTGAAGCCATCGACTGGCTGATAAAAAACGGCTATCGTCATTATGCAGCTTTTGATGCCGCCTCGGTGGATGATGATGGGGCACTTGACTGGTTAAAGAATCACAATTATTCATTTTATGCCAGGCTTGCCGAGGCCTGCCGTGGAGATGAAGAAGCCATTGCATGGTTTAACCGCGAAAATCTTACTATTTTTGTTAGGATTGCCCGCCAAATAAAAGGTTTCGCTGATGGACAAACTTTCGATCACCACAGGGCTCCCTTTTAATTTAATATTTTATCCGCTTTGCTTTTCAGGTCTTCAGTAAGGGCCCATTTTTGCTTTAATCCACCTAATGCCCCGGCATTGATAAAAAGTTTTTCGGGAACCACATTTTCAACAGGGATGGTGTCGGGTCGTGCACCATTCAAAATATCAGCAGCTATTTTGGCTGAAGCCAAACCCACCTGATAATAATTAGCTCCTAATCCAAACAAGGCTCCTTTTGCGGGCATATCAGGATTGTTGCAAAAAACAGGAATCTTTCCGTCGCGGGCAGCCTTCACTATCATATCCATGGCAATTTCAACCGTGTTGTCTCCGCCAACCCATATAGCTTCAGCGCCTCTGGATATAAGCGATTGAACCGCTTCATAAACCCCGGAGGAATTGTCAACGGTAACTTCGAGCAGCTCAATACCAAGCCTGTCGGCAACCACGCGTGCAATTTTTACACAGGCTTCGGAGCAAACCTCATGGCTACACCAGGGAACGCCCAGCAGTTTTAATTCCGGGTTCATTTCACGGGCAATCAACAATGCGTCTTCTACAGGCTGAAATGTGCCGATGCCGGCCAACCATGCGGGGCGCTGATCGGGATGTTCGCGACTTAAACCCACGCCTGAAGCAAAAGGATCGGTTACTGCACCAAACACCTGAATAATATCCCCATCCTGATTAGCATTGGCCATCACCTGCATAATGGGTGTACTGATGGTAAGCACCATATCATACTTTTCGTTGAGAATGGTTTGTGCAATGGTATTGGCGGTGGGTAAATCGTTTTCAGCACAATATTTTGTGATGTCAATTGTGTGGCCATCGATGAATTTGTTGTCTTTCAAGCCATCAATCATACCCCGTTCGGTATTGTCTAACAAAGGCCTTGAAGAAAGTTTAAAGATGGCCACTTTGGGAGTTTTGTGCTTTGCCATGGATCGGCTATCCAAATCAAGGAGTAATAATCCTGTGCCAACCAGCAAAATCAGAAGAATTCCTATGCGTGTGTGTTTAAAAACTACAATAAATTTCATTTTTTTTAGATGGAAACGCAATGTGTTTATGTGTGTAAAAATAGTGAATTCTCAGTCAAATGCATAAAAAGAGCCCTTTAAAAGTATTTTCCAATCGATGAAATTATATAAATAATACTATGACCACAGTCCTAAATATTTTTTGATTAAATTCGTGCCTCAAAAAAACAAAAATGAAATTTGATGTACGTCCACTCCTCAGGGGATTAATGCTGATTTTAATCATTGCTGTGGTTTTGTTGTTTTCCGACCGAAAAAATCGCGGTGAAGACGCTAACCAACAAAAACTTGTATGGTTTAAAAAAAAGGGTGTAGCTATAAAAATAGATATTTTACTCTACAACGATTCGCCGGTATCTGAAGAAACACAGGAGGGCTTCATCAAAGGGTTATCCAATTTGGGATGGAAAGAGGGGAAAGATTATACGCTCCAGTCGTTTAATGCGCAAGGTGATATTGGCACATTAAATACCATTGTTGAGACCGTAAGCTCCGATCCTCCCGACATCATTTTCACAGCCACAACACCGGTTATTCAGGCTGTTTCCAAAAAAATTGACGACATCCCCATTTTTTTTGCCACTGTTGCCGATCCGGTGGCAGCAGGAATCGGAAAGGATTTCAGCCATCATTTGCCCAATGTTACGGGGATTTCAACATTGAGTGCTTTCGATGAAATGATAAAAACCATAAAAATGATGATGCCGCTGTGTAAATCCTTAGGCACGCTCTACTGTCCGGTTGAGGCTAACTCGGTGGCTTACGAAAAATATTTGAAAGCTTCTGCCGCCAAACATGGAATTGCTTTGGTGTCTGTGCCGGCAAACAACACTTCAGAGGTAGCTGATGCCGCGCTTTCGTTGGTAAATTCAGAGATAGATGCTGTTTGTCAATTGTCTGACAATCTTACCGGAGCAACCTTCCCTTACATTATCCAGTCGGCAGAGAAAAAAGGGCTCCCCTATTTTTCGTTTGCCCAAAGCCAGGCTGATAAAGGGGCTGTGCTTACCATTGCCCGCGACTATCGCCAGGCAGGAGCTGATGCAGTGATGCTTTCCGAAAAATTTATGCGTGGTACTCCGGTTGAGGATTTACCTTTTCAATATGTGAGCAAGACCATCATTACAATCAATAAACCACTTGGTAAAGAGCATAATTTACACCTTAGCCCTGAAATCCTGAGATTGGCCGATAAAGTAATTGAATAATGAATTCGTCAATGAAATGAAAAATAATCTGAAAATTGAGAGTATTAAGAGCACAAACAAAGTTGTGCTTATGCTTGATGGGAGAATTGATGCCTACTGGTCGTCGGTGCTCGATGAAGCCATTAAAAATGAAATCAGAAATGGGACATACTTTGTGTCGCTGGATTTTTCCAAAGTAGATTATATAAGCTCTGCCGGCATCAGGATTCTTGTGAAATATTACAAAGAGCTCCAGGCAATTGAAGGTAGTTTTTCTTTGATGAATCTTACACAAGCAATTAAATCCGTTATTGAGCTAGTAGGAATGGATATGTTGATAGGTAAAACCATCAACACAGAGCATGATGTAAGTAGCAAACAAAATGATGAAGTAAAATTTGACGATACTTTTTACAGTATTAAAAGCCTTGAGAAAAAGGGTAGGTGTTCTGTTGAGCTCTGTGGAAACCCTGACTCACTTCACAAAAATCCAACAAGCAACGGGCTAACAAAAAAACAACTTGACCCGGATGAATTTGGCCTGGGGATGGGCTCCATTAGTCCCGATCCTGAAGACGCCAAACAACGACTGGGTGAGTTTATTGCGCTCGGCGAGGCCGTAGCTTACCTTCCTACCGACAACTCAAATGCCCCCGACTACTCACTGAAATCCGGGAAACTGATTCCTGAAATACACTGTTTGTATGGTTTGTTTTTTAAAGGAGGTTTTGACAGCTTACTTCATTTTGATCATCATGAAAATAACCATACCATTACTTTTTCCACACTCATCGATCATTTGTCAAAAATCACCGGGCATCGTACATTTGCTGTTGTAATGATTGCAGAAACAGCAGGGCTTGTAGGCGTATCCATTTCAAAATCGCCTTACGATCATAATGCGGAGAAAATTTTCTCCTTTCCCGGGGTTAAAGAAAATGTTCATTTTACGGTTGAAGCCGAGCATGCCCGTCAACTTGCCGTAATCACGGGGGTCTTCACTACTGGTGATAATAAATCGCTGAAACCGTTTTGCCGTCCATTAGGCAGAAATTCGGAGATATCGGGGCACGCTCACGCCGCCGTTTTTAGTTTTCATCAATTAAAAAAGACAGATGTAAACCTGGCCGGCACCATTAGAAATTGCTTTGAAAATGAACGATTGATAGATATTATGCACTTGCTAAATGATGACAGGGAAGTGATTGGAATTGGCGACAGCCGTTTTATAAACGGGACTTGCTGGGTAGGTAACCTGGAATAGGTGGTAGGTATCCCGAGAACGGCATAACGTAACCTCAATAAAATGGATTCAAATAATGAAAAACTAAAAAATCGTATTGGCAAAAAACTATAACTAAAATGGCATTACTCATAGGATCTTTCACCATCGGCCTGATACTGGCACTGCTGGCACTTGGTGTTTTTATCAGTTTCAGGATATTCAACTTCCCGGATATTACCGCCGAAGGCTCCATTACCTTTGGGGCATCTATTACCGCTGCATTAATTGTAGCCGGGATTAATCCACTACTAGCCTGCCTTGCTGCCTTTATTGGAGGAATGTTGGCCGGAGCCATAACCGGCATTTTGCATACACGTTTCAAAATTAATGGATTGTTATCCGGAATTTTAGTGATGACGGCGCTTTATTCCATCAACCTCCACGTGATGGGCAAGAGCAATGTACCCTTGATTTCAGAAGCCACCTTGTTTACCTGGTTTGAAAGCTTTTCGGCACTCATGTTCGGGGTGAAAGATGAAATAAATATTCTCGGCTGGATGGTGAACACCGATGATGTGGTGGTGCTTCTTGCAATGCTTTTGGTTTCCATAATATTTGGGATAATTTTCTTTTGGTTTTTCAAAACAGATATTGGCACCTCCATGCGCGCCACCGGCAACAATGCACAAATGATCAGGGCACTTGGCGTGAACACCAAACTGATGATTATTCTGGGACTCGCTATTTCCAATGGGATGATTGCACTTTCGGGGGCATTGCTGGCACAATACCAGGGGTTTGCCGATGTGCAAATGGGCTTGGGCATGTTGGTGTGGGGTCTGGCAAGTGTAATTATTGGCGAAGCATTAATTACCAAAAAGACCCTTGGTTACATTATTTCCGGTGCCATAATGGGCTCCATTCTTTTTAGGTTACTTGTAGCCATTGCTCTGCGTTGGGGGATGAATCCCAACGACTTAAAGCTGATAACGGCCGTTTTTGTTTTCATCGCGCTCATTCTGCCCGGCCTGATCGATAAAACCAGAAAAACAAAACTTTCGATGAATATTCAATCTTAGCACTTTCAACTATGCTCACTACAGAATCATTATACAAAACCTTTAACCCCGACACCGCCAACGAAGTAAGGGCATTACAAGGTGTTGATCTGGAACTGGAAGAAGGAAACTTTGTCTGTGTTTTGGGAACCAACGGATCGGGCAAATCTACGCTACTCAATGCAGTGGCCGGCACATTTACGCCTGATGTTGGCCGGATAATTTTAGATGGAAAAGACATCACCCAATGGCCCGAATATAAAAGGGCAAAATATATTGGCAGGGTGTTTCAAAACCCGTTTTCGGGAACAGCACCGGACATGACCATTGCCGAAAACCTCGCCATGGCCATGCGAAGGGGACAGTACCGCGGACTTGGCCAGGCCTTGCACAGATCATTTCTCAAGGAGTTTGCCAAGAGGGTAAAACCCCTTAACATGAAGCTGGAAGAACGCCTCGAAAATCCTATTGGAAAGTTATCCGGTGGACAGCGTCAGGCCTTAACCCTGCTTATGGCTACCTGGCGAAAGCCAAAGCTTTTGCTCCTTGATGAACATACTGCCGCACTCGACCCAAAAACTGCTGCACGCGTAATTCAACTCACCGAAGAGGTAGTGAAAAAAGACAAGTTAACTACACTTATGGTTACCCACTCCATGCAACAAGCCGTTAATTTGGGCAACAGAATTTTAATGATGCACAATGGTAAAATAGCTTACGACTTTTCTGAAGAGGACAAAAAACGCCTCAAGGTTAATGATTTGCTAGCTCTTTTCGATGAGATCAGGCGCAAAGAACAAATCGATCCCACGGTATCTGAGTTCCTGGAAAAAAATTATGTGTGATTCCCTGTAGGTTATTTATCCTGCCTGATAAAGTACATCAGTATTCATAATTTTTCCGGAATATATTAAATCCTGCCATACTTTTAGTTTTGATGGTTTTAATTTTATCGAAATCCGGAACTCACTGCTGATTAGTAGATTGTTAAAGTAAGTATTTAAATCTACACATCGACAATTTAATAAGTCCACAGCTGGCAACAAATTCCTCAAATTAGTCATGCAAAATTTTTGAAAATAAATTTAATAAATACTTGCGTTTCTGCAGGGTTGTGTCATTTTTTTAAAACTTTTGTTTACTCCCTCTCGGTGACCCGCTTCGCCGATGCTATAGCGAAGTGAGCTGCATACTTATCTAACCGTCTCTTTTCCCTGGTATATCGCTTCATAACAATCAAATTGCTCAATATATTGATCTGCTTTGTTTAAATTTTCTTAATCCATTAAACAAAAACAACCCTTGTTGGTTAAAAAATGGCATATATAATAACTTAGAAGTATTACGTGTGCGTTTTCACAAGATTTCAGTGCTTCGTTAATGGCACTTGCACCGTATCTAAAAATTTCAGCCTATGAAAAACTTTACATTTTTTTTATTTGCACTTTTAGTAAGCCTAACTGCAATGGGTCAGTCACCTTCCGGCATTAATTATCAAACTGTAATCCGCGATGGCAACGGCAATGAGATGGCCAATGTTTCCCTTTCGCTTCAAATGAGCATTCGGTCAGGAGCGCCAAACGGTGACATTGTTTATGTGGAAACTCATGAGCTGACTTCAAACTCCTGGGGTTTGGTAAACATTATCCTTGGTAGTGGTGAGGTTCAATCCGGCTCATTTTCAGGTATCACTTGGGGCAGCGGCGACAAATTCCTCGAAACCGCCATAGATACTGAGGGACAGGGAAATTATACTATCCTAGGTGTTACCCAGTTTTTAAGTGTCCCCTATTCGTTGTACGCCACAAATGGTATCCATAGTATGACAACGGCAGAACGTGATGCACTTGAAAATCCACCAATGGGGATGCAGATTTTCAATATCACTACCAATTGCTTAAACTACTTTAACGGATATGGGTGGTACGAAACCTGCGGCGATTGCACACCGCTGCCTTCCGAGGCTGATGCCGGGCCTGATCAGTCCTTTACAGGCGTAACAACCATAGCCCAAATGGCGGCCAACACCCCTGAGTCAGGAGAAGGTTTGTGGGCTGTTTTGTCAGGAGAAGGAGGGAGTTTTGATGATGCTACAAGCCCAATTGCTCAGTTTACCGGCCAACCCTGCGAAACTTACACCCTGGCCTGGACCATCACCAGTCCGTGTGGTGCAAGTGAGGATTTGGTAAATATCATTTTTGATACACCACCGAGCGTTGCTGATGCAGGGGCGGATCAGACTTTTAATGATGTTACCGTTTCTGCGACCCTGGCAGCCAATGCCCCATCAATTGGAACAGGCACCTGGTCGGTTGAAAGCGGAACCGATGGAACCTTTGGAGATGTGAATGATCCGACCACTCTTTTTACAGGTAATCCATGTGAAACATACACCCTGAAATGGACAATTGCCAATGATTGTGGAACCAGCGAAGATTTCGTGGAGATCATTTTCAATACGCCTCCCACTTCCGCTGATGCCGGACCAGATCAAACGTATAATGATGCAACAACATCAGCAACTTTAGCTGCAAACATACCTTTGCTTGGTTCAGGAATCTGGAGTGTCGAAAGTGGTCAGGGTGGAATGTTTGTGGATGTTAACGATCCAACCACAACGTTCACAGGCAATCCCTGCGAAAGCTACACCTTGAAATGGACGATTTCTTATAACTGCGGAATAAGTGAAGATTTGGTTGAAGTTGTCTTTAACACCCCGCCAACGACTGCCAATGCCGGCCCGGATCAAGCATTTAATAATGTAACGATTTCTGCAACTTTGGCTGCAAATATACCGCTTCTTGGTACAGGAACATGGAGCATCGAAAGCGGAACCGGAGGGACTTTTGTAGATGTGAACGATCCAACCACAACATTCACAGGCATTTCCTGCGAAAGCTACACATTGAAATGGATGATTTCCTATGCCTGCGGAACCAGCGAGGATTTCGTTGAAATTATTTTCAATACACCTCCAACTATAGCAGATGCCGGTACTGACCAGTTGGATGTGCAGGGAACAACGACCACGCTTGCCGGGAATAGCCCGGCTCTTGGAACAGGAACCTGGATTTTGCTTTCCGGATCTGGCGGAAATATTGCAGAGCCATCAAATCCGTCCAGTACGTTTAGTGGAACTGAAGGAGTTTCCTACGAATTGCAGTGGACCATTACCAACGACTGCGGTACTTCGAGTGATAATGTGATCATCAGCTTTGCCGGTGGAAGCGGAACCTGGGAGTGCGGACAACCAGTTATTGATGATCGCGACGGACAGCAATACGAAACCGTAGTTATTGGCGACCAGTGCTGGATGGCTGAAAATATTGCTCACCTGCCCGACGTCAGTCCATCAAACATTTCAAGTTCAACCGATCCATTACACTACGTTTTCGGTTACCAGGGCACTAATGTTGCCGAAGCAAAGGCTACTGAAAATTATCAAAACTATGGTGCTTTGTACAACTGGCCGGCTTCAGTTAATGCCTGTCCCGATGGCTGGTACTCTGCATCAGATGAGGATTGGACAATTCTTACCGATCATGTAGGCGGAGTTAGTGAAGCGGGTGGTGAACTTAAAAGCACGCGTACTGAACCCGATCCACACCCCCGATGGAAGAGTCCAAATGCCGGTGCAACTAATTCAGTCGGCTTTAGCGCATTTCCAGGTGGCCGGGTAAATGCTAGTGGATTTTTTAAAAATAATGGTGACTATGGCTATTTCTGGACCTCAACAGAAAACTCTCCTGCTGCTGGCGGTACAGTGCATATCTATTATCATACTGCTCCAATATATTTCAATACAGAGGCCAAAAACCTTGGCTATGCTGTGCGTTGTGTAAAATCGGATTATGTTCCGGTAAACCAGCCACCTGATGCACCGGCAACACCCAGCCCTGAGGACGGCGCTACAAACCAGACCATTGAAGGAACTACTTTATCCTGGACAAGTACAGATCCTGAAAATGATCCACTAAATTATGACGTTCATTTTGGGACCGAAAATCCGCCAGCTCAGGTTTCAACCGGACAAAGTGAAGCAACATATGATCCGGGAACACTTCAATATAACACCGAATATTTCTGGAAAATCGTAGCCCACGACGACCAGGGCAATTCCACCGAAGGAACGGTTTGGAGTTTTTCAACGGAAGAAGAACCGGCAGCTTTTGCATGTGGTGAAGTTTTAACTGATACACGGGATGGAAATACCTACCAAACCGTTCAAATTGGTGAGCAGTGCTGGATGACACAAGATTTGGCCTGGTTACCCGCCGTCAGCCCGGCTTCAAGTGGTAGTATTACAGATCCTCACTATTATGTTTATGGTTACCAGGGAACAGATGTAACAGAGGCGAAAGCAACAAACAATTACCAAACCTACGGTGCATTATACAACTGGCCGGCAATGATGAATGGACAGGATAGCAGCAGCAGTGTACCAAGTGGAGTTCAGGGTGCCTGCCCTGATGGCTGGCATTTACCCAGTGATGAAGAGTGGAAGATGCTGGAGGGTGCGGCGGACAGCCAATATGGATACCCTGATCCCGAGTGGGATGGCTTATCTTGGCGTGGTAGTGATGTATCCGATAATCTGAGAGAGACAGGAACCAGCCATTGGTTAGCACCAAATAGTGGTGCAACAAATAGCAGTGGCTTCACTTCGTTTCCGGGAGGTTACCACACAAATAATGGTAGTTTTTCAAATTTGAGTTATATTGGATTCTACTGGACGACCACCGAGGTCATTGGGAATAGCGATAATGCCTGGTTTCGATATCTTCAGTACAATGAAACCGGGTCCTTGAGAAGTAACAACTACGACAAAAGCTATGCATTATCTGTTAGGTGTATCTTAAATGACGGGCAGGAAAATCTCCCACCGGCATCTCCTTCGTTACCAAGTCCAACAGGTGGTGCAGTAAATCAGCCCATCGAGGGAACAACACTTTCCTGGACCGGCTCTGATCCCGAAAATGATCCATTAACTTACGATGTATATTTCGGAACTGAAAATCCACCTGCCCAGATTTCAACCGGGCAAAGTGAAGCTACTTACGATCCGGGAACACTCCAATTCGCTACTGAATATTTCTGGAAAATTATTGCCCACGATGATCAGGGAAACTCAACTGAAGGGCCGGTGTGGAGTTTTACAACTGAAGATGAACCTGTGGCATTTGCCTGCGGAGATATTTTTACAGACAGCAGAGATGGTAATACCTACCCAACCGTAGTAATAGGTGAGCAGTGCTGGATGGCTGAAAATTTGGCCTACCTGCCCTCGGTAAGTCCTTCAACCGATGGTAGCGATGCAGCTTCCTATTATTATGTTTATGATTACGAAGGCTCCGACGTTTCCGAAGCCAGGGCAACACAGAATTATCTGGATTATGGAGTACTGTACAACTGGCCTGCAGCCCAAAATGCCTGTCCGTCAGCCGACGGATGGCATACGCCCAATGATGCCGAATGGAAAATTCTGGAAGGTAATGTGGACAGCCAATACCCTACCGGTGATGCCTTTTGGGATCAGACTGATTATCGCGGTTTTGATGCATGCAAAAATTTAAAATCAACATCCGGATGGAATGATGGCGGAAATGGTGTTGATACTTATGGGTTCACTGCAAAACCTGGCGGCGGAAGATCAACCAACCAGCATTTTTATGGTATTGGTGCTGGCGGCAGGTTTTGGACTCTTACCGAAGCTTCAGCGGAACATGGCTGGTACAGAATTCTTTTTGGTTCCACCGACTCAGTTTACAGAGCCGCCTGGGAAAAAGGTTTGGGTTACAGTATACGTTGTGTCTTTGGAGAGGCACCGGCCAACCAACCACCTTCAGCCCCTCATTATGGTGAACCGAATTATTGGAGTGATCCACAGCCTGTGGAAGGTACAATACTCACCTGGAGCTCCCTTGATGCCGATAACGATCCCATTACTTATGATGTATATTTTGGCACATCAGAAACACCACCAATGGTAGCGTCCGGACAATCCGAATCAACCTATAATTTGGGAACATTGGAATATGACTCCCAGTATTTCTGGAAAGTTATTGCCCACGACAACCAGGGCAATACTACCAATGGCCCGCTTTGGAGATTTCAGACTGCCGTAGAATCCGTTTCGTTTAATTGTGGTGAACCCTTGTTTGATAGCCGAGATGGGCAAAGTTATCCAACAGTTCAAATTGGCGATCAGTGTTGGATGGCTAAAAATCTGAATGTCGGGGTTCGGATTGATGGTGGAACTGAACCAACGGATAATGGCATCATCGAAAAGTATTGCTATGATAATAATGAGGCCAATTGTGATGCACTGGGCGGACTGTACCAATGGAATGAAATGATGCAGTATCTAACTACGGAAGGTACACAAGGAATCTGTCCGCCAGCTGGCGGATGGCATTTGCCTTCGGATGAGGATTGGAAAATCCTTGAGGGAAATGTGGACAGCCAATATCCCGTTGGAGATGCAGCGTGGGATGTAACAGGTTACCGCGGCCTGGATGCCGGCAAAAACCTGAAAGCCTCCACCGGTTGGGATGGATTAAACCTCTATGGTTTTAATGCTTTAAGGGGAGGACTACTTACAAACGGATCATTCAATTACATTGCCACTTATGGTTTTTGGTACACTTCAACCGAAAATTCAGCATCTACGTCATTTTACCGGGCTCTTCAATCGGGAAACAGCAAATCATACAGGGGTACGCCGGCAAAAACTGACGCTCATTCTGTCAGGTGCGTGATGAACAATTAACCAGCATAAACTTTCACAATGCTTCCGGCAATCTTTGTAATTTTGGTGTCTATTCCAAAATGAAACTTCATGACGACACTTGAAACGATCTATAACAGAAGAAGTATCCGAAAATACAATGATCGCCCGGTACCTTCAGAAATGATTGAAGAATTGCTAAGGGCCGCCATGTTTGCACCCTCCGCACGAAATTTCCGGTCATGGCAATTCATTGTTATTGATGAGCGGAAAATGCTTGATGACCTGTCCGAATTGCATCCCTATGCTAAAATGCTCAAACAGGCAGCACTGGCCATATTGGTTTGCGGTGACAAATCCATTGAGCCCGAAGAAGGTTACAATGCGATTAATTGTTCAGCGGCCACGCAAAACCTTTTACTTGCAGCACATGAGTTTGGGCTTGGCACCTGCTGGCTTGGACTGTTCCCCCGGAAGCCAAGAATGACAGATATATCCGAATATTTCAATTTACCAGAACATATCATACCAGTGAATTTAATTGCTGTTGGATGGCCTGCTGAACAAAAAGCCAGGCCTGAAAGGTTTGAAAAAGAAAAAATTCATTGGAATGGATGGTGAAATTATGGGATAGAACAATCAATTACCTGATGATAATAGCTCCCTGCATTTTTTACAGAAATGAAGTTTCTTCTGATCAATGTCTTCCACGTAGGTACTCGAGCGCATCACACAGTCTGGGTTCTGGCAATGGATAAGCCCGAAGGTATGCCCCAGCTCATGGATAACAACTTTTCTGAGGCGGTCGATAAGCAGATTTTCATCTGGCTTGAGTCCGTATTGTTCGTTTTTAAGCCTGTAGATGGAGACAATCCCGGTTTTCCCTTTGTAGGCCGCCTGCCCAAAAATATAGGTGAGAATGGGAATGAAAAGGTCAACCCTGAAAATGGCAATGGTCTTAAGTGCTGAGGGGTCATTTTTTGAATCGATGTATTTGAGCAGTTGATTGGCATCGTATTGATGGCGTGCCGGATCAAAAAATCTGGAAATATCTGAATGACATTCTCTGATGTCCACATGGATATCATATTCCCGGAGAATGTCCATAGCGATCAGTTCGAGATGTTTTTGCTCGAATTGACCGTGATATATCAACACTATTTTTTGATTTTCCAAAGTTTTAGCCCCCAAATATGCTATTGATTTATCCGGAATATTGGAATGAGTTCTTTCCTTACCTGCATACTCAGGACTGGTTGGACTGGGATAAACCGTGCTTCTTGATTTTATTATACAGCGTAACCCTGTCTACCTTAAGTATTCTTGCCGATTTAGAAATGTTCCAGTCGTTTTTATTTAGCACTTCCAGCACATATTTCTTTTCGAGATCTTCCAGGCTTTCATACGAGCTAGTAATCATTTCTTTGGCAAGTGGCAGGTCGTGTAGCTTGATTTCTTTTCCGTTACCCACAACAATGGCTCTTTCGATCATGTTTTCAAGCTCACGCACATTTCCCGGGAAATCATATTCCTCAAGTCGTTTCACCGCGGCCGGATCCATTGTGATCAGGCTGCGACTCATGGAAGTGCAATATTTTTTAATAAAGTGTTTTGCCAGCAAAGGAATATCCCCACGCCTTTCCCTTAGCGGTGGAATCCTTATATTGACAACATTTAGGCGGTAGTAAAGGTCTTCGCGAAATGTTCCATTCTCAACCATTTTTTTCAGATCGCGGTTTGTGGCACAAATCACCCTGAAATCGGAAGCGATTTCCTTGTGGCCACCCACGCGCACAAAACTTTTCGATTCGAGAACCCGCAACAATTCTACCTGCATTTTTGATGAAATAGTTGCAATTTCATCC
>JGI10211J34971_10002240_pt1 | contig 15871 bp, 17 predicted proteins | sample Etolagsediment_FD_34971 | JGI IMG/M metagenome (IMG submission 34971) | reverse complement strand
AAACTCTTTTCATCAATTGGCTCTGACAGGATTTTGGGTCAAGTGCAAAATGCCGCAACATCAATGGAGGGCGATTTGAAGTCTTTTATAATTGAAAACGGGTCAACTGGAAAGGAGTTTGTTTAGAATTTTTTTGAGTGTTTCACTTTCGGGGGTAGTGTCAAAAGTGAGTTCACCATCGATGTAAATGGAGGGGACCGGTGCGGGTCGGCCCAATTCTTTCGACAACGACAAATAGCGCTTTGCTCCCGCAAGCTCTTTTGTGATCACCTTTTCCCAGCGAACCCTCTCGCCGTATTCAGGCACCACCGATTCGACCAGCCTGGCCATATATTCGCAAGGGATTCAATGGGCGCCTTCGTGAAGTACCTCAATGTGGATTGTTCTCGATGTCAATTTGGCTCTCCTCTCTGTTTTAGACCCTTCTGCGCAAGTGCCTCTTCAATGGCTTCTTTCAATTCAAACATGGGGGGAATGGCATCGAAAAACAATTCCCCATCGATGAAAAGAGACGGAACCGGCGCCACACGGCATTGTTTCATGACAGCCTCTTCGCCAAAAAGCTCGCAGGAAATCTCCAGAAATCTTTCTTTTCCAGGGCTATGCATGAAATCGACTCTCCTGTAATCGATTAATCCATCATATTCAGGCAGTATTTCAAGAACGGTTTCATCCATATACAAGCACGGCAGACAATAACTGGCTTTGTACATCACTTCGATAACGATTTTTTCTGAATCCCCCAAAAGACGCCTCCATCACATTTTAAAAAGATTTCTTAATGAACTCAGAGGCGTTCAGTGCACACCTGGCCCCATCCGCACAACCGGTTAACACCTGGTAAAGATCCGTATCCCTCACATCTCCGGCGGCAAACATCCCCGGGATGGACGTCATCAGTTTTTCATCTGTCTTGAGGTATCCGCCCTCAATGGTTTCAACGGGTAATTCAATTATCTCTGTGCAGGGAGTCCATCCGATGGCCAGAAAAACCCCATCAATGGAAAGCGTTTCTGCATCCCGGCTGGAAGATTTTATTTCCAGCGCCTCCACAAGGTCAAGGCCCTTATACCCGATTACCTCGGTTTCCGGCATAAGATCGATATTTTCCTGGGTTGATATGAGGTTCCGGTGAGCTGCATCCATGACCAGGTCACGGCTACGGCAGATTAGGAGAACCTGTTGCGCAATCCGAGACAGGGTCAGTGCGTGCTGGGCGGCAGCGTTGTCGCTTCCCACAACCGCCAGTGTGGCATTCTTGTCCCTGAACAAAGGCCCATCACAAACAGAACAGAAGTTGATTCCTTTCATATCCGAATGGGGCACCGACAATGTTTTGGGTGTCCGGCCGGTCGCCACGATCACACTCAAAGCCGAATATGGAACTCCGTTGGCATCCACCCCTTTAAAATGATCTCCATCTATTTCAAGAGACGCCAGGCGGCTCATGGTGAACATTCCACCTTCCACCTGCGCCTGCTGAAACGTTTTAACCCCCCATTCCGTTCCAGGAATACCCCCCGGAAACCCCGGAAAATTAGCAAGGTCATTGACCATATACAGATTGCCACCCGGGATATCGCCAAATACAACACAATTCATTCCCAGCCGCTGCCCGTAAAGCGCCGCCGTCAAACCGGCCGGGCCCGTACCGATGATCATGATATCAAAAGTGCTCGTTTCGTTCATGATATTTTCATCTCATCCTTATGATTTGCATCCATTGGTTATAAAATAGCTTTAATCTTCAGAGTAAGGTTGAAACACACCCAGGCTACTCCATGAGCCGGTTTCGGAAGCCGTCTCAATGCCTGACATGCAATCGGGTGGTCCAATAAAAACCACAACGTTTTTGTACTGAATACGATCACGGGGGATATCCGTTTTTTCAATGGTCCAGTCACCCATAACATAATTGAAAATGTGCATGCCGCTCTCATCTTCCAAAAACCCTTTGGCCCGGACAACTGAGGAAGGCAACGCATCCGCAACTTGTTTTACTTCAATAATGTCTTGGCCATTCCACTGGTACCCCACTGACATGAGCATATCCGGAGGCGTGATTTCAAGGTCCGGACTGTCAAGAAGATCGTCAAGGAATTTTTCCAGTTCCGCGTCCGAAAGCTTTGGTCGGTCAGAAGAGAGGCCGGATGAAGTTTCCGTTTTAGTTTTTTCTCCACCTTCCAGTTCAAGAAACCTTTCCAGGGGTATATCCGCATAAGTGGTCTCAAAAAATAGAGGGTCGGGGTGAAACCGGGCGATGATTTCTTTGGTTTCCGCAATCTGTTGGGGTGATGCCTGGTCCGTCTTATTGATGATGAAAACGCTGGAGGAAGCGATCTGCTTTTCAAGAGAGGCATAAACCTTGTAAGCATCGGCAAAGTGAACTGCATCCACCAGGCAGAACTGTTCCCTGAAATCAAAGCGGTCATTAAAAATGGGCAGTTTGAGGTCCTTTTTGAGATCCGAAGGGTTGGCCACCCCGGTGGATTCAATCAGCAGAACATCGGGTTGGACAGTGGTATTCAATTCATAAAGCCCTTTGATAAAATCGGTTTTGACACAGACACAAAAAATGGAACCTTTGCTGATTTCCATCATGTCGATGTCATCACCCTCCACCAAGGTACCATCCACACCGATTTCACCGAATTCATTCACCAGAAGCGTTAGTTTCTGATCTTTTGGAAATCTTTTGATAATCCGGTTCAAAAAGGTGGTTTTTCCACTACCCAAAAAACCGGTAATCAAATATACACGGGTCACATCGGACATATGTTAACACCTCTCCTCTATTGGCTCGGCTTGGCCATTTCCATTGAGTTTCAGGCAATTGCGGCAGAACCGACAAACACCGATGGAGCGGTCAGGGGGCAATATTAATTTTAAAAAGGCAGAATAGGCCGCGAGTTCCTTTTCATCAACAACGCCTTTTAGATCATCGGGCGATTCCAGTTTTCTGATCTGGTCCGATTTACCGCAGTAGGGGCATTTCACGCCGAAAAACCCGATTTCAGTAGCCGGCAGATCATTTTCCATGACAAAGTTTCGAAGATCTTCGTTGGTTTTAATGCTGTGCAAAGCAGGCCTCGTTACAGGGCGGGATATAATGAACGGGGCCTCGTCGCAAGGCCCCGTTCACGAAGGTTATAGGTTTTACTGAACGGTGGAATCCGTTCTAGTGGATTTCCCGGCGCCCGCTTTTGCGAGGTTTTCCTGGACTTTGTCGAACTGAAATCCAACTTCCCTCAGGGACGCAATTCTCTCTTTCATGGCATCACTTGGTGCGCGTTTCGCCATTTCATCAATAAGCTCCTCATATTGAGGAATGATGCTCGGGAATACGATGTCCTTTTCAATGCAGATGGACGGAAGCACTTTCACGCCCAACTCCATGAATTTCCCGATGCCGTCTTTGTTTTTAATAGACCACTCTTTATACTGAATCATGTCCTGGACATCATCGGGCAGTGCAGCAATGGATTCCATCATGTATCCACAGGCTGCACATTGCACGCTGTCCAGCGTCACGACATCAATTGTAATTTTATCTGCCATAGTCCGAATCCTCCCTTTCTAAAAGTCGGTTACCAAGAATCCGGGTACTTGGTGTAATAGGTATCAAACCATTCGCGGGCTTCGATTGCCTGGTCCATATGTTCCACCGGAACATCGTAAGGCATGTCTCAGCCGGGTGCGAAGGTATATCCATGCTGACCTCCCGCAGCAAGACTGACGATGGCATCCTCTCTGGATGAAAGCAGGCCCAGACTTAGCGCCAGGGTCAGCTTCAGATTACCACCAAACCCTACGCCGTATTTGCGGGCGAGGTCGCGGATGAAGTTCATATTCATCTGTTCGTCGATGGCGAAACCGTGGGTCCCGATCTTGCAGACCTCTTCCATAACCTTGGTCGCATCACCGCAGATAAAAAATGACGATGTAATTCCAGCGTCATGGATGATCTTGTTGGCCGCCTGGCTGTTGGGCGTCACGTATGTCCTGAATGTCTCAGGCCTGATCTGTGAGGCAACAGGATCCACGTTTGCAATGATGTCGCAACCCATCTCGGCATAGAATTCGGCCGCTCGAGCACCGACTTCACCGGCGAATTTACAGACTTCAGCAGCAAATTCAGGATGTTTATAAACATCCGTAAAGATTCGGACACCAGCCAGGTGAGAAGCCAGGGTCAGCGGTCCGCAAAAAAGGCCCATCATGGCGCAGTCCAGTTCTTCCAGTTGAGGCTTGGCAATTTTGGCTGCTTCGAACATGACCGGCCACCGGCCTGAATCCTTCGTGGGGAGTTTCAGTCCCGCTTCCGCCGGGGTCTTATCCGAACACGGATGGTTCTTGACGGAAGGCACATTATCCTCCCACCATTTGAGCTCACAACCCACTGAATTGGCTTCAATCGACAAATCAAAGGCCAATGGGATACCGTCAGCTTTGTACCTTTTTGCGGCGTTGACAACACTTTTTGCCAGCAGCTCGGGGTCCTTCAGCACTTTATCCGCAGGTTCATTAATCAGAAAAGCGCAATGAACGCCAGCGTAAGGCACCCACGGTGCTGTGGGGGTCTTTTTGCCTCTGTAGGCGTCAATTAACATTTGTTTAGCCATTTCGAGTCTCCTTTCTTCCGCTTTTTCATCGATAGGTTGACATTCATTTACGAATCTACTCTGTCAGCACCTCCTTTCTCCACAAACAATATGGAACAAAAAAACTGCTAAAAAGAAATCTTACATGAAATCCAAAGCTCTTATTTTTACATCATTCAAGAAGAATGATGCCGTAATAAGTAAATGTTTCCGTTGTACGCGTTGCCACCTTTGAGGTGGTGCCCAGGTTTTTCAATGTTCCGATCACATCAATGGAAAAGGACTCCACCGAAGGTCGCTTTTCCTGGGGAAACCGGCAGGGCTCTGGAAAAGCACATTCTTTGCACAGTGCACAGCACTCCCCCACCAGGCTGAAAGCTTTGTAGTACCCTTCAAGAAACAGCATCCTCTCCAGGCTTAAAGTCCCTTTCCAACACCGAACCTGGTTAACTCTTTTTCGGTTGTTGTCCCGGTAAAAATCNACACAACTCTTACTGCCCACCAATAAAAGCGCCCTCTTATATTCACTCAAAATGGTCCTGGTTCTTTCAGGCGAGGGTGTTGCCGGTGGACAGCACCAATTGGTGTTGTAACGGCTGCACCCATACCGGCATTTGAGGTGAACCCATTCCGCCACATTGATCTTATTGGTGGGAAATGGGAAAATAGCGTCCAAGCCATTTTTCTTCCCGACATTTGCCAAACGCTGCAGAAGCGACTGAGAAATCCCCGTGTCACTTCTGAAGGGTACCAATTTGGGCGCGGGCACTAAGCAACCTCCTTCTCACAGTCAAAGCTGAACCGAACCGGCCGGGCAACGGCCATGCCCATGGCTACTTCCGCCGCCTTTAACACGGCAGCGGGAATGGCGCATGAAGCATGGCAACCGGATGCCTGGGCTGATTTGTAAACAGGGTTCTGGGTTAGCGGCATGAACAAATCCCTTAGAGAAATCATTTCAAGACGCGCCCACCCAGTTTCTTGATCTGTTGACACTCCGATTCGGCAATTTCGATGGCAACCGTTCTTTTATCCACCTGCCGGGCACGGATGACGCATGTAAAACCACACACACCCGGATCAACGGCGATACATGCGTCATTTGTAGATTCACTCACTTTATCCACCGCTACTGATCCAGGATCTCGTCACGGACAACCCCTCTCAGGTGTGGAAATTCATCCGTCATATGAGGCAATTGCATCGCCTCCATAAAGTCCCGCTCGAAGGTGGGTTCAACGGTCAGCTCAACATATTCCACGTTTCGTGAACACCAGTTGGCTTCCACCCGCTTTTTGACATTCAGCAATGCCGCCCGGCAGCCGTCTCCGGCCGCGTTACCAATCCCTTTGATCATTTCAATTTCACAATCCGGGAACAGACCCATGGTCAGCGCTTTGGCGCGATCCACATGGGTACCGAAGGCACCGGCGATCTTCACCGTGTCCACCTTTTCAAGTCCCATCCGTTTGACCATCAATTTACAGCCCGCATAGAGCGCACCTTTTGCCAACTGGATCTGACGGACATCTTTCTGGGTAATCACGATGTCCTGGTCGATACTCGATTCATCCGCCCAAGCCAAAACAAACTCGGGCTGCTTCGTATCGGGGTTCTTACGGAAACGGGCATGATCTTTCAGCGCCTTTTTGTTGAAAGCACCGGTCTTGGTGACAACGCCGGAGCTGTAGAGTTCCGCCAAAACGTCCAGAATACCGGACCCGCAAATACCCTTTGCCTTCATATCCTTCGGTTCGGAAAACTTCCGCCACGCATCCCGGCCGATGACCTTGTAATCCACTTCCTTGGTCTCGGGATCGATGTTGATGCGCTCGATGGCACCCGGGGCGGCCCGCATACCATATGCCAGTTGTGCCCCTTCAAGCGCCGGACCGGTTGCGCATGATGAAGATATCAGTTTGTGGCGGTTCCCCAGCACCAGTTCTCCGTTGGTACCGATGTCGATGATCAACTGATTTTCCTCCCCTTTATAGGGGGCTTCAGCGATGAGCACACCCACGTTATCAGCACCCACAAATCCAGCTTCGTTGGGCAGTACGAACATGTAGGAAGACGGGTTGATCTTAACACCCAGATCCCTGGCCCGAATATCCATACTGTGGTGAATCACCGGCGGAAACGGTGCGAGCCCCACATACTCGGGATTGAGCCCCAGCAGAATGTGATGCATGGCCGTGTTAAAACCGATGGTGATATCCTCGATGTCTTCCCTTTCGAGACGGAGATAGGTCTTCCCCTCTACGGGAACTTCAACCACATCAGGAATATCATCCTCTTCGCCTTTCTTCTTTTTCTTTTTCTTGGTGGGTGGAAACGTCTGTTTGATGGCTTTGTCAATGAGTTCATTTAAGCCCTCAATGATGTCATCACTCATGCGTTTTAAGCCACCCGGTGTGGTCATGTGGAAGGTAATCCTGGCCATGACATCTTCACCGTACTTGCACTGCGGGTTCATCATGGACACCGTATCGATCACCTCCATGGTGGTCAAGTCACAGAAATATCCCGCAACCGTGGTGGTTCCCACATCGATGGCCATACCNTAGGCATGTTCCACCTTTCCGGNACGAACCCGAATGATTTCCTTGTCGTTCCAGACGCTCACCGTACACTGCCAATTACCGTCACGAAGGGCATCNGGAAGCATCCGTAATGTCTGGATATCAATGGTCAGATCCGTNAGCGCATAGTTCTGTTCAAGCGCCATGCAGATCCGTTCAAAATCGCCGGTGGGGTCTTCAAAAGTCGGCTTGTCAACTTGTACCGTGTAGAGCTTTACCGCCGGGTTGTGTTCAATATAGATATCCCGGGCCGCCTTGCTCACCACCTGCTTGCCGGCTCTTGATTCCTCCGGAACAAATACCAGGATGTCATCTTCAATAGTGGCCATACATCCCAGTCGAAAACCCTTCTCTTTGCGTTCCGCATTGATGAACTTTTCTTCCTCCACCTGCCAGGGGGACACATGGCTCATGCTGGAAGTGATGCCGTATTTCTCGAAATGCCCATCCTCAACCCGCACGACACATTTGCCGCAGACTTTCTTCTCTCCGCAAAGCGCCTCTATATCGACACCCAGAAGCCGCGAAGCTTCGATTATGTTAACGCCTTTGGGAACTTCACCCCGTCGCCCCGAAGGCTGAAAAATGACCATGACCTTTTCGTCACTCATGCGAAAAACTCCTTATAAATTTATGGGAAAAATCCCATTCTGTTTAACGTTCCCGGTGTCCGGAAAAAGAAGCCGTGGACACCGGGTTTGAAATGGGATTCCTCCCGGTTTTTCTCTATCCTTTGGCCCGCATTTCGCGCAACCGGCCGATCATCTTGATCCCTTCCGAAACTGCGTTGCCGGCGGACTCCGCGTAACCGTCAGCGCCGAACAGGTTGGCCACGTCCTTGGTAACCGGCGCGCCGCCCAGCATGATCGCCACATTGGGGTTCTTTTCCTTGATCATGGCAATAACCTTTTTCATTCCCAGCATGGTCGTGGTCATCATGGCCGACATTGCCACCACTTCGGAATCGGTCCTGAGCTGTTCTTCCACAAAGTTTTCCAGAGGCACATCGCGGCCCAGATCGTGAACATCCCAGCCCGCCACATCAAACATCATTTTGACCAGGTTTTTACCGATGTCATGCACGTCGCCCTGGATACTTCCGATGACCACCTGAGCATTAACCCCTTCGTCACTCTTGGGGACGTGGGGTCGCAAAATGGCCAACCCGCCATACAGGGCATCCGCACACATGAGAACCTCAGGGACAAAGTATTCGTTTTTGTCGTAAAGGTCTCCGACGATCTCCATGCCGGCCGCCAGCCCGTCCATAATGCCGTCAAGGGCTAAGTATCCTTCATCCAGCCACTGCTGTGAAGCTTCCTTGACCGTATCTTCTTCATACTCCACAACACCTTCCTTCAATTTTTCCAACAGCTCTTCTTTTGTCGCCATTTTTGTTGTCTCCTTTTGATAATTGGGGCTTTTGGTTAAATATCTTGAATTTATCCTTTAAAGGCGGCCCACTGCGGGGCTGGCCTTTTTACCATACTCGTGGGTAGTGTCCACGCAAGCCTTCATATTTTCCTCGATAATGGCCGGCCAGAGATCGCAACCGGGCATAACCGCATCCACTCCGCCGTCGATCATGTCTTTGATATGATCGATGGACTTTTGAACAGGGGTTTTTTCATCACAGGTCATGGTGTAGGTATCCACGTTGCCCATGAACAGGACATCCGGGCCCAGGATTTCACGGCCCTTTCTCACATCGCACTTGATGTCCACGGTAAGGCCATCCGCGCCGCATTGGGCCATCATCTCCAATAGCGGTTCAGTCTTCCCACAGATATGGAGCAGTTTGGGGGAATCCCATGCCGCCAGAATCCGTGTCAATCTTGGTTGAATAAATTCTTTGAAGGTTCGGGGGCTCAAAAGATCCGCCGCCACACCAGGCTCCCTTAATACGATGTAATCGCATCCCGCCGCCTGAAGATTCTTGCCGATCCCGATGATCATATCGGTCAATTTGTCCAGAACTTCACCTACCTTTTCCTTCTGTTTGAAAACACCCTTGAGCATCAAATCCAGTTCCAGGATTTGGCCGGCTTGCGTGAAAGGGCCCAGTTGCCAGCATCCAACAGGAAGCTCAGGCGCGTTCTCTTTGATAATTTTGATGGCTTCGGGCAGGAAGGCCAGGCGGCCTTTTTCCCAGATTTTGTCCGGGACCACCACCTCGTCCAGGGTCGACCACATTTTGTTGGGAATGGTCGGGTATAGGATATCTTCCGAATCTTCATAGAGGCTGATGGTGTTGCCCATGGCCTCTGACTCCATGGTCATATCGTAGGGGATCACCACACAGTCAAAATTCATCAGCCTTGCCGATTCAATTGCCGACCAGGCCATTCGCTCCGCACTGGTATGAATCGTCGGGAAATTGAAACCGGCCTTTTTGATCCCCGGCATTACCACCATCCCCATTCCACTAAAAAATGGCATGGTGTCAATAGGTTCTTTTCTCAGTAAACGCATCACACGTTCCTTGGGTGTAAGCTCCGCCATCCTTGTACTCCTTTCAAAAATTAATTATGTTGTCTGGGTTATCTGACTCCAGCGTTTTCACACGTCCCTCAAAAACTTACGGTTACTGCAAACCCTTCAGCTGTTCCACGAAATCCGGGAACAGCTTATACAGCGGATGGGTTTCACAGACGGGCAGTTTTTTGGTCTCCGCAAACATGGTGGTTGCCAGAAAAGCTTCAGCTTCCGCCACTGCCGGCAGGATCCGCGTGGCCCCGGCCATGGGACCTGAAAAAATCATGTCGTGGTAGTTAAAAGCGGAAAGTGCTTCCAGGGCCGCATCCGTCGAGGACCATCCCTTAAAATCCCACATCTCTTTAAACCGTTTCAAATCCATGTAGCTTCCATTGCTGGGGGCACTTGCGGTGGGGAATCCCCATTTCTCTTTGATCATCTTGTTGGCCACACCGCAAAACGCCGTTGCGGGGCCGTTCATTACCGAGCTGTCCACAAAGATACTCTCGAACTGGGCGCCCACTTTCTCGATGGCATCCAAAAGTTTCTGGGTGCCGGTCACCCGGCCTGACGGCATCTGGTCTTCCTGATCAAAGGCAACCAGAAGCACATGCTTGACGCCGATATCGGCAATCTCCTTAATCTCCGTTTCCAGATCCTGTTCCCAGACGGTCAGGCTGTTGTAGAACATCCGATCCAGAAGTCCCTTTTCAGCACAGTACGCTGCGCCTTCCAGTTTCGGTTTCATGACCCAGGCATCGATACAGAAGGGCATGTCGCTGTTGGCCACAACAAAATCGATGAAGGATTCAAACTCTTTGCCCGTGTTGGCGACGATATCGGCCATTCCCGGAACGCCGGTCTCTTCCGTATACCGGTCCTGGGTCTTCAACAACATTGCGGCCCTTTCTTCATCAAATCCCTCTTTTCGTTTTCCGGTGAAAACTTTGTCCCCTTTCTGGAAAATCGAACTGACGCATACGCAAGGGTAGTCGCCCGGTTGGCCGCCAAACTTAACACCGCCCACCTCACATACTTTCTGCTCCGTACTTAGCTGAAACATAACTTCCTCCTTTACACATTGACTGAACATGTGGATAAAAAATTGCCTATTTTCTTTTCCCGCTGATGGAGATGATTTTTAGCAGAATGAAAAGTCTTTTAGAATAGTCCCTGGGTTTAATTTTTATCGTCTTTTGGATGATTCTTTAGGGGAAAGAAGACGGATTTTCAGAAGACGGAGAACAGATGACAGACGACGGGAGGGAGATGGGAAAATTTCCGTCCTCTGTCTTCCGTCGTCTGTCGTCCGGTTTTACAGATCCGGATCCACCAGCCCCAGCTGAATGGCAAAATGGACCAGTTTGACGGGGGAATCGATGTTGAGCTTCTCCATGATATTCGCACGGTGGGATTTTATGGTGCTGATGCTGACATAGAGCATATCGGCAATCTGCCGTGTGGTGTGCCCTTCGGCGATGAGCTGAAAAACTTCCCGTTCCCTGTTGGACAATTTTTTGTAACGTTCTGCACGTGAAGATCCCTTACGGGGTGAAAGATAGGTATCCACAAGCTTTTTGGATATGGAAGGACTCAGAAATGTCTCGTCTTTCATGGCAGCGTGAATGGCGCTGATAATGTCCCTTCCACTGGCGTCTTTGAGCAGGTAGCCCGATACGCCCGTTTCAAGCAGTTCCTGAATATAATGCTCATGGGCATACATGGATAGAATCAGGATTTTGGTTTCCGGAAGCTGTTTTCGAATTCTTTTGGCCGCTTCAATGCCGTTCATTCGGGGCATGGCGATATCCATGATCACCACATCGGGTTTCAGGGAAAGCGCCTGTTCCACGGCGATACTTCCGTTGATGGCCTCTCCCACAACTTTCAAATCAGGTTGTTCCTCCAGTAATCGGGCCAAACCCTGACGCACGATGGTATGGTCGTCCGCCAGCAGGATCTTGATGGTTTTATTCACCGATGGACTCCTCGGAATAGGGGATTTCAATTCGAATTCGGGTTCCTTCACCTGGATTGCTGCGGAGCAAAAACTTCCCTCCCAGAAGCGCCGCCCTTTCCCGCATACCCAGCAAACCAAGGCTCTGTTTGTCCCTGCCGATGATCTGCGTGTTAAACCCAGTGCCGTCATCTTCAGCCATGAAAATAATTCTCGGAAAACTTTTGATCATGGAGAGGCGAAAGGTTTCCGCACCTGAATGTTTCAGCGTGTTGGTCATTGCCTCCTGGCTGAAGCGGTAAAGNACAGTTTCGATATCCCTGTCCAAACGCTCATCNAAGCCGACCATATTGAAATCAATCTCCAGGCCGCTATGTTTTGCAATGTCCGAAAAATATCGGTTCAGNGCCGGTTCGAGGCCCAAATCAATCAAAAGGGTTGGATGCAGATGAAAGGAGAGCCGGCGAATTTCCGATGATGTACGATTGATCATCTTCCGTATTTCGTCAATCTCACTTTGAAGGGTTCCATCGCTCTCGGCGTGGTTCTCCTCCAACCGGTCCAAACCCAGCTTGACGGCAGTCAGGGACTGCCCCGCTTCATCATGCAACTCTCTCGCAATGCGGCGCCTTTCCTCTTCCTGGCTTTGAAAGAGCTTTTGCGTGAGATTCCTGAGATCACCTCGGTGACGACGGATCGTTTCCATCAGACGAGCGTTTTCGATGGTGCCACCCAAAAAATTGCCCAGGGAACCCAGAAGATGGAGTTCATGCCGGGCCAGTTCCCTCCCTTCCGGAATATCAAAACCTAAAAAGCCCACACCTCTGCCTTTAAACGTAATCAAAAAACAGCTGAGCCATGGGACCTTTATGCCGTCGGATGAATGATAGCTGACGCGAAAGGAGGGAAAAACCCGTTTTGGTGTCAGAACCGATTTTTGGCTAAGCAGCGCCTGTTCCAGGCTTTTGTCCTTGAAAACAAAGGGGGGAGCTTTCTTCCCATCGACTTGGGGCAGATTGAATCTTGAATGCAGTCTGACCTGGTTTTCACCCCGATTAATCAGGAAAAGGGCACCGCTTTTTAGCCGGAGTACCTTCAGAACGTCCTTCAGCGTCATTTCAAGAATACGCCCCAGATCCAGCGTATAATTCAACCCCACTGCAACTTTGTTTAAAATACTCAGCTCACGGTTGGCCTCTTTAATCACTTCTTCGGATTTCTTACGGTGAGTGATGTCCTTGATAATCCCCTCATATTCAATGGCACCCGTTTCGCGGTTTTCATACCGGCGGCTGGATATCAAAACGTGCAGGGGAGACCCGTCCTTTCTTACAAAATCGACCTCAAAATCTTTGATAAAGCCCTTCTCAGTAATAAGCGCCACAAATCTTCTGCGATCCGCGGGATCCCTGTACAATCCAAGAGCAGAAATCCGGTTTCGCAGATCCTCCATATCCGCATAACCGAGCAACTCAATTCCCGCTGGGTTAATGTCAATCAAATCGCCTTCCGGGGTGCTGGTATAGATCATGTCATGGCTACCTTCAAAAACCCGCCGGTATTTTCTCTCGCGCGATGCAACTTCCTCCTGAAGACGCTTGTTTTCAGAGATATCCTTAAAAATTTCAAGCCCCCCGGTAACACGGCCTTCGCTGTCCTGAAACGCCGAAGTGGAACAGATGATGGGAACTTGCCGACCCTCTATATTGGTAATTTCATATTCCCGGTTATGGATGTCGCGCCCCTCGTCAACAGCTCTCTTAAGCGCACAATCTGATTCACAGATGGCGTTCTTAAACACATCCTTGCAATACATGCCCACTGCGTCATATGCCGAAAACCCGGTTATTTTTTCAGCAGCGGGATTAAAAAAAGTGATCCGCCACTCCTTGTCTGTTGTAAAAAGACCATCAGGCGTGCGGTTCAAAATTTCCACAAAGCTTTCTTCCTTCTGATAAATTCTTTCCAATGCATTGGCGTTATGCCGCCGCAGCTGATCGGCAATAAAAGTGTCCTGGCCCTTGGGATACTGTTTCCCCTTGAATTTGAAATAGGAACAATTCAGGCAAATTGCCAGTTTCTGATAAAAATCCTCTTCGAGCATTCTGGTGCAGTGGGTTCTGGGCGTCAACCAGCACTCCACAGCCGGTTTGCCATAAGCCGGGCAGAGCACCTTGGGACAGGATAAATTCTGCCAACAGGGATCAGTTGACGTAATTTCATCAGGGATTTGTGAAATGTCAATCAGGTGATTTTTGAGCAATGAACTCACAATATTCATCTCCCTTGGCACGACAGAGGTGTTCATGGGCGGAAAAAGTAAAACACCCCTCAGGATACTCTTTCCCATACAGCAGATCCATCAGGGCTCCCGTCACACCCCTTAGCATATAGCATTTTCCCGACTGGGCTCTTTCATATTTTTCAAGGTAGCCACTGGCCTCATAAGAACCTGTTGCCCGAATTACCAGGGTTTCGCCGGGTATCAGTTTCCGTACCTTTAGATCCCCCCAGCCGAAAGCAAAGGCCACGGCCGAGAACCCTTCAATCTGGTCCTCTTTGCGATCGATCATCGGCTTGACGATCTCTTCCCACTCCCACGAGTTGCGTACCCCTTGAAATGTTGCATATCCGCACTCCTGAGCCGCCCGGACCAGCAGGGCTTCAGCTTCAGATTTGCGCCCTTTGAGCATTTTTTCAAACTCAAAGGATAGGTTGTTGTAGTAGCGGGTTGAGAAAATCGACAAATAGACCCCGAACAGGGGAATAATGCCTTTGCTCTCCCTTATTCGACTTCCTTCCATCACCGCATGAATTATCTTATTCCCATCAATCGCCATATTGCGCTACCTTCACCACAAACACACAATCACCATCGCGTACCATTTTGCACTCTTGCTCTTCCACGGTGTAATATCCCACAGTACGATCGTATATTGCCTCAAGAATCCCGGCAATCCAACCTCTCACAAAATGACACCCCGGCGTTGGTCGTCTTCCGTGTTTGGCGAGCCATCCCGTTACATGGTGATTACTCGGGCTGACAAATAAACCGCCATCCGGTCCTAACGCCTCCACCCGAATAATGCCCATCCCCGAATTCTGGAACATCAACCCTGCCATTTCGAATTTCGATTTATCGGATTTAATCGAATCGTATTGACCGAGAATAGATTTAAAGTCTTCAAGGATAGCCTCTTCCGAGGATCGATACACAAGCTGGACCCCCTGCTCACCCAAAGTGTCTTCCAGGGTTTTTTGCAGATTGATGTTGTAATGGTGGCAGTGCATGGCAACGGGTCGCCCGGAAAACTTCACCCGATGGCCATCTCGCCCCAGTTTTTTCTGCCAGTTGAGAGAACGCATGGTTCACCTTTCTGAAATCTCTTTATAAATTCATAGTAAATGATGCTATTCGGAACCTCTGTTAACGTCAAACAAAAAAAACGAAGCGTCTCCGAATTGACCTTTTTTCAGGGAACCGCTATATTACGGCGGTTTTCGATGCTAATACTGAATGAGGCAACATATGAAAAACGCTGAACATCATGAAAATACCGCCAAAACGGACGTTATCCTCTTGTCGGGTTTTTTGGGCGCCGGTAAGACAACACTGCTAAAACAGATACTATCCTGGGATTCGGATTTGAGCGGCACCGTGGTCATCGTCAATGAGTTCGGGGAAGTGGGGATTGATGGGTCCTTACTGAAAGATTCCGGCTCTAACGTGGTAGAACTGACCAGCGGGTGTATCTGCTGCACGCTCAGTAGCGACTTGAAACAATCATTGGAAAGAATCCATGATCAATTCAAACCACAACGAATTTTGATCGAATCCTCTGGGGTGGCTGATCCCACGGCCATCAGTTCCGTACTCTCGGAAGGGAACCTCAACCGGTATATGACCCTGAATAAAATCATCACCGTGCTCGATGCCGAACTGTGGGAAGCCCGTGAGGCTTTCGGCCCCCTCTTTTTTAACCAGCTTGAAATGGCCAATGTCATTTTGCTCAACAAAATTGATTTTTTCACCGAAGATCAGATATCGCTGTTTCTAAAAGATATTCATGCCGCNATGCCCGCTTCGCAGATAATTCCCACCCTTCACTGCCGGATCGANCCTGAAGCCCTTCTGTCGCAAAACAAACCGAAACCCGTGGANATAAAACCCTTCAGTTTCTACCAGAATCAAAAAGAAAGAGAGGCGGTGGACGCTACCGGCTATGTGACCTTTGTTTTTGAAGCCACAACACCCT
>JGI10211J34971_10002239_pt1 | contig 15872 bp, 13 predicted proteins | sample Etolagsediment_FD_34971 | JGI IMG/M metagenome (IMG submission 34971) | reverse complement strand
CAATGTTATTGTTTGAACTTTTTTGAACAAGTTTAACCGAAATTTGTTCAAAATTCACCTGTTGGAGGGCTTTTGTTACCTACAAACTACAGATGCACCCTCCATCGGATAGCCCTCGCCAATGTTCGGATTCTCAGCGATGCGCCTGCGCCTTCAAGCCTAACTCCCTTCGCCAACAAACCTTACCACTGCCTCAACCGCCAGATTTACGGCCGCAAGTAGTGCATCCAGCGGCAGATGTGTTGAGGCCGTTTGGTCAAAGAGGATAGATGCTCTGGCCGGAAATTCATCACACTGTCCCCAAATTATCATCGTTAACGGGATGCGGGGCAACACGTACAACTCAATCGAAGCATCGCCAAATTCACATCGTTTAGCACCGAGCCCTTGCGCACTTTGGTATAACCGTTCGGGACGCTGGCCAAACGCTTCTTCCAGTTTCTTGATAGGAAGGTTGTGTTGGCCCCTGAAGAAAAACTGCCCTCCTTCCAGTGCCTCCGCACCAACCAGCTTGTTCGCTACCGGCCTTTCGCGGGCGTTTATCAAATACGCAAGGATACAAAGTTGCTCGGCAAACTTCGCGGATGCTGGTGGTGAATCTTGCTGGACGACGAATATCTCCTTGTTCGCAAGATTAACTACATACTCGGTATCCAGCAGGGTAACAACGTAACGCTCCGGTGCGCTGAGGTACTGGCACTTCGCTCTTTGCGAGGTTTTTTGTCGGTCGAGCCCTATAAGCTGCTGCCAAAGACCTTCATGAGCCATTTTATCCTGTGGCCTCTACCCGTGTTTTGTATCGCGTTTCCAAATAATCATTCCTCGATTATCAACTTTAACGGTCTCGGTAGCGTGGTATAGCACCTTAATAAAATATACCAGGAACAAAGTTAATGCCTGTTACTACGGAAGCAACACGCCACCGATGCCCACCTCGCTCTTTGGAGATTGATATTGCTTTAATTCTACCTTTTGTAGTCTCCACTCTTACCTCCGGTTTTGGCCAGTAATTCTATCCGGCTTATCACCATATCTTTGCCTTGGTATTTGAGCATATCATAAATGGTAAGACAGGCAACACTCGCACCGGTTAATGCCTCCATTTCAACCCCCGTCTTGCCGGTTGATTTGACGGTTACATTTGCGCGAACGTTTTTGCGGGCTTCATCCAAAGTAAAATCCACGCTGATTGCCTCGATGCCGATAGGATGACACATTGGGATTAGCGCAGAAGTAGATTTTGCACCGGCCAGCGCAGCTATTTTTGCTGTCTCAAGCACATCACCTTTGGGGCATCGCCCCTCCCGTAGAATCTCAAACACTTCTTTCCCAAGAACCACACATCCACTTGCCGTGGCCGTTCTTACCGTAATTCCTTTGCCGCTTATATCTACCATACCTTTTGAATTCTGCATTTTTGTTCAGCCTCCAATCTGGCTCATAAGCCTGTTTCTGCAGGAGCTTCCATTTTTCGGTTTTCTCGCTATAGCTTTGATTATAGAACGCCTGATATCGTCAAAGTCCACCTTTATCTCATCATCGGAAAAAAGACATGGCTTCAGGAAGCCGTCGGCGGTGAGCCTGAGTCTGTTGCAGCGGCTACACTCTGGCGGCCGCTCCGTCTCGAATCGCCTGCTTAAATCAACCCTGTCATAAAGCGAAAACTGCATAATCTTCTGAAGCTGCAATTCTCTTTGCTCACAAAACGCCTTCATCGTTTCAATTTCTTTTTCAGTCGTGCCGACAAGAATGACCATGTTAATCTTTATTGGCTTAAGCTGCGCTTCTATTGCTGCGTCCACGCCCGCAAGAACCTGACGCAGGTCGCCGCCGCGGGTGATACGGCGGTATTTATCCGCATCGAGCGAATCTAATGAGATATTCACGCGACTAAGCCCGCTTTGTTTCAGCTTCGCTGCATTTGGCGCAAGCAGTGTCCCATTCGTTGTCATACAGACCTCGTCGATACCGTCGATAGCCGCGAGTTTTCCCACCAGGTGCTCGATGTCTTTTCGAACCAACGGCTCGCCGCCGGTCAACCGAACCTTTGTTATACCCATTTCCGCAGCAACTTTGACCAGCGACTCGATCTGCTCGTAAGAAAGAATATCGCCGGGGTCTTTATGCACAAAGCCCGCCTCCGGCATGCAATATACGCAGCGCTGGTTGCAACGATCCGTTACGGATATTCGCAAGTAATCTACTTTTCGGTTAAATCTGTCTAACAGCAACGCTGGTTCCCTCTTTGATTTCTGCTACGCCGACGGGAATCGAGATTAGCCCATCCGCACCACACAACGCATTTATATGTGCCGAGCCGTGATAATCCACAGGTGTCACTCCACTGTTATTCGTAAAAGCTACCGGTATCCATGACATCCTCTCTGACCGCTTTCTCGAAATCGTTTTCTCCAAAGGCATTGGAATTGTAAGAGGTTTGAACTCATGCCCCATCATCCTGCAAAGAAACGGCTTCACCAATATTTCAAAAATGACAAAGGTTGACACCGGATTGCCGGGCAGACCAAAACAGAACACCCCGTCTGAAATGCCAAAGACGGTGGGCTTACCAGGTTTGATGGCAACCTTTTCAAAAACAAGCTCAATATTATTTTCCCTGAGCATCTTCGGCACAAGGTCAAAATCACCCATCGATACTCCGCCCGACAAAAGCACAACGTCGCTATCGGCTATCGCTTCCTTCAGTATCGAGTCGATAACAAGTTCGGTATCGGCGGCAATTCCATAGTAATTCGGAATTGCCCCCACTTCTATCAGCTGCGCTGCGAGTTGATAGCTGTTACTGTTTCTTATTTGCGAATTGCCGGGTCTTACTGCAGGCTCAACCAGTTCATTACCGGTTGCGATAATAGCTACTTTCGGTTGACGCGATACCAAAGGTGTAACGCATCCTACCGAAGCCAAGACCGCTATGTGCTCGGGTCTAATCCTGGTGCCCCGGCATATCATGATGTCACCCGCTTTAATATCTTCGGCTTTGGAACAAATATTGTCTGATGTCTCGCTGCCGATAAAACGTATCGTTTGTTCAGAGAGCTGTTCAGTATATTCAACCATAATTACACAGTCAGCACCTTCAGGCACAACGGCACCGGTCATAATCTTAGCGCACTGATTTTGCCCGATCGTCTTTTCCGGCATATAGCCCGCCGGTATCGTCTCAACTATTGCAAGCTCATTAACCAGGTTGGCCCGACGGCAGGCGAACCCGTCCATCGCCGATTTGTTAAATGGAGGTACATCAATATCAGAGGCCACATCTTCTGCCAATACTCGATTCAAGGCTCGGTCGATACCGACATGTTCCGTGCTGAGCAGGTGGGCTGATCTCATCACAATCTCGAATGCATCATCAAATTCAAGCATTGTATTTTTTCCGAAATTCTTCATACTCATCCATTGTATTTAGATTCGCAAACCATTCCTGCAGAGGCAGCTCAATATACCTGACCTTACACCGGCTGAACACATCGCTTATCTTACGTCGCCCTGATGACAGCACATCGTTTATGGGTTCAAGGACGCTTTTACGGTATATCGCAAAGAGGGGTTCATAATGCCCATCGTTACCCTCGCGAGTTTTTAGACCTTTGCTTTTGCTCTTATGTTTCGGAATAACTATGTCTACATCCTTGGCTTCGGCAAGAATTTTTCTGACACACCTCAGGTCTATATACGGAATATCGCAGGCCACCACAAAATTGAGTTCGTTGGCTGAAGCCTCCAGAGCCGAAGCTATTCCCATCAAAGGCCCCTGCCCTGGTATCTTGTCTGGAATAATCTCCAGGCTGAGAAAGGCCAGCTTTTCCGATTCGTTTGCGCTTATGAGTATCTGGCTGAAAGAGCCGCTAAGCTGTTCATAGATTATCTCTACCATCAATTTATTGTTAATCTGCAGCATGGCCTTGTCAACGCCCATCCTGCCGCTGCCGCCACCTGCCAAAATTATCGCCGTTGCCTCTTCAAGCATTGTCCATTTCCCATTGGTAAGTTTTACACGGTCAATGTCAAAATCAAAACAGTCATTGTTGGATGTTACAACTCTGTCCGCATACTCCTTGACTTTCTCGGCAGAACTTTTCCACACTTTTAAGAGCCGCCCCTTAACCATAAGGAACAACCCCGGTTCAATAACCTGTCGCAGCGAATTTGATTCGCAGACCAAAACTGCATCCGGCCCAATTATATCAAGCAGGGCGACCGTCCCTTCTTTCAGATGTGCTTTCATAACGCGCAGCCAGAAAACTCGACTTGCACCAGCCGCCAGGAGTCTGGCCGTGTCTTTGCCCGAATTACTGCCGGTTTCCTCCGTAATGCAAAAATCACCTTCTAAAGAAGAACAAACACCGCACCCCCAACCGCCACGGGGACACTGGGCGTCTTTGGCTGTTATCGTAGTAACCTTTATGCCTACGATGTCTCGGTCTTTGCTGAATTTACTGATAAGCGCGCAGGCCAACTGGGTCTTGCCGACATTAGCACCGGCCGAGCCAATCATTAACATCCCATCGAGTTTGTTCATTTTACCCCTCGACAAATTTGACAGCTGAAGCCTTGAAACTTATCCATACCTTCTTCCCGCAATCGAGCTCCAGCTTCTTTACCGACTCGGCGGTTATCAGGGTGGCAACTTCGACGCCAATGTCAACTATGACCTCAACTCCGGGGCCGGCCGGTGCAATGTCCACAATTCTCCCTTCAAAATTATTACGGGCACTTGTGCGGCTGGCCGAATTGCAAATCGTAATATCCTCGCTTCGAATCATAACATACCCCGACTCACCAGGATTGTCACTAAGAACCCAAAAAACGAGATCTCCGGTCCTAAACCGTCTTGTATCTGTCTGGTCACTTTCCGGCTTTGCCAATTGGCCTTCAAAGAAATTTCTGATACCGACAAATCGGGCGATAAATTCAGACTTAGGCCGCTGAAAAACTTCCTCTACAGTACCTACCTGTGCGATAGTTCCGCCTTCCATTACTCCTATATGAGTCCCCAGGCTTGCAGCTTCTGTATAATCGTGCGTGATGTGCAGCACCGCCCGGCCTTGGGCGTTGATTCTTCGCAAAAGAGCGCGCATTTGCGGTCGAGATTTGACGTCTAACGATGATATTGGCTCGTCCAGCAGCAGGCAACGAGGCTCACTTGCCACCGCCCGCGCCAGCGAAACACGCTGGGATTCTCCGCCGGACAGTGTCTGCGGTCTTCGCTTAAGCAGAGCGGTAATGGCGAAATCCTCCGCAAGCTCCACCACACGCTCGTGAATTTGATAATTCCTGAGTTTTTTACACCGAAGCGGATACGCAATATTATCATAAACCGTCATGTGCGGAAAAAGTGCACTGTTCTGAAAGACCAGGCCGATTTTTCGCTGCTGGATTTTTTCGTCGGTAATATCCCTCCCATCGAGCAATATCCGGCCTGCATCGGGACAGGTAAGGCCGGCTATGATTTCGAACAACACACTTTTGCCCACTCCGGAGGCGCCGAGCAGAACAAAATACTGGCCGGGTTGTACCTCGAAAGATACATCCCTAAGGGTAAAAGATGGTAAAGTTTTGGAAATCTGCCTAACGCTGAGCATTTTCTTTTTCCGCGGCTAAGAACCTCAATATTATGAAAAACACTAGGCACACCGATATAAAAAGAACAGCCACCGGCCGAGCGTACTTCAGCCCAAAAGCACCGAAACGTTCATATATCAGTACAGGTGTAATCATCGGATGATAAGCGATAATCAGCACCGCACCAAACTCACTCATCCCTCGTGCCCACATCAAAATAAAACCTGACACAATCGACCTGGCCGCCAGGGGAACTGATATAGTCAAAAACACCCTCAAGGGACTTGCCCCGAGACTTAGCGCAGCCTTTTCAAGACGAACCGGGACAGCGCCAAAACCATCCCGAGCGGAATTGACAAGAAAAGGAACGCTGACGAAAGCCATCGCCGCCATTATACCGGCGCTGGTTCCGACAAAACGAAGGCCCATTTTGGCCGCGGCACCGCCCAAGAGCCCGTTTCGAGAAACTATACCCAGCAATGCTATCCCCGCCGCCGAGTGCGGTATGACAATAGGAAGGTCAATAATACCTGCGACCAGGCCCTTCAACGGAAAATCCTTTCGAGCCAGCAGATAGGCAAAAGGAATCGCAGCAATAGCGAAAATGACAGTTGCTGTCATTGACGTCCACAATGTAAGCCAGATGCTGCTTTGAACTTCGTCGTCTCTCGCTGTCTCGACAAGTTCCGGCAGCGAACACTGCAGACACATACTTACCAGCGGGGCAACAACGAATAGCAATACAGCGCCGCCAAGCACGGCGAAAAGGAGCACGAGTGGCTCAGTTCTAATCCCCGGTGAAGACGTCATATCAATACCTTTCTGCCGGAAGCGCAAAGACCTTAAGGCTTTCCGGGAGCTTGTCGAATGTTTCCGTCGGCGCAGGAACCACGATTGTTTGGCCGTTTCTTTCAAGAATTGCCCCGCCCTTGTCGGCATCGAGCAAAAAAGCTAAAAAGGTCAGTGCAAGTGCCCGGTTCGGTGCATTACGCGGGATGGAAACTCCGTAGATTATCGGCGCCCCTGCTTTGGTAATAAAGGTTCCGGGCTTTTTGCCCGTTAAACGAATCGAAGCACTTTTATAGAAATCGGCGAACTCGGTTTTCTTCAAATTTATCTCATCCGGCAGTATTAGGTATTCAAGCTCGTACTGCTCGGCGACGGAACGGTATATAAAAATGTAATCAAGCTCGCCCACTTCCAAAAGTGCTAATAAATCAACTTCCTTGGGACGAATATATCTTCGGTCCTTTGCCAACATTTTATCTGTAAGGCCGGGTCTGTCGCAGAATCTTTCAGCAAGTGTTATCATAAGCACCGTCCGATACCCACACGGGTCCGCATCCGGGTCGGACCTGCCGAAGGCCACGCGTTTGTCCAGTAAAATATCGTGCCAGTTGTCCTTACTGATTTTTTCGGCCCGGTGTGCGCCCTCACGAAAGGCAATAACCATTTCATTGCTTGCAAACTGGATATTCCACTCGGCATATTCAGGAATGAGCAGGGTATCTATAACCGTGTAGTCTGCAGAAGCTATGATGTCACAGCACCTGTGCAGGTCCGTGATTTTGCGAGCACACAGCCGACTGCCCGCCGCTTCGCGAACAATCTCCACCTTGGGGTGAAGCCTCTTGAATTCGTCGCATATCTGTTTGAAAGGAACAGCAAGACTGCCCGCGTGGAAGATAATCAACTGCCCGGACACTTCAGAAGGCTTTTCATTGGTCATAATCGCCGCTGCCAGAAAGCCTACAGCCGCAAGAATTAAAATAATCCTTACGAGTTTACTCACTTTACAAGTTCCCTGATATGTTTTTTGTAGGCTTTTTCCACGGCCTTTTCAATATCGCCGCGAAATTTAGCGTAAGCTTTGACCCATTTCCTGCCTTGGTCAGTCAGCCCGGTTTGTCCCCCCGTATTGCCTCCTCGCTGTTTCTCAACCAGAGCGATATTTAAACATTCCTCGGCCTTGTTCAAGTCACCCCATGCCTTTCGATAGCTTATGCGCAGTGATTCGCTGGCCGCCTTCAACGACTCTTTAGTCTCAATGCTGCTGAGCAGTCGCCACTTGCCATCGCCGAAAACACCTTCAGCATCTTTTGTGCTCAGCCAAAGCTTAAACCTCGGTCTCAATTCTTTCATCTCACAACTCCCGTTCGCTTCACCTGAAACAGCCAAGCTGACACTTACAGATTCTTATGTTGTGCCGAGTGCAAATATACCCAATCCTAATAATTTCCGCTTCAAATTCCCGCGCCAGTTCGAAAGCCTGCCCGCACGACAACTTTTTAGTCCCATCCACCTCTTGGGCCCGCTCGAGAACGGCATTAATCAAATCTTCTTTTTTGCTCATTTGCGCTTCTCCACAAATATTCCATCCGGTTATGCATGCACTGACATATCGACAGCAAGCCAATTAAAGCATCTAATCAGCCTTTGGTCAACATAGAACTTTCCCTCACTGTCTCGACTCCAATGGCCAGGTGTCGAGACAGTGAGGCAGAATCTTCTCTCTAAGTGCCCTCTGTCATGAAAGGGCACACAACCTTAATGCTTAAAGTGGCGTTTGCCGGTAAAGACCATTGCGATGCCGACCTTATCAGCAGCGGCGATAACCTCGTCGTCTTTCTTTGAGCCGCCCGGCTGAACGATACATACTACGCCTGCTTTAGCGGCATTGACCACATTATCGGGGAACGGGAAGAACGCATCCGAGCCCATGGCGCAGCCTTTGGCCTCGTCACCGGCCTGCTTAAATGCTATCAAACCGGACTCGACGCGATTCATCTGGCCTGCACCGACACCAATAATCCTTCTGCCCTTGACCAGCGTGATTGTATTACTCTTAACATGCTTTGCCGTTATCCAGGCTATTCGCAGGTCCTCTAATTGTTCATTTGTCGGCTTTACTTTCGTCGGGTACGTAAGCACATCGGGCTCCCACGCAACAAGGTCGCGCCTCTGCAGCAGCATTCCACCGATGATACAGCGGACATCAAACTCGCCGCAGTCAATACTCGCACGGTCGATTGGCCCGGTTTCCATCAGCCTCACCCGCTGGCCCCACTGTTTCAGTGTCCTGATTGTCTCAACCGCATCTGCATCGAACTCGGGCGCTATAATCACCTCAGCGAAGAAACCGCTCGCCCCTTTCGCCTTGCCGAATCTGCTGAAAGATTCCATGATTACCGTGGCAAGGTTTTTTTCGACCTTCCTGTTCAGCGCTATGATACTGCCGAACGCACTGATAACGTCACCCACGTACGCTTTTTCGTATGCAACGCAGATATCCTTATCAATTGCACAGCCACATGGATTAAGATGCTTGACAACAACCGCGGCCGGCTCACTAAATTCCTTCACAAGCTCAAAGGCCGCATTCGTGTCTAACAGATTATTGAAGCTAATACCCACCCCGCCGGGCAGGAGCTTGCCGCTGCCGACGCTCATCTCTCCACTGGCGGGCAGCTTATAAAACGCCGCATCCTGGTGTGGATTCTCGCCGTATCGAAGCTCATTTTCCTTCGCAATCGCAATTGAAACACGCTCAGGGTACTGGACATCGGCCTTGCCATTCAAATACTTGGCAATCGCCGCATCGTACGTAGCGGTAAGCCCAAACACAACCCTGGCACAATCGGTCCGGAACTCTTCGCTTACCGCACCGTTATTGGCCTGCATCTGGTCAATAACATGCTCATACTGATCCGGATTCGTTACAACCGTAACATATTTATGGTTTTTCGCAGCCGAGCGAAGCATGCTTGGTCCGCCGATATCGATATTTTCAATTGCCTCTTCCAGAGTGCAGTCGGCCCTGGCAATTGTTGCCTTGAACGGGTAAAGGTTCACGCATACCAAATCAATCGACTCAATATCATGCTCTTCCATTGCTGCCTTATGTTTGGCATTGTCACGAATAGATAACAGCGCGCCGTGAATTTTCGGATGGAGAGTTTTGACCCTGCCGTCCATCATTTCCGGGAAACCGGTAACCGACTCAATACCGACAACATCCACCCCCGCCTCGCTCAGCTTCTTGGCTGTGCCGCCGGTGCTGATTATCTTAACCCCCATTTCGCTGAGCTTCCGGGCAAAATCAACAATACCTTTTTTGTCGGAAACACTAATCAACGCTGTCTTAACTTTTACGTCCATTCGAGCTTTCTCCTTAAATTGAGATTCTCATTTAACCTTGCTCAGCCACGCCGCCAAGCTTCTATTTCAATAAAATACCAAATTTGCCTGACCAACGCAACTATGTTCCTTCGGATTCCAAAAAGTAGTGGCTTCGCATAGATAATGCAGATATAATTGAAGCCGTTATGAAGATATCGAAGGCGGAAATAAGAAAGCTTACTGATTCGCGCTCGTGGCAAAGAGGCGTTAACTACCATGACCAAGGAAACGTGCTTTCGCTGCTTGAAGATAAACACATAATTATAGCTAAAGTCAGTGGGACACGCGACTACAAAGTAAAACTGTGGACAGAAAATGACAAACTTGACGGCTCATGCTCCTGTCCCATGGGGGATGCAGGAGTGTTTTGCAAGCATTGCGTGGCAGTTGGCCTGACATATCTGGAAGGTGGGGTCGGTTCCGTCATCGAGGGTTCTTCAAAGCAGAAATCCAAAAAGTCGGAACCTGCAATTACAATGGATGATATTCGTCAGTACCTGTCTCAGCAGAAAACCGACACATTAGTTGAAATGATTATGGACCAGCTAATGGAGGATGATTCTCTTCGAGAACGTCTTATGATGAAAGCGGCTCGTTCTGGCCAAAAAGGACTTAATGTGGGTGCTTTCAAAACAGCGATAACCCAGGCGACTGAAACACGTGGCTTTGTTGACTACCACAGCGCTTATGATGTTTACAGAAGAATTGACAACGCAGTTGATTCCGTAGAAGATCTTTTGAAAGATGGTTTTGCTAAAGAAGTTATCGAGTTATCGGAACATGCTCTTAAGCGTGTCGAAGAAGCGTTGGGCGAAACGGACGACTCAGATGGATATGTGGGTGACCTTCTGGAGCGTCTGCAGGAAATTCATCTTAAAGCGTGTGTGAAGGCCAAACCCGATTCTAAAGTTTTGGCTAAGCGTCTATTTGAATGGGAACTCGCTACAGAATGGGACACTTTTTACGGGGCCGCCGAAACCTATGCTGATGTGTTAGGCAAAAAAGGATTAGCTGTTTACCGCAGGCTTGCCGAAGCCGAATGGGCCAAAATACCACAGCTCAAACCTGGTCAGACTGAGCGAAGTTTTCGAGGTAATCGCTTTCGTCTTACTTCGATTATGGAGGCTCTTGCCTGGGCTGACGGCGATGTCGAAGCCCTTGTAGCTGTTAAAAGTCGAGACCTTTCCTGTGCATATCATTTTTTGGAAATTGCTCAGATATACAAAGATGCCGGCAAACCGGATAAGACGCTGGAATGGGCTGAAAAGGGATTAAAGGCCTTCCCTGAAAGTACAGATAGCCGATTGCGCCAGTTCCTTGCCAATGAATATCACCTGCACAAACGTCACGACGAAGCTATGCAACTGGTCTGGACAAATTTTGCTGAACAGCCCGGTCTTGAGAATTACAAGTTGCTTAAGGCGCACGCAGGTCGTATTAAAAAATGGCCTAAATGGCGACAGCAGGCCATAGAGTACATTCGGGAGGAAATTGCCGAAGCAAAGAAGCCGATACCCAAAAACTATGCTTATTGGTCTGCCAAAAAAGACTATTCATTGCTCGTTGAGATTTTCATCTGGGAAAATAATATAGAAGCTGCCTGGCAGGAAGCTAAAACGGGCGGCTGCGGTAATTATCTCTGGATGCAATTGGCAAAGCTGCGGGAGAAGGACCACCCTGCCGATGCCATCGCGGTTTATCAGGGCCAGGTTGACGCGATTGTCAACCGTACAAACAAGAACGCTTATCGGGAGGCAGTAGGTTTAATTAAGAAGATTCGCAAGCTTATGAAAAACCTGGGGCAAGGTAAGGAATTGCAAGAATATATATCGTCTGTTCGAACGAAGTATAAACGGAAAAGAAACTTCATGGCAATGCTGGACAGGCTCAAAATAAAATAGTTATGAGTAAGTGATAATTGTAAACGCAATCAGTGAGGTAGATTATGCATCCGGACTTTGAAAAACTGGAAGTTTTAGCCAGAGAAAAAGAAGAGGAAAACTGGGAATTCAGAACTTATCTCAAGTGGAATTGCAAGCTATCAGACAAAAAACTCGACAGATTGGTTTCCGAGCTCACTGACAATGTCTGGGCAGATATTGACTGCGCAAGTTGTGGCAGATGTTGTAAGGAACTCAGGCCTGAATTTTCGGAGAAAGAACAGCAAAGACTGGCAAAGCGTCTCGGAATGTCTGTCGAGCAGTTCAGAGAACAATATCTGAAATACGATGATACTGAGGACGAACTTGGCTGGCGGACTCGTCAAACTCCCTGCCCATTCCTTGATGGTACAAGATGCTCAGTACATGAAGAAAGGCCCAAACAGTGTCGTGATTATCCATATTTGTATAAGCCGGATTTCAGCTTTAGGACAATAGGTATGATTGAACGAACGTTTACCTGTCCCGTTGTTTTTCAGGTTACGGAAGAGTTAAAAAAACATCTGGCTTTCCGATACCGCGGGCGTTAATTAGACGTCCAGAATACGGTTGAGTCGGCCTAACGGAAGCCGGGAAATACTTCCACTTAATCCGTTTTTGTTAGATAATTCTGCTACCAAAGGAAATAACAATGATTACTTCGTTTTTTCGCCGCTCCTCTTTATGGAAAACTGAAGAACAGTTGTGCCTTGCAAAGCTAAGGGAGAAAGTTTCCGGGGAAATTGAAGGCGTAAAAATAGAAATAAGGTTTCTCGTTGACTCAAATCGGCCTCTGGAGGCTGGTGAGCTGAAGGTTTTGAAGTGGCTGCTGACCGAAACATTTGAGCCCGAAAGTTTCTCTGAACAGTCCATGCTGGACGGGGAAGCTTTTGAGGTCGGGCCCAGGCTCGCAATTGTTACGCCAAAAAGCACCAATTCGGTTTCCATATGCTATGCATGCGGCCTGAATTCAGTCACCCGCATTGAGCAAACCCGCAGGTTCCGCATCGAAGTGGCTAGTGGCGCCCGTCTCCGGGCTGAACATCTCAATCAAATCTATGCCATGGTTCACGACAAGATGACTGAAGAGCCCTATACGCAATCTGTGACTACATTTGAACCGGACGTTAAGGCTGAACCGGTACAACTTCTACCTGTACTTGAAAAAGGAACCGCAGCGCTCAGACAGGCTAACAAAGAATTGGGGCTGGCCTTTGACCAGCAGATGATGGATTATATCTTGACCAATTACCGGACAAATAAGCGCAATCCGACTGATGTCGAGTTGTTCATGTTCGGCCAGCTCAATTCGGAGCACTGCAGGCATCACCGATTCAACGGCCGGTATATCATCGACGGCAAAGAGATGGAAGACAGTCTTTTTGGCATGATTAAATCAACCACACAAGCAAATCCGGCCAATGTCCTATCAGCCTACAGTGATAATGCTGCCATACTTTCCGGCAGGCCCATTACAGCCTTTGTGCCAATGAATCCTGTTGTGTCATCGGCATTTGGCCTGATAAAACTGACATACAGCCTTCTTTTCAAGGTCGAGACGCATAACCATCCGACAACCATTTGCGCCTTTCCCGGTGCGGCAACAGGCACAGGCGGTGTAATCCGCGACTGGCAGGGAGCCGGCAGAGGAGGCATACCAGTAGCTGGTCTGGCATGTTATAACGTCGGCAACCTTCTTATCGGCGGTTATGACGGATTGCCCTGGGAGAAAGACTATGCCCCTCATCCGAGGTACGCACAGAGGCCCCTCGAAATTATCATACAGGCTTCCAATGGGGCCAGCGACTACGGCAACAAGTTCGGCCAGCCTATAATCCTTGGTTCATTTACTGCGTTCGAACAGGTGGTCGATGGTGACCATTACGGCTGGAAAAAAACATGCATGGTAGCAGGTGGGGGCGGCTTTATTGATGAAAGTCACGCGGAAAAATTGCAGCCGCAGCAGGGGCAGCTCGTTGTGCAAATAGGCGGAGATGCATACAGGATTGGCCTAGGTGGTGGTTCAGGCTCAAGCAAGGATGCCGGCAGCCAGGCAGAAGAGCTTGACTTTGATTCTGTTCAGCGGGACAACGCGGAGATGGAAAACCGAATGAATGAGGTAATCCGGGCTTGTTCGGAACTCGGGGATAAGACACCAATAATCACCATCACAGATCTGGGTGCAGGCGGCGAGTGTGTGGCCCTGCCCGAGATTGTTGATCCCGTGGGTGCACACTATGAGCTGCGCCAAGTCCCCTGCGGAGACAAAACCATGCCAGTCTATGTTCTCTGGTGCAACGAATCCCAGGAAAGAATGGTCATGGTGGTAAGAAACGACAGGCTCAAAATCCTGCAGCAGATTTGCGAGCGGAACCGCTGCCCGATGTATGTGGTTGGCGAAATTACCGATGACGGTAAGCTGGTGGTTACCGACAGCAATGTGCCGGATGATGCGCCCCGCGAGCAGAAAACGCCCATTGATGTTAGCATGAAATTCCTGCTCGCTGATTTGCCACAGATGACCATTGATTGTAAGACAGTGGCGCGCAAGCTCAGCCCGCTGCGATTGCCTGAGACGTTGACTGTTATCGAAGCGCTCCAAAGAGTGCTCAGGCTGCCAAAGGTCGCATCCAAACATTTCCTGACACGCAAGGTCGATAGGTCCGTTGGCGGTTTAATCGCCCAACAGCAGACAGTGGGTCCATTACAGCTCACACTTGCTGATTGTGCAGTAACTGCCGACAATTTCTTTTCTACAACCGGAATGGCAACAGCCATAGGCGAGCAGCCGATTAAAGGCCTTGTCAGCACACAAGCAGGCGGCAGGATGAGCCTTGGAGAATCCCTGACCAACATCGTATGGGCACTCGTTGACGGCTTTGAATCAATTAATTTCTCTGCTACGTGGCAATGGCCGTGCAGACAGCCCGGTGAAGATGCCAGACTTTACGATGCGGTTAAGGCAGTTGCCCAACTTTGCAAGGATCTGAAATTGCGCATTCCGGTTGGCAAAGACTCCGTTTCGATGACGGCAGAGACACTTGTTGACGGGAAAAAACACTGTATTAAGTGCCCGGGCACGGTTCAGATGATAAGCTTTGCCCCTTGCCCGGATATCACCGCCGTTGTCACCCCTGACATTAAAAGACCCGGCGAAAGCAAGCTTATGCTTATTGATCTTTCTGATGGCCGGTTCCGACTTGGCGGCTCAGCCCTGGCCCAGGTATACGAGCAGGTCGGTAGCGACAGTCCGGATGTGGATGACCCGGCGCTTTTGCGTAAAGCTTTTGAAGCGGTGCAGTATCTCATCGGGCGCAACCTCATACTGGCGGGTCACGACCGGTCTGATGGTGGCTTAATCACATGCCTCCTGGAGATGGCCTTTGCGGGTAACTGCGGCCTGGATATCAACCTGAACGACCGGAAGGTTTGGGGCCACGACCACATTGCAGCACTGTTCTCAGAAGAGCTTGGTATGGTGATAGAGTACTTGCCTGAAAATGAAGAGGCTATTGGGGATATCCTGAAGCGTCACGGCTTAAGCGATTGTTGCTATGTGCTCGGAAAGGCCAAAGATGACCGGCAAGTAAGCATACGGTGCAGGGGCAAAAATGTGCTTGAAGCCGACATGAGGGTCTTAAGGAACGCCTGGCAGGAAACCTCCTGCCAGCTGGACAAGCTTCAGGCAAATCCTGCCTGCACCGAAGCTGAACGAGTATCCGGTTATGAACGCAAAGGCCTGAGTTTGAAACTCAGCTTCGTTCCAAAGCCAACCCCCGATGTTAAGCTGGAAGCTGATAACAAACCCAGGGTGGCCGTCCTTCGCGAAGAAGGCACTAACGGCCACCGTGAGATGGCTGGAGCGTTCTTTGCTGCGGGATTTGAGCCATGGGATGTTACAATGACAGACCTGGCCGACGGAAGAATAACCTTGCGTGATTTCCGTGGTGTTGCCTTTTCAGGCGGCTTTAGCTTTGCCGACGTCCTGGATGCGGGAAAAGGATGGGCCGGCGTTATCAAGTTCAATGACCGAATACGCCGTCAGTTCGATGATTTCATAGCACGACCCGATACATTCTCGCTGGGTGTGTGCAATGGCTGCCAGGTTATGACACTCCTTGGCTGGGTGCCCTGGCAGGGTATTGATGCCACAAGTCAGCCACGTAATGTGCGAAACGAGTCGGGAAT
>JGI10211J34971_10002238_pt1 | contig 15875 bp, 33 predicted proteins | sample Etolagsediment_FD_34971 | JGI IMG/M metagenome (IMG submission 34971) | reverse complement strand
CTGCATCAAGAAGACTCCGCATAGCTGCAGTGGCCGACATTGTGAGGTTGCCCAAGAAATGAATAAGCCCCAAACCATAAAAGCCAAAACCAGGAACGTATCTATAATGGGTGAAGTGCATCTTCTTAACATATTTGTCATCTCCTTCTGCCCAGTTACGTCTAATAGACAATACTGCACCTGTACTTTCTTCTACAGTTACAATGTAAGGACATGCTACGTTACCTTTGTGCATATTGTCTTCTGGTATTTCCAGATAGCAATGCTGTTCAAGTAACACATACTGTGGGTCATTGTCAGAAGCAGGAGACAAACCAAGAACGCTGTCCATCTTTTCTGCCATGCCTGACAAGCTAGGAATACCAGCTGTGGGTAGCTCTATGTCTGCATACATGCCTGCGTCAATCTGACGGGCAAGGTCTACAGGGCTGCGATAAATTACATGTGTATAGCGGTCTGCTCTACGTAGGTCAGTTGCATAGTAAGACACATAGAACTGGTCAATAGGAACAAACTCAGATACAGGACGGTCAAGGCTGGCATCATAATAAATCTTTTTAAATGCAGAGCCGATAAGTGGTAGGTGAAAAAGCATACGCTCAAACTCGTCAAAGTATTCTGGCATCTGTGTTGTAACCTGATAGTTCATAAAGTTCTGAACACGGTTGGCTTGTTGCTGTTTCTCTAATGTTGCTTCGCCAAGCACTTGAGCTTTCACTGGCCCTTTGGCAGGAAACAACTCTGTTGATGCTTTGGCTTGGAACTTAACTGCAGACTCAATCAACAGTGGGTGTACTGCTGTGGCTGCTCCCTCAAATGGTTCGGTTGTATCTTCTAGCTTAAGACCAAGAAGCTCGAACCCACGCTCAAACATTGATTCCCATTCTGAACGAGAATCCTTATCGGCATGAAACTTATCAATAACTGTATTACCAATGTCAGCTAGTGTATCTTCATCAAGCATGTCAACAAGGTTATCAAAGAAACCTGTGTCACCTGATTCAATTTCTATCTCTAGCTCTGATGCCATACCAGACAGGTCTACTTCTACTTCGCCCGTTTCAGGGTCAACAGTAATGTTTGCATCTGCTGTAGATACATCGTCCATCTCTAGCTCAAGCTTCGGACCTTCTCTTCCACCGTCTACTTCGTATGGATTGCGTTCAGTTGCCATATTAAATTTCCTTGATTAATTGCTGTTGCCTATATTATACACTTAAGTGCGCCAGTATCCAACCCTCTTTTGTCGTCTTGGGTTATAATCATCTTCCCAGCTAGGGTCTTCGTTGTGAGACACATGCCAGCTGTCCCTCATATAGTGGATAGCCATAGTCATTGCATCTACTTGGTCATCGTGTGCGCCATTCGGAAAGGCTAGTGCTTCATCGTATAAATCCTTAGCCCACTCCTTACCCTTCGGGATATAGACACGCCCTGATTCCATTAGAGGTGTTGCAGCATAGACACGAGAGACTTTATCCCTGTCAGGCAGATAGTCTAGCACTGGCAGCCCAGCTAGTCTCATGTCCTGCAACAACGACTGACCCGAAGCCTTCTTCTCAATAATACATACGTCAGGTTTGTGCTTCTGATATAGATGCTGAGCTACACGTCTCAAGTCTGGATACTCAAACCTATCCTTGACATTGCCAAGTAGTATCAAGTTGGGTATTACAAACTCATTACCAAACTCATCCCGTTCTGATTGGTGGAAGATACCCCATGTCTGAATGACACTGTAGTCAGCTGTTCTCTTGGTGGAGAAGGCTGTGTCATATGTCTGTATTACAAACTCACAGTGCGGTGGGTCTTCATACTCCCACCACTGGAACCACTTCTTCTTAATGATACCGCCTTCATCTGGCGATGGGTTCTGCATATATAGTGCATCCCAATACCTGCTACCATTGCTTGAACGTATCTCTTGTTCATCTAGCTTCAGTACTTCATCAGGCTTCCACTCTGGGAAGTAGCTGCTACCCTCTGGAAGTCCCAGCAGTTCTGCAGCAGTTTCATCTAGCCATGCAGGAATACTAATGACTTCCCAAGGTAGACCTGATATGTCTGACTCCTGCTTCAGCAACCATCCGCAAAGGTCATCATAGTGATACCTTGTATTAATAATAATGATTGCCCCGTTAGGCATAAGACGAGTACGTAGGCCTGAAGGCCACCACTCCTTAATATACCTACGGCCTGCTTCGGAGAATGAGTCTTCCTCAGACATCACGTCATCCAGCAAGGCTAAGTGCGCTCCACGACCAGCAATTTGTGAGCGTACACCAGCGGCATAGTATGACCCATTGTGATTAGTCTTCCACTTACCAGCTGCCTTAACGTCTGAACGTAGCTGGACACCCTTGAAGGTTTTCTGGAAGTCTTCCGTATTTACAATGTCCCTGACGCTACGACCAAAGTCACTAGCCAGCTGGTCACTGTGGGAGACAGACATAATCTCGTGGTTAGGCTCACGGCCAATATACCACGCTGGGAATATCTTACTAGTAATAAGACTTTTAGAACTACGGGGAGGCAGGAAGACCATAAGCCTCTTTACTTCACCATCGGCTACCTTCTGCAGTCTGTCGCATAGTAGCTCAATGTGTCTACCCATCTTAAAGTCTGTTACCAGTGTGGGTGCTACAGCACGGACAAAGGTTAGTAAGTCTGTCTTGGCTTTGAACTTAACGTAAGAAGCTAATGCCTTATCTAAATCATTGTAGGACTTCGGCCCCTTTGTTGCAGGTCTTAGTTCTTCTAAGTTGGGGAGGTCGTCTATATTTACTTCTGCTGTCATGTTTACCGTTGTCCTTGACAACTCACCTCTATGTTACACACTGTAACAATACGTGATGTAGTTATCTATTGAATGTGTATTGTATGTTGGTCGAATCCGTGCTAAACTATCTTTACTTTAAAGTTCGGAGGTACTAGTATATCTCCCCAACCCCGCCTTAACTTTAAAACATGTAACCTCCGACTATTATGTATTATAACTTCTATCTACTTTATATACAAGTAGTATCTTATTCTACATGTCATCTCGGAAGCCCCGCCCAAAATAATTAAAACTATAGTCTGTATAGACACCAAGACTAGTAGATGATAGACCTAGTAAAATTATAAAATTTTATTGGCGGGTTTTACTTTGTTTTACTCAGATGAAAACAGGGGGTAGGGGGTATTTATGATAAACCTTCTCAAAATTCTAATTATGTCACAGGGGTATATTATATATATACGTGCGTGGCAGTTTTTTGGGGTGGGGGTTACCAAGGGTAATCTCTCAGAATCTGCAGAGTGTTGCCAAAATGTTACAGAGAATCTGTAAAGTCTTCTGGAATCATGACAAGAGGTGCCATATTCACCGAAGGTGTTTGTATTTTGTAGCTATTGAAGCCTCCCATGCCCTCCCATGTATTCACGTATCCCCCTCCCCCATGACATCACAAGACTTCCCAAACCCTTGGTTTGATTGGATAAATTCCCAGATGAAGTATGCGTTTGACACATCACAGCCCATGTGCTAGAGAGTATTAGTAGTATCACTATTTGTAAGTTCTTACGAACAAATAGATGATACACTTAACAACCAACCGATGAGGATTTTGATGATGTTTGGAATTGGAATTACCTTAGTGCTGTTAGGCATTAGCCTATCTGGTTTAACAGCGATTGGTATCGTAACTGGTGGGGCGTCTGCCCTGCCTCTGGCAGTTTGGGCAATCATGCTCATCACGTCAGTCGTTGCCAGCTTTGCTGGATTGTTCTTGTCGATTAAAAATTAGGGGTTGACAACCTGTAGCCTTAGTAGTATCACTATTAGTAAGTTCTTACGAACTAATAGATGATACACTTACAACCAACCTTGAAAGGATTTGAATTATGAGTAACATTTACGAAGTAACTACCTTGGAAAACTATTGCGATGGCACACCCTCTTACGCTGTCTCTCATGTCTATGAGGGCATCGTCTCAGTCTGGGACAACATTGACTTCGCCTATCAAGTCTGTGAAGACTTGGAACTTGGCATTGGAGCCTAACCATGACCAGACGTGTAACCACTTATGAAGATTTCTGTTTTTCAAGCACTGATGACTTAGTGCATTTCCTCAAAGACGAGTGGTCATATGACCAGAAAGGCATTGACACCTTGCTCAAAGAGCAGTATGAAGAAGATGAGTATGTTGATGCTCATGAAAAAACTACCACTATAGTAGAACTCACGCCTGATAATTCTGGCGGTTTCACCCAATGGTATTTGTCTGTGAAGACAGATGGCATTCAATACGATAACTACTCTTAATCTAACTAAACCTGAAAGGTTTCTATCATGTCTAACTACAAATTGCTTTCCGTAGGAAATAACGCCAAAACTGTCAAGGGTGATGGCTCTGAATACCTAACCGCTATCCTATACCTTGCACCAGCCGATAACCTGCAAGGCGTCAATGTCTGCCCTATGGCTGTAACTGCAGGATGCAAGGCCGCTTGCTTATACACTGCAGGGCGTGGCAAGATGAATTCTGTTCAGACTGGCCGATTGCGTAAGACTATGCTATGGCGTGATGACCGCCAAGGTTTCTTAGCTACGCTAAGGCAGGACATTGCCAAGTTTGCCAAGTATTGTGAGAAGCGTGGCATTCAGCCAGTCGTAAGACTGAACGGCACAAGTGACATCATGTGGGAGAACTACATTGATATGGAAACAGAGTTTCCCCTTGTTCAATTCTATGACTATACAAAAATCGTGAAGCGTGTTTATAAGGCTTTGCCTTCTAACTATCATCTTACTTTGTCTTATAGTGAAGCTAATGTTGACTATGCATGGGACGTAATCGAAGCTCATCAAAAGACGGGTGTAAACATGGCCGTAGTATTCCGCAAACCTACTACCGAACACCCATTGCCTATTGATTCGGCTTTGCTGGATGGTGATAAGGATGACTTGCGCTTTCTGGATGCACCGATGAGCGTTGTGGCATTGTATGCCAAGGGCGATGCAAAGAAGGACAACACAGGATTTGTGATTGACACCCACTAAGATTAGTAGTATCACTATATATAAGTTCTTACGAATATATAGATGATACACTTAACCAACTAAATTAAACCGAAACGCAAACAATGGAGATTTACTATGCGTATTACTGACTTGAATGATGGAACCAACGGCTTTCGCTTTAACATTGCTGGCATCAAGGGCTTGACCCGTAAACGCCAAGCAATCAAACGCTACGGCATCAAATGGGGTGACGCTATGACTGCCCTACACCTTGGCAAGCGTAGCATCTACATTGAGGGCGGCAAACGCCGTGACCTTGGAAACAACTTCGCAGGGTAATCCTGTGACACCTTGGCAAGTGTCTGTAAACTGCCTACCTTGTAACATACTGTAACAATTCGTGAAGGAATTTTATCATGTCTAACGAAAACTTTTACTGCAAGTTTGACATCTATTCTGTAGATGACCCACGCAAACCAGAGGACATCCGCCACGTTATGAGCGTCACTGCTTCTACTGAGGCCGATTGGCTAATGTGGGACAATGCCTGCAAGAAGACCGAAGGTCTGTTTATTGACAGCGACTATGCTGAATTGTCAGACTGGGCATGTGAAATGCACCGCAAGCGTGACTTGGACAATGGTGTCCAACAATTCCAATACTCCGAAGGGGTGTAACATACTGTAACAATTCGTGAAGGATATACTATGAATAGTAATGTGAGAATGAAACTGAACGACCGCTATGAATTTTCTATCAGCCAAGAGTTTGACCACCCGTCCCTTGTGGAAGTAGCTCTGCTAGAAGCCGTCGACGGGATGGCTGATTACAAGGTGTTCGTGCCGACTATTGATTGGGCGAGTGATTGGGTAGGCGCTAGCCGTGAAGAAGTCATACGCTATATTGATGGACATGACGTGAAAGATTTGCTAGACATGGCAAAAGAATTTGTATACAAACAGGAACGAGGATAAAATGAGTTACGATAGCAGATACGAACCAACATACGATGAGGAATTAGACAGAGAGGAGGAATCTCTCAAGGTTTTCAATGCCTTGGTTGTCCTCACTGACTATGACAGCTTTGCCCAAAAGGGCATGGAAGTATACTATGGCGACGACTATGAACACATGGTCACTGACCTGATGTATGACGAGATAAGTGATGCGACACACCTACCAGTGTGGGCAGTGCGTGACTACGCCCTTGATGCTTGTGAGCTTATGCACATGCATGGCAAGTGGCACAGCAAAACAAATGGCATGTGGAAGGAATGGAATTATGCTTAAATTTGAAATAGTGGATGGTGTTGTTCGTGGCTATGCCACAGCAGTGGCGGAGTTGTCTTTTGAGATACCTGTGTATGAATTGCGTGAGTCTTATGAATGCGAAGCAGAAACACCAGAAGAATTTCTCGACTTGATTCGTGACGATGTTCACAGGGACATAGAGAACCACATTGAGATTGCGCTTGATAACTTTGGATATAGGTGCGATGATGGCGTGAACTTGGACAGTTGCCAAACACCTGACATAAACCAGATGGAATTAGATGTAGAAGTAGAGGAAGCAGAAGATGACAAAGACGAATAGGCAAATGGTCATGGTGTCTTGCGAGACGCTCACCGACCTACACCTTGCCGCATACAGTGGCATTGAACACGAGAAATATCCCAGTGTTTCCAATGACATAATGAAAGCACAGGAAGAAGCACGACAGGCTTTGTTTGCCTGTGGCTGGTGGCAACAAGGAGATGAGGAGTAATGTATATGTATAAAATTTATGTATCAGATTCGAAAGGTGAACACACCTATTCCTTTGGAACATGGCGTGAAGTTGAAGCTTTCGAGACTGCGCTTAACGAACTATGCACAGGCGTTGCATGGGAAACTAATTGGGAAGAATTGGAGAAAGAAAATGCCTAACCATTGCATGAATAACTTGACTATCAAATCAACCAACGCAGGATTTCTGCAGGGGCTGATGAACGAGATGAAGATGGCCGAACATAACGAGGTCAACTTTTTGTCTAAGCTCGTCCCTTTCACGGCTGAGACAAACCACGAGTGGGACTATGACTGGTGTGTCAGAATGTGGGGAACCAAGTGGGACATCTTCGATGTTGTCCACGCCTCGCTTGAAGGTGACACGTTGAACCTGTGCTTTGCAAGTGCATGGTCACCGCCCATTGATGCCCTTGTGCGTGGTGCTGTGACACATGGCTACGAGTTTAAGCTACACTACTGCGAAGATGGTGCTTGCTTTGTCGGCTATGCCGAAGGCGACCCAGAAGCACACAGCGACATGACGTTTGGGACATTCATAGAGACACACCCAGAGGAATACATCCCCGACCACATCCTTGATGAGTGGCCGCACCTCGTGTCTGACTGGGAGGAGTGGCAACAGGAACGTGACCAAGAGGAACTACAGGAGTTGGCAAATGCCTGAACACATTGAAGAAAAGCTACGGGACTGGCTGAGAAGTTGTCCTTACACTGAATACACAGACATAAACTACGTCGAAGAAGACAGCAGGGTTTACATTGTAAACGTAAGCCTTGCCGTGGAAAAGGAAGCAGAAGATGGCTAAGAAAAACTTTCGGGTAGCCGTGTGCTACGAAGAAGGCTTCGTGATGGAAGTCGAGGCAAACAATTCAAAAGAAGCTAAACAGATAGCCTATAAGATGGTGGACTATTGGGGAACAGGTGTCACAAACAAGTGCGTCCACAGGGATTTTTGGGTTGACACAGTAGAGGAGTTAGCAAATGCCTGATGGATTTACAGCAGACTTTATGACGCTACTTACCAAGTATTGTGGCGACCAATGGGATTTTAATTGGGACGACTACGATGATGGCAAGAAATACCTACGACTAACAATGAAATTCAAACAACGATACACAGAGGATTACGAATGATGCGACCCAATGTGTGTTATACTATACCTATCTTAAAAGTTAGGGGTGCAACATAACATGGATTACATACAGAAAAGAAAAGAACAGATAAGAAACAACAACTACATGAACAAGTATGGTATTACTTCGGAAGTAGTTGATGTTATGATAGAAGAACAGAAGGGATGTTGTTACATATGTGGGGCTAAACCCAGAAGTTATATACTTAGAGTTGACCACTGTCACAAGACAGGAAACATAAGGGCAATGCTTTGTAATAACTGTAACATAGGTCTTGGAATGTTTGGTGACAACATTGAAGCGATGGAGAAAGCGATAAAACATTTAATGGAGAACATAAATGAAACAGTGTAGTAGATGTAAAGAGAAGAAAGACTTATCTCTTTTCAGCAAAGATACCGCACGAAAAGATGGGCATAACCATAGATGTAAAGCCTGTCACTCAGATGTTGGTAAGGAGTGGAAGCAACGTGCAGACCCACAAAAATTAAAAGAGAATCAATATAAAGCACATATTAAACACAAGTATGGTGTGAGCATTGAGTGGGTAGAAGAAAGATTGGCCGCACATGATTACAAATGCAAAGTATGTGAAACTGAAATGAAACTACATACAAACACAGTAGCCATTGACCATTGCCATGAGACAGGGGAAGTAAGAGATGTTGTGTGTAAGAAATGCAACCTAGCAATGGGACAGTTTCGTGACGACCCTAAACTAATAGAAAAAGCAATTGATTATTTAATAGAAATGAAGGAGAAAACCTAATGGTATTACGTGCTATATTGATTGACCCGTTTACCCAAACGATTGAAGAAGTGGACTATAGTGGAGACTACAAAGACATCTATGGTCTGATAGAGTGTGACTTATTTACCACAGTATATCTTCCTAACACAAGCGATGACACGCTGTTCGTTGATGACGAAGGCTTGTATGTAGAGAACCAAAGGTTCTTCAAGATAGATGGTTTTGAACAGCCACTGGCTGGTCGTGGTCTGCTGTTAGGCACTGACAAGGAAGGCGAGAGCATAGACTGCATGTCTACAGTAGAAGAAGTAAAGGCCATTGTGTCATGGGAAAAGGACGGCACACAAGTGGAGGCCAGCTTTATGGTCATGGCTTTCAACCAGATGAAGGACGTAATGGATGCCGATGAGTTGACCGACAAAGAGTTACTCGACCTGCTCATTGGCGAAGAAAGGGTGTTACATTAATGCTTGACATTCCAGCAACAATATCGTATGTTGAGATAGTAATTATGGTGGGTGTGTGGTTGAACACATCCATCAACATCTACAACCTAATGAAGGCACGACATGACAGAGGATAAAGATAAAGAAAAGGAATACGAATCACTACGCAAGTGGCTGTATGGCAACGAGTTGTCGCACCGCCAGACCATTGACTTCCTTGACAAGCGGCCAGAGTTTAAGGCATGGCTCAAGGAATATTTTATTAAAACATATACAGGAAGGGGCTAACATGGCTCGCTATGAAGTAACATTTGTGATTGACACAGACATGAAAGACGTAGGACAACAACATTGGTGGCCGATTATTGGCGAAGACCCAATGCCGATTGAGTGGCTTGAGTATATCGTAGTGCGTGACCTATCTGAAGACGAGTATGTCTTGGACATTGAGGCCGAAGAAAATACAATCAACGTAGTTGACATGACATATGATGCACTGACACAAGAACCACAGAAAGTTAAACTAGAACTAGTAATAGACAACGAGGAAAAAAATGAGCAATAAACACACACGAATGTTTAAGCCTTGGTATGAGGATAACATCCTAAGTATCTGGGAAACAAAGACTAATAGCCGTGGACGTAAGGAACGGGTGAAGGTCAAGACCAATCGTGCCACAGTGCATGACCGCCTTGGTAAAGAGTGGGAGCGTGAACAAATTTGGAATGATGGGTATTGATATGGATTTATTTGTAACACCAATCATGTGCCTTGCGTTGACAGTATATCACGAGGCACGTAACCAAAGCACAGTCGGACAGTTGGCTGTCGCACAGGTAGTAATGAACCGCATGATGGATGACCGCTTCCCTGATGATGTCTGTGGCGTAGTAACACAGGGCATACACTGGCAGAGTAAGCCAGCCCGTAATCGTTGTCAGTTTAGTTTCTACTGCGATGGATTGTCTGATGAGCCACGTAATGCAGAAGCATTTGTAACCTCTCTTGAGATTGCAGAGGCGGCACTTGATGGCTATGCAGTTGGATTGCTTGAAGGTGCAACACACTACCACGCAGATTATGTCTGGCCTTCTTGGGCTGAGCATCACACACGAGTAGTAATGATTGACGAACACATTTTTTACAGGTGGGATTGATATGACTAAGAACCTATGGGAAAAAGATAAGCGACAGTTGTTCAGGGAATTGTATCACCAATACCTTGACGAAGGATACAACCAGAAGGATGCCAAGAAGATGGCACGAGAAGAAGCAGACGAGATGTATACAGAGAACGTGACCTTTGCCTTTGGCATTTCAGAGAGTGAGTTTGACGAATGAAGCAGGTGTCCTTACGTAAACTAAAGAAGATGCCTGAGTTTCATGGCAGGTTGTTTGCTGATAGCGATGATGCAATGACATGGCTTGACCGCATACGTTCTAAGATGGGTAGTGCCTATCAGTATGACAGTCGGTCATGGAAGGCAGAGGATAACACATACTTGACACTGGCATACCTACATAGGAGTGAATGACATGACAGATGACGAGAAGAAAGAACGAGATGAACGCCGCAGGAAACAAACACTGAGGCGAACAAAGGAATGGTATGAAAAGAAACGCTTGACATTAGGCAGGGCATGGAGTAGGTTTCATCCAATGGAGTTGACACGAAAGGACAATGACCATGAGTAAACAAACAAAGAAGCAGAAGATGCGTAGCATTAGACGCAGAGCAATCACAGTTCAGAACAAGGCCACGACTAAGAAGACTATGGCACAAGCAATCAAAGAGGTTTCAAATGTATCAAATGATGTATAAGTCTACGGGATGTTCACCAGCCTTCATGGAGAAGGTGCGAGACAAGGAAGAGTTCCTTCGCTTTCGTGCCTTGCTTGCGGAGAGCATGAACTTCCAGACACAGATGGTTAATGGTAAGCTCTTCATCTACGATAAGGGCAAAGAGTTCGGGGTATATTATGCAGATGACAAATGATTCGAAAGTTATAAGCAGGGGTGAGTGCGGTTCATGCGGCTCATCCGATGGCAACATCCACTACGATGATGGTCATGCCTACTGCTTTGTTTGCGAGAAGTTTACACCATCACCTAATCAAGAAGGACACACATCAATGCAGAACACAGTGCCTACAATACCTACACCACAGAATACACAGGTTGCACGTCTATCACAGGGGCAGTTCGCTGCCATCCCTGACCGCAACATCAGCCTCGAAGCGGCTCGTGCATATGGTATCACACAGACAGAAGGCAAGCACATCTACCCATACTACGACATGAACGGCACACACGTTGCCAACAAGGTTCGTCACGTAGCCAACAAGGAGTTCCACGCAGAGGGAGCAATGACACAAGGCACACTGTTCGGACAGCAGTTGTTCGGTCAGGCTGGCAAGTTCATCACCATCTGTGAGGGTGAGCTTGATGCAGTGTCTGCCTATCAGATGATGGGTAGCAAGTGGCCTGTTGTGTCGGTTCGTAATGGCGCACAATCAGCCATCAAGGATTGCAAGGCACAGCTACAGTGGCTCAACAAGTTCGACAACATCGTGCTATGCTTTGACAACGACGAGCATGGCAAGGCGGCGGCGGCACAGGTTGCACAGTTGTTCGAGCCTAACAAGTGTAAGGTAATGAAGCTACGTGGCAAGGATGCTAACGAGTATCTCAAGCATGGCAGAGCAGAGGACTTCATCCGATTGTTCTGGGAAGCACAGCCATACACACCAGCAGGTATCGTAAACCTCAAGGACTTCGATGGTCTGTATGATACGGACGACAAGGTGTCTGTGCCTTACCCATACGAAGGACTGAACGACATGCTGTATGGTATGCGAACAGGTGAGTTGATTACATTCACAGCAGGCACTGGTGCTGGTAAGTCTAGCATCATGCGAGAGCTTGAGCATCACCTACTCAACAACACCGAACACAACATCGGCATCATCAGCCTTGAAGAAAGCGTCAAGCAAACCATCTTCCACCTCATGTCTGTAGAAGCAAGCAAGCGTCTATACATTGAGGAGGTGCGTAAGACTGTATCACCAGAGCAACTCAAGCTATACGAGGAAGCCACTGTAGGCACGGGACGTGTGTTTGCATTCGACCACTTCGGTTCCATTGAGACTGACGAAATCTTATCCAAGATTCGCTACATGATTAAGGCTTTGGACTGCAAGTATATTATCCTTGACCACTTGTCTATCCTTGTGTCTGGCCTTGAGGGTGACGACGAACGCCGCAACATCGACAAGATGATGACCAAGCTACGTTCACTTGTGGAAGAGACGCAGTGCTGTGTCCTTCTTGTGTCTCACTTACGCCGTGCATCAGGTGACAAGGGGCAGGAGCAAGGCACACAGATTAGCCTGTCTATGCTACGTGGCTCACACAGTATCGCACAGATTAGTGACGCTGTGATTGCAATGGAGCGTGACCAACAGGCAACCGACCCTATCGTAGCCAACACCACAACAGTGCGTGTCCTCAAGAACCGCTATGCTGGTGAGACAGGCATTGGTGCATTCCTATTGTATGACCGTGACACTGGGCGCATGACAGAGATTAACGACCCTAATGCAGAGGACTTTGACACAGTAGAAACAGGAGATTACCTATGACACAACTTAAACCAATCGTAGGTAGCGTAAACATTCCTTTCTCACGAGAGAGGTATGAACGCTCAGACAACAAGGCTAAGCAGTGGGTGATTGATTTCTTATCCACAGCAGGACATACAATCTTAGATACAGATGAAGATTTTTCAGTTGACATTAAAAGCAAAATGGATTATACTAACTTCTTCAGTGAGGCAGAGATAAAGTATGGATGGAAAGGTGATTGGAATCCTAACTGGAAAGAGATACGTATTCCATATCGCAAACATAAACTTATCAATGCGGTTGGTGACAAGGGAGTGTTACACTTCTACATCATACGACCAGACATGACAGCCGCATGGCGTATCAGTGGTGACACAGTAGCCAAGTCGGAAGTTAAAGAAGCACAGGGTGGTCGCATCCTAAAGGGAGAACAGTTCTTCCACGTGCCTTACCAACAAGCGGAGTTAATCGAAGTATGAAAAGATTAGTAGTAGACATTGAAACAGATAGCTTAGATGCTACTACTATTTATTGTATTGTAGCAAAGGATTTAGATGAACAACGTATATACACTTATAAACCAGACTATATCCACCATGCAAAAGAACTCATTGAGTCTGCCGATATTATTGTTATGCACAATGGTGTGTCTTTTGATGCTCCAGTTTTAAAAAGATTACTTGGTGTAGACATACCTCTTAGTAAGATACGTGATACACTTATCATGTCACAGATGGCAGACCCAATGCGAGATGGTGGTCATTCACTTGAAGCATGGGGTAAGACCTTCGGGTATCCTAAGCTAGAGTTCAGTGACTTCTCAGGCTACTCAGACCAGATGCTTACCTATTGTGTTCGTGACGTAGAGCTTACCGCCAAGGTATACAATGCTCTTGTCCCTACGATGAAGGGCTTCTCAGCACGTAGCATTAAACTTGAGCATCAGATTCGTGCAGTCATTGACAAGCAGGAACAGAACGGGTTCACACTTGACGTGATGAATGCTATGCTCTTGGTTGCTAAGTTGTCTGACGAATCAGCTAAGATTAACAATCAACTTCAAGAAGTCTTCAAGCCTATCACACAGATTAGAATATCTGAGAAGACAGGTAAGAGACTTAAAGATAATGTAATAGTATTTAATCCAGGGTCACGTAAGCAGATAGCAGAACGATTGTCTGCCCTTGGTTGGAAGCCACATGCCTACACTGAGAAGGGACAGGCTATTGTCTCAGAGGAAGTGTTGTCTAAGGTGACTGACATACCAGAGGCTCAGCTGATTGCACAGTATCTATTACTTGAGAAGCGTGTGTCGCAAATCAAATCATGGATTGAAGCGGCAGACGAGAACGACAAGGTGCATGGACGAGTGCTTACATTACGTACCATTACAGGACGTATGGCTCACACATCACCTAACATGGCACAGGTTCCTGCTGTCTACTCACCCTATGGTAAGGAGTGCAGAGCATTGTGGACAGTAAGCTCAGATGACTACGTGTTGCTGGGTACTGACGCATCAGGACTTGAGCTACGAATGCTGGCACACTACATGAACGACGAAGCCTACACGAAAGAAGTTGTAGAGGGTGACGTTCATACAGCTAACCAGAAAGCAGCAGGGCTACCAACCAGAGACAACGCAAAGACATTTATCTATGCGTTCCTGTATGGTGCTGGTGCTGGTAAGATTGGACAGGTCGTCAACGGCACAGCCACTGATGGTCAACGTCTGATTAATAACTTCCTTGATAACATGCCTGCCCTTAAGACATTGCGTTCTAAGGTAGACACGTTGTCTAACAGAGGTTATCTACTTGGCCTTGATGGTCGCATACTTAAGGTACGTAACAAACATGCAGCACTTAACCTGCTATTGCAAGGGGCTGGTGCTATCGTATGTAAGGAGTGGCTTAAGTTTATTATCATTGAGGCAACCAAGGCACAGCTAGACTTCAAGCTTGTCGCTAGTGTACATGACGAATACCAATTCGAAGTGCGCAAGGGACAGGAAGAAGCCTTCGGTGCTGTTACCAAGAAGGCAATGAAGCTAACAGAGCAGTCGCTCAATGTTAATTGTCCTCTTGATTGTGAGTATAAGGTCGGAAGTAATTGGGCTGAGACTCACTAAAGTGAAAAAAGTTCTTGACATTCTATTGCAGATGTGAGATACTTTGAAAATCGCAGCAACAATGGTGTTGTTTGTGATACGAAAACCAAAACGAAAACCAATTTAGGAGATTAAAACATATGACTATTGTATCAGGAAAAGTTTATTGGGCATCAATTCAAGCACCTAACACAACGTACGAACCAGAGTGGGGTTTGGACATGCTAGTAGACGACAACAACCGCAAAGCTTTTGAGGCAGATGGTGTTGACATTAAGAACAAAGGCGATGAGCGTGGTGACTTTGTACACATTCGTCAGAAGGTATCACGCCGTGACGGTACACAGAACGATGCACCAGTTGTAATGGATGGGCAGAAGAAACCATTCAAAGAACTTGTGGGCAACGGTAGTATTGCAAACGTGCAGTACACACCATTCGAGTGGAGTATGAATGGTAAGGCTGGAGTATCACCTATCCTTAAGCGTGTTCAGATTGTAGAGCATGTACCTTATGCAGGTGGTAATGCAGAAGACTTTGATGTTATCGGAACTGCATCTGCACCAATCCAAGAAACAGTTAGTGACGAAGTTCCTTTCTAATCACTAGCTATAGCACGGGGGCTGCAGTCAAAAAGTTGGCAGCTGAGGATGGATACGGGACGGGGACTCCATCACCTTTTAACAGGAGACTATAATGGATATTGATTTAGCACCAGCACTTGTGTCACTATACGCATTTATCGTAGGCTTTATTGTCGGTTGGTTCTTCCCACGTGGACGACTACTCAAGGCGATGCAGCTACGTCTACTCAAAGCGTTGCATAACTTCTTTGCAGACGAGGAAGAGTATATCACAAACAAGACACAGAAAATTAAACGAGTAGTTAAACGTAAGTAACACACACAACATGGGCATATAGCTCAGCTGGATAGAGCAACAGCCTTCTAAGCTGTAGGTCGCAGGTTCGAATCCTGCTATGCTCACCAAAATGCGAGGATAGTATAGTGGTA